>ERZ827108.753-NODE-753-length-51078-cov-12.384689_pt1 | contig 51078 bp, 46 predicted proteins | sample MGYA00519921_ERZ827108 | MGnify/ENA primary metagenome ERZ827108 (study PRJEB31778, sample SAMEA3449258) | human gut metagenome | biome: human gut; feature: human-associated habitat; material: faeces | place: United Kingdom | collected 2010/2012 ...
CACGCCTTTCTGCTATTTCTTGCTAAGCTCTACCCCAACTATTGACACAGAGCCTCTAAAACGGAAGAACGTTTGCCACTTTTGGACTGCGGCAAACGTTCTTCCGTTTCAATGCTCACATAGATCAGGCTCTGCGTTTTCCTGCAGCCTGATACATTTTGTCAGTTGAAATGACTGCTGTAACTTCAAGATACTTGGCAAATATATGGTGCTGACAAAAAAGGTAGCATGTTTGTTTTCCCGGTGTGTTAATCAACGGGCTTATCGTCACGCTTAGTCTTTATCATAACAACGCTGTCGTAGGACAGGACAACCTCGTCACGCTGGTTTATCACGTCCGTGTGGCGCTCAAGGATCGCAAACTGTGGCTTGGAGGAGCAGATGCGCTTTGCGGTGATGGTCGTTAGGTTATGGATGCTGTCTCCGAAAAAGACTGGCGCGAGATCCTTTATATGGTTCTGCTCAAGCGAAGCAACGACGCTGTTTTCGAATAGACCCGTCAGGGCGTTCAAACCATATGATATGCAGAGAGTAAGCATACCGTGCGCGATGGGCTGTCCCCATCTGCTTTTTTCGGCGTACTGTCTGCTCGTGTGCAACTGCACATGGTCGCCGGTGAGGCCGACAAAGAGCATAACATCGCCCTAGGTGATGGTGCGGGATTGGGAGACGTATGTGTCTCCGACGTTAAGGTCATCGTAGTAGAGACTCCTGTCAAAGCCGGTTATCTGTGCCATATCGTTCTCCTTATGCCTTCAGCGTTTGGGTGCCCAGTCGCTGAGCATGCTGTCTATTTCCTCGGCGCTGTAGCCAAGCTCTTCGAATATCTCCTTGGAGTTCTGACCGAGCGTAGGCGCCTTATGTATATATCCCGGCGTCTCCGAGAACAGCGCGTTGGGGCCGCGGGTGATATAGGTGTCCTGACTGGTGACGTCGTCGGGCGTCGGAGCTTCAACGACATAACCCATGTGCTTTACCTGTGGGTCGTTAAGAACGTCCTGCGTGTTGTTGATCTTGCAGTTCGGCACGTCGAATTCGTCGAGCCTTGCAATCGCGGCGTCTATGTTCGGGAAGGTATTCAGCCACGCCTCGATGATGGCAACGAGCTCGTCCTGATTTGCCGTGCGGGTGCGAAACTCCACAAACCTTTCATCGGTCAGCAGATCCGGACGCTCCATCGCTTTCGTGAGGTTCTCCCAAGGACGACCGGTGTGCGCGCAGATTACGACCGCTTCGCCCTTGCCATTATAGAAGCAGCCGAAAGGCGCCTGTGCTGGGTGATGTCTGCCGTTCGGCTTGACGATCAGGCCGACGTTCAGCCTGTCAATCGGGCTGTTCAGGTATATCATACCCTGTATCAGCGACACATCTATGTGCTGGCCTTTGCCGGTCGCGCGCTGGTATATGAGTGCCGTGGCAATTGCGGCATACGCATTCACGCCTGCGAAAAAGTCCGCGAGGGAGACACCGTGCTGAAGCGGACGCCCGCCTTTTTCACCGGTCACGCTTATCATGCCGCTTATGGCCTGCCCCATCAGGTCATAGCCCGGCTTCTGCGCGTACGGTCCGGTCTGACCAAATGCGCTTATTGAGCAGTAGATGAGCTTCGGGTTTATCTCTTTAAGCACGTCATAGCCCAGACCGAGACGCTCCATGACACCGGGTCTGAAGCTCTCGACAAGAACATCGGCGTCGGCGATCAGCCTTTTGCACATCTCAACGCCACGCGGGTCTTTAAGATTGGCGACCACAGACTTCTTGCCGCGGTTGGCCCATGCGTGAGACATGCCTTTTCCGTCGATATACGGAGCGTAGCCGCGGCAGGGGTCGCCGGTCTGCGGTTCGACATTTATTACGGTGGCGCCGTAGTCCGTTGCGAGCGCGCTTGCGGTAGGCCCGGCAATGTTCAGCGTGAAGTCTATGATCTTTACTCCTTCAAGCATCATTTCTCTGTCTTACATGATTTTCTCCTTTACTGTTTTGTAGCTTTCACTGTTTATATTTTAACTATTTTCCGGCCTGCTCGTCAACAAACACTTATTTTTGCCTATATAACAATTGCTTTCTTATACAACTATATACACCGGACACAACGGGTATTTGACGGTCGGAATACTCAACCGAAGTGAACAGCACGGTCAGATATCTGCGTAGTAAGCGCGCAGGCCGTTTTTGATTTCCCGACGGACGCGGCCGTGGTTGACTAAGTAGTCGAGGTGGGCAAGAGCTTCGCCGTAGGCGAACCATTTCTGCGCGGGGGGAAAGTCCGCCCAGTTTGTGGCGCGTATCTTCCAGCGCATTTTTCCGGCAAGCTCGTAGCCGTTCAGTCCGGGCTCCTCACGGATCATCTGCTCAAGCTCGGCAAGGCGCTTTTCGTGATGCACAAAGAGCTGATCTATGCGCTCGTTCGCAGTGATCCTGCCGCAGTTGCGGTGCCCCGGAAGCGCTGTTGCCACATTCAGACTGCGTACCTTATCAAGGCTAATGATATAATCCGTGAGAGAATCCTTTACGGAAGGCCAGAAAGTGATATTGGGCGAGATGTCAAAAAGTATATGGTCACCCGTGAACATCAGGGATTTCTCCCGGTCAAAGAGACACATGTGGCCGGGAGTGTGGCCGGGAGTCTCTATACATTCAAAGCTGAATTTGCCGTAGGGCAGCACGTCGCCGTCATCGACCAGCCGGGCGTGAAAGGGCTTCGGCAGATACTGCACGGCGGGATTATGCAGAAAGATGTTCTCAAAATCCTCATTGGACATACCGTCCTCAAGCGCGCGCACACGGCGATCCTCCCAGCCGTGGCCGCTGCCGGTGCCGAGATGAGCATAGTCATCCCGCCCCATTATTATGCGGCAGCCCATCTGCTCGAGCATATCGGCGTTTCCGCAGTGGTCGGAGTGCAGATGCGTGATGAACAGGTCGGTATTCTGCGGATCTATGTTCAGCTCCTGCATCCCCGCAAGCAGAGCACGGCGGCACTCCGGCATATTGAAGCCGGTGTCGATCAGAAGATCGCGGCTCGTGCCGCCGTTATCTATATAATATGAGTTGAGCCACCTGAGCGGATTGTTCGGGAGCTCTACCTCAATGGAATATACATTTTCAAAAACTTCCTGTACCATAAAAAACTCTTTCCTAAATACATTTATGCAAAGCATACCCGGCAGAGGAACAGCTGCCGGGTATGCTGCTTACGCATTACAGACCGCGGATGGGACGGAAGAGCTTGTCCGCATTTTCACGCAGAACGCTTTTCTGTATCTTGCCGGTGACATTGTGCGGCAATGCATCGACAAAGGCCACGTAGCGCGGCTTCTTGTAGCTGGGAAGATTTGTACGGCAGTAAGCGATTAGGTCTTCGTCGCTCAGCTCCATGCCGGGATTGAGAACTATTGCGGCGGCGACAGCCTCGCCGAAGCGCTCGTCCTCGACACCGATAAGCGCGCAGTCAAATATTGCCGGGTGGTTGCGCAGCACGTCCTCGACTTCCTGGGCATATACGTTTTCGCCGCCGGTCTTTATCATGTCCTTCTTGCGGTCAACGAGGTAATAGAAGCCGTCCTCATCGCGGCGGAGAAGATCCTCCGTATGGAACCAGCCGTTATCAAGAACGCGCTTGTTGAGCTCTTCATTCTTGATATACCCTCTGAAAACAGCGGGGGAACGGACAAGACCCTCGCCGACCTCGCCGACGGGAACCTCATTGCCGTCGTTATCGACGAGCTTCATCTCGCAGTTGGCATTGATGCGGCCGACAGTCTTGCACAGGTCGGGCTTCTTCAGAAACTCCTCGCGTGAGAGCACCGCGCTGCAGGAGGCGCAGACCTCGGTAGAACCGTAGGAGGGGCGGAGCTTGCTGTTGGGGAACATCTCGAATATCTTGTTGACATAGTCGATGCTGCATTTGCCGCCGGTGAACTGAGCCTCACGCAGGGTCGAAGTATCGCGCTGCTTCCATATACCGGAGTCATACAGACGCATATACAGCAGCGGCGGAACCATGAGCATCATGGTGACGCCGTACTTTTCGATCTGCTCGAAGATAAATTCGGGCTCGACGCGGTCAACTAGCACGAAGGTGCCGCACAGGGCGAGCATCTTCACAAGAATGCTCAGGCAGGCGGTGTGGAAGAAGGGGCAGTGCGTCAGCGCGACCTCGGGTTTATGGCTGTTGTCATTTTCTATGGCGAGCATAAGACCATATTCGCGCATCATGCTCTGCGTCCTGAGGACTGCCTTAGATGTGCCGGTGGTGCCGCTGGTGAGAATGATAACCGATTCGTCGTCGGCTGTCAAGTCCACCTGAGCTTCGCTGTCATCATCGCCGTTCAGGAGCGCGGAAAGGTCGATCTCGTCGGCCTTCGGTTCGCCTTTGACTATCATGCAGCTGAGTCTGCCATAGAGCTTCTGCGCCTCATGGATGGTATCGGAAAACTTCGCGTCGTACACGGCGGCCTTGCAGTCGACGACGTCCATGATCCTGGATATCTCACCCGAGAGGAAGTGCGTGTTTATGGGCATGCCTGTTGCGCCGAGCTTCTGGGTCGCGAGGAATACGAGCACGGTCTCCGCGCAGTTCGGGAACATGTACGCAACCCTGTCGCCGCGGCCGATGCCGAGCTTTGCAAAGGAATGAGCGAGGCGGTTCACGGCGCAGTTGAGCTCGTGCCACGTATAATGCTGCTCTCTGTAGACAAACGCGAGACGATCCGGGTACATCTGAGCGTTTCTTATAAGGAAGTTATCAAACTGATACATTTTTTTCTCCTTATGGATACCGATCCGACGGAAAGACCGCCGGATCGGTAAAAGCATATTGGGTGTGGATCAGAGTTCCTCTGCAGGAACAGCATCCATTCTGGACTTGTAGAGTGCGTAGTCGTCGGAAACCTTCTTGCCGTTGCAGAGAGTCAGAACGACGAGAACGATAAGGCCGGTGCCGCAGCCGGGCCAGAACGGAACGATGCCGAAGGGCTGGCCTGCGAAGTGCCACACGGCAGCGACGAGACCGCCGACGAGCATTGCCCAGAACGCGGACTTCTTGTCGACCTTCTTCCAGTAAGCGCCGATGATGAGGACCATACCGGCAACCGCGCGGATCTGGAACGCACCGTTGACCTGGGAGAGGATGGAGCGTGCGTAGATGCCGAGGAAGGTAGCGATGAGGCCGAACACGACCAGCGCGATCTTGGAGAATCTGAGCTGCTGCTTGTCGGTTGCATCCTTGTTGATAAGAGCAACGTAGAGGTCGCGGGTCAGGGTGGTGGAGATGGTCAGCAGGAATGCGGGAGCGGTGGAGAAAACAGCCGCGATGATAGCCATGGAAGCCAGAGCGCCGACTGCCGGGCCGAAGGTATCGGCAACGGTGTAGAAGATGGTGGCTGCTTCTGCATCGGGGTACATGATCTTGCCGAACACACCGATGAGTGCGGGGAAGAACGCGAAGATGATAACGAGGACAGCTGCGAGGATAACGCCGCGGTTAGCGACCTTCTTGGACTTGGCGCTGTAAACGTTTGCGACGAGAGAGGTGGACAGGATGAATGCGAACATGCCGCCGGCAGCATTGCCGATGACTGCGCCGAGGGAAGGCTGGGTAACGCTGAGGTAGTTTGCGCCGAGAGTCTCGCGGACTACATCGAGGCTGCCAACATTGTGCCATGCGAGGATGCCGACGACAACACTGCCGACGTAGAGAACGGATGCGTGGACGACGTTCATTGCGGCGATGCCCTTGAGGCCGACAAGCCCCTGAATGATGAAGATGATGCCCATGATCCAGGTCATTGCGGTCAGGTCAACGTTGAGCATCGGGGCGAGGATAGCGCCGGCTGCCTTGGGCTGCATTGCATAGAGAATACCGTAAACGACAACAACGATGACCATGACGACCATGCGGCAGGGCTTGCTGTCAAATCTGAACTGGAATGCTTCTGGGACGGAGTATGCGCCATAGTGACCGGCGACACGGTAAAGCTTGCTGACGGTTGCGACGAAGACGAACACGCCGAGTGCCTGCCCCCAGTTCGTCCAGACAGAGGACATACCGGACTTGAACGCGGTCTGAGCGCTGCCGACGGTGCTGGAACCGGCGACCATTTCGCCGAACATGACGAACATGATCAACATGGTGCCAAGCTCTTTCTTGCCGATGAAGAAGGACTTGATGTCGTTCTGAGCTTTTGCTCTCTGGCTCATGTACCAGCCGATGGCTGTCGTGAGCACGATGTACACTACGACCAGGATGAATTCTAACATTTTTTTACCCTCTCTTTTTACTTTAGTTAAGTTATTGTCTTAACTAAGCATTCTAAAAAAATTACTCACAGCACACGCCCACGCCCGTGGGCGTGTGCTGATAAGTTCATTGATGCTCCATCACATCAGGCCGAAGGCCTTCCACATGGGGATGCAGCAGATAAGGCCGATGATGCAGGCTGCCATGTAGACATAGGACATTTTGCGGACCTGCTTGAACTCGACCATCTGGTCGGAAGCCGCCATAGTGGTGATGAAGGTGCCGTTGTGGTAGGAGGTGTTGAACACGTTCACGGTGACGAGAGCGATGAAGCCGGGAATAAAGGGATGCATGCCGGCAACGATCGCAAAGGGAGCACTTGCCACGGTGAAGATGGTCATGAGCGCGGTCTGGGAAACGAATGCAAAGCGGAGTATTGCGATGATCAGCACAGAAGCGATGATCAGCACAAAGATGTTGGAGAACAGAGGCTCAAGGTAGGGAGCGAAGGAGGTGCTGACCCACTCGGTGATGCCGGCCTTGCTGAACACGGTGCCGAGACCGGTGCTGCAGCCGATGAATATGGTAGCGTCCCAGGCGATGTTCGCGCGGAAGGACTTGCGGTCCATAACATTGGTGCTCAGCAGGATGCACATGCCGATGAGCGCGACGACCGCGGCGGAGATGCCGTGCCAGCTCTCGGAGACCCAGAGAACAAGGCAGAGGACGAGCACTACGGCGGAGATCTTCTCATCGCGGCTCATCTTGCCGAGAGCAGCGCGCTGCTCCTTGATGAACTCGGTGGAAACAGTCTCGTCATTTTCGGGGGTGTAGAAGGCTCTGATAGCTACGTAGGACAGGACGAGGAGCACAAGACCCCAAGGCCATGCCACGCCGAGCCAGTGCAGGAAGTCGAAGCCGTCCTGATAACCCTCGGGCAGAAGGCCGATCATCGTGAAGCACATCGTGGTGCCGGTGAGGAAGAAGGGGCCGTTTGCGCCGAAGCCCATCCACATTGCGGAGAACATACCGGCGGCGGGCTTGCTGTTCTGCTTGTAGCCCATGGTGTCACTGTAGGTGCGGGCAAGGGGAGCTGCGATGGCGACCTTTGCGGTAGCACTGGGAATCAGCGCGTCGATAAGGTTACCGGCGATGAGGAAGCCCAGAGTCTGGCTCTTGAAGTTGCCCTTGAACTTGCTGAGGATGGCAAGAACAACTCGGCGCAGAAGACCGGTCTTGCTCAGTGCCGCGCCGATAGCGAGCACGGGGATAACGATCCAGATAACGCTGCCGGAGAATGCGGTGAACACAGTGTTAAGCGTGGTCGCCTTGGTCGCGATCATGAGCGCCATCATCCAGAAGGCGGTGACGTAGTCCGCAAAAACCGAACCCATCCACCAGATGATCGACATGAGGAACAGGCCGAGCACCTTCATGCCCTGTGCTTCAAGCCCCTCAAAGGGAGTGATGACGAAGAACACGACAGCGGCGATGATGCCGGCGATGAGGAAGCAGAGCTGCTTTACCGTGAAAATTGAAAAGACTTTTTTGTTTTCCATTAGAACCTCTATTTTTTTCCTATAATTCCCTTGATATATGTTTGATGCTTACTTGATGCCGAGGCCGTTTGCAACAACGCCGATCTGGGTTTCGGTCGTGCCGCCCATGAAGCGCATGATTCTGGCGTCGCAGAACTGGCGGGAGATGGGCATTTCGCTGCTTATACCGTAGCCGCCGAACATCTGCACGCACTGGTCAGCCGCTCTGAAAGCAAGCTCAGAAGTGTAATACTTGATCATGGAGCAGTCGGTATTGATGTCCTTCTTGCCCTCCATATAGCTGAGCAGAACCTGGTCGAGGTAGTTGAGCGCCATGTTGTACTCGGTGTAGAGCTGGGCAAGCTTGAACTGGGTGTTCTGGAAGGAGGACAGCGGCTTTCCGAAGAGGATGCGCTGCTTGACATATTCGCTGGTGAGGCTGAGGGTGTGCTCAACGGTGCCGATGGAGCCGTAGGCTGCCATGATGCGCTCTGCCTCAAGGTGCTGCATGAGCACGTAGAAGCCGCGGTTGAGCTCGCCGATGAGATTTCCCTTGGGGACCTTGACGTTCTCGAAGGAGACCTCTGCGGTGTCCTGAGCCTGGAGACCGATCTTGGGGATGAGCGTTCTGGAAACGCCCTCGCTCTTGGTCTCTATCAGCAGGAGGCTTATGCCCTTGTGAGGCTTTGCGGCGTTGGGATCGGTGCGGACTGCCACGACCAGCAGGTCAGCGACCATGCCGTTGGAAATGAAGGTCTTGGTGCCGTTGACGAGGAAGTGATCGCCCATGTCGACAGCGCTTGCCTGAATGTTTGCAAGGTCGGAGCCATGGTCGGGCTCGGTCATGCACACGCCGAGGACGGTCTCGCCCTTGACGATCTTGGGAAGCCACTTCTCGCGCTGCTCTTCGGTGCCGTTCTCAGCAATGTAGGGAGCGACAACGTCGCCGCTGAGTCTGGAGAAGATGCAGTTGAGGCCGCGCTTGGAGTATTCCTCAGCCTTGATGACGGTGTACAGGAAGTCGCCGTTGCGGCCTGCGCCGCCGTACTTCTTGTCGACCCACAGCGCCATGAAACCGGCCTGACCCATTTTCTCGAAATACTCATGGGGAACCATGTGGTTTTTGCACCACTCGTCATAGTAAGGAACAGCTTCCTTATCAAGGAACGCGCCGAAGGCCTCGCGGAACTCGTCGTGTTCCCACTTAAAGGGAAGTTTTCTTTCCATGTGTTTCTCCTTTTATTTATTTTTCAAGCTGATCCGGGATCAGATCTTGTCGGGGTTGGGAGCCCAGTCGGTCATCATGCTCTCGATGTCCTCTTCGCTGTAGCCGAGGCTCTCGAGAATCTCGCGGGTGTTCTCGCCGAGCGTGGGAGCCTTGTGGATGAAGCCGGGCTTGTCGGAGAACAGAGCGTTCGGGCCGCGGGTGAGGAAGGTGGGCTGCTTGATGTCGTTCTGGGTAGGCGCCTGGACGATGTAGCCCATGTGCTTGACCTGCGGGTCGTTGACGACGTCCTCGGTGTTGTTTATCTTGCAGCAGGGAACGTCATACTTCATCATGTGCTCGATAGCGGCGTCGATGTTGGGGAAGGTGCTGAGCCATGCTTCGATCTCGGGGATGATCTCCTCCTGATGTGCTGCACGGGTATTGCAGGTGGCATACTTGGAGTTCGGATCGAGGAAGTCGGGGCGATCCATGGCCTTTGCCACGGTTGCCCATGCCTTCGGGTTGGGAGCACAGATGATAACGCCCTCGCCCTTGTCGGTCCAGAAGCCGCCGAAGGGGCACAGTGCGCTGTGGTGGCCGCCGTTGGGCTTGACGATAACGCCGTCGTTCAGGCGGTCGATCGGGCTGTTGAGGTAGATCATGCCCTGGATCAGGGACACGTCGATGTGCTGACCCTTGCCGGTGCGGCGCTGGTAGTGCAGCGCGGTCATGATGGCGGCGTAGGCGTTCGGGCCTGCGAAGTAGTCAGCGATGGTGACGCCGTGCTTGATGGGGTGGCCGCCCTTTTCGCCGTTGACGCTGATCATGCCGGAGATGGCCTGACCGAGAAGGTCGAAGCCGGGACGGGAAGCGTATGGGCCGGTCTGACCGAAGGCGCTGACGGAGCAGTAAACGAGCTTGGGGTTTATCTCCTTCATGGCCTCATAGCCGAGACCGAGACGATCCATGACGCCGGGGCGGAAGCCCTCAACAAGAACGTCAGCGTCCTTGACGAGCTGCTTGCATATCTCAATCGCGCGCGGATCCTTGAGGTTCATGACGATGGACTTCTTGCCTCTGTTGATCCAGGCATGGGTCATGCCCTTGCCTTCGATGAAGGGGGCGTAGGTTCTTGCGGAGTCGCCGGTCTGTGACTCTATCTTTATGACCTGAGCGCCGAAGTCGGTAGCGATAGCGCTGGCGCCGGGGCCTGCAACGTTGGTGGTAAAGTCAAGAATCTTTACATCATCGAGCATTTCCATTGTGTGGTTATTCCTCCCTGTGTTATTTTTTTGATACTTATTACCTTAAATGCTCCTCCCGAACCCGAGTCCGGGAGGAATGCACTTAATCGACGTGGTTTATCAGATGGTCATTGCCAGACGGTAAGCGGACTCAACTGCGTTGTGGATCCTGCCGACGCTGACGGTATCGCCAATCTCGTCGACCTTGGGCAGCTTGTCCTTGAGCTCTTCGTACAGGGCGTTGTTGGGTCTTGCACCGGCTGCAATAACGATGGTATCGCAGGGGATGGACTCCTGACCTTCCTCGTTCTCGACGAGAACTGCGTCCTTGCCGAGCTTGAGGACCTTGGTCTCCTTGAGCAGTCTCACACCGAGCTGCTTGGTGCGGTACATGATAGACCAGCGGCTGCCGGGGTTGATGTCGGGAGCAAACTTCTTGCCCATCTCGACGACGGTGACATTGTGTACGCCGTGGGTCAGCAGGTACTTGAGCTTCTCTTCCGGCTCGGTCTTGTAGATCATCATGAAGCGCAGCTGCTCCGCGGTGATGGTGCCGATCTCGCCGATGGTCATTGCGACCTCGATACCGACGTCGCCGCCGCCGACGACAACAACGTTCTTGCCGAGCTTTGCCTTGCCCTCGAAGACATCCCATGCGTGGACGATATCCGCGCCCTCATCCTTGGGAATGGGAGGAATGACTGCTCTGGAGCCGGCTGCGATAACGACGCGGTCGAAGTCCTTTGCGGCTTCGAGAATGCTCTCGGTGGTCGCTTCCTTGTTGAGGATGATCTCAACGCCGAGGGCGCGGCACTCGCGCTCGAGCCACTGGCCGAAGTAGCGGATGTCGTAGCGCCTCGGAGGAGTTGCTGCGAAGAGGCTCAGACCGATGGTACGGTTGCGCTTCTCCCAGATGGTGACCTTGTGGCCGCGCAGAGCGGACACGCGGGCAAACTCCATACCGGCAGGACCTGCGCCGATGACGAGGATCTTTTCGGGATGCTCGGACTTGACCTGAGAGGGGAACTTGCCGTTTGCATCGCGCAACTCGCCTTCACGGTTGCACTCGTAGTTGCCGATGCAGCCGATGTTCTTGCCGGCCTGAGCGGCGTCAAGGCACAGAGCGTTGCAGCCGACGCAGGGACGGATGCGGTCATACTCACCGGCCATTGCCTTATTGACGAGGTCTGGATCGGCCAGCCACTGACGGCCTATGACAGCGCCGTCGACATCGCCGCGGTCAACGACCTCTTCGGCGACCTTTATGTGCATACGCATGCCCTGGAAAACAGGGACATGAACCTTTGCCTTGATCTGGCGGCCGAGGTAGAGCCAGTTGGCGTAGGGGACTTCCATGGTGATAAGGGGAACGGTGGAGTCGTGCCAGCCTGCGGTGACGGAGAAGCTGTCGACAAAGCCGGTCTTATCGAGATAGCCGCAGATCTCTGCGATATCATCGCCGGTGCAGCCGCCTTCGAGAAGGTCGCTGCCGCTGACGCGCAGCTGGATGGGGAACTCAGGGCCGACGACCTCGCGGATAGCGGCGAGGGTCTCGACGATGAAGCGGTTCCTGTTCTCAAGGCTGCCGCCGTACTCGTCGGTACGGAGGTTCGTCAGGGGAGACCAGAACTGGCCGTAGAGGTAACCGGAGTTGGTCTCAAGCTCGATGCCGTCAAAGCCGGCTCTCTTGGCTATCAGAGCCGCGTCAGCCTGCCACTCGACGAATTCGTGAATCTCTTCGACGGTCAGGGCGCGGGGCATTTCATAATGGGTGAACTTGCGGGGAACTGCGGAGGGGCCGACTGCCTCAAGGCCGCCGATGGTGGCTCTCGGTGCGGAGGTGCCTCTGTGCATGATCTGTGCGAAGACCTTGCTGCCGCCCTCGTGGATGGCGTCGGTCATCTTCTTGAGCTGGGGAATGTACTTCTCGTCGGTCAGAAGGGGAACATTGTTCGCGTGGCGGACCTTGTCCCACTGCATGTTTGCAAAGACTATCAGGCCAACGCCGCCTTCAGCTCTGCTCTTGTAGAAATCGGCGACTTCATCGTCGATGTAGCCGTCGACGGTGTGTCCCACGCTCATGGGAGCCATGATGACACGGTTCTTGAGCTCTACCCCGTTGATCTTGATGGGGGTATAAAGTCTGTTCATTGTTTCTCCTCCATTTTTGCTTATAATAAAATTAGTGTCAGCTTATATCAGTCGGTGCCTCTGCGCTTTTTGATCTCCTTGATGAGCGCGGGGACAAGGCTTCTGTAATCGGCGACTGCGCCGTAGCCGGAGATATCGAAAACGGGCGCGCTTGCGGCAGTGTTGATGCTCATGATACGCTTTGCGCTCTTCATGCCGACCCTGTACTGGACAGAGCCGGACAGGCCGACGTTTATAAGAAGCTCCGGTGCGACGGATTTGCCGGACTGGCCGATCTGCGCTTCGTGGGGGAGCAGGCCGCTGTCTATGAGCGGTCTCGAACCGGCGAGCTCGCCGCCGAGCAGGTCTGCAAGCTCACGGAGCATCGCAAGGTCTGCTTCGGTCTTGACGGCTCTGCCGCCGCTGACGAGAACATGCGCCTGATCGATGGGCGTTCCTGCTGCGCTGCGCTCTTCAACGCTCAGCAGCTTAACGCTCTCATCGGCTTCGACCTCGACCGTCTCGTTTATCACGCTGCCCGTGCGGGAAGCGTCGGGCTGGGCGGGAGCGAAGGAGTGCGGATGGACTGTGACCATCTGGGGACGGCGCTCGGGGATGACGATGTGCGCGAGGATCTTTCCGCCGTAGCCGGGGGTGGTCTGGCAGAAGTCGCCGTCCTCGTCAAAGCCGAGGTCTATCGCATCCGCGGTGAGCCCGGTTTTGAGGGAGACCATCATGCGCGGCGCAAGATCGCGCCCTTGAGTGGTCGCGCCGTAAATGAGCATAGAGGGTTTGTATTTATTCACGAGCTGGGTCAGCGCCTTCTGGTACGGTCTTGCGCTGTATTCTGCGAGAGCCGGGGCTTCCGCAATAATGACCCTGTCCGCGCCGCAGGCGATAAGCTCATCTGAAAGAGCGCTCACATTATTGCCGAGCAGCACTGCCGTTATCTCTTCCTTGCAGAAGGCCTTCAGCTCCTGCGCCTTGCCAAGCAGCTCATAAACGGCCGCATCGAGCTTGCCGTTCCTGTGCTCCGCGTATATCCAAATGCCTTTGTAATCCTGTTTCTGCATTGTCTGCCTCCGTCAAATCATCTGCTCGTCGAAAAGGACATCGGCGATCTGCGCCGCCATCTCGCCGGGGGTGCCGGTGAAATATTTAGTGGCTGTCTTTTCCTTCTTCGGCTCGAACACTTTCTTCGTGCGGGAGGGAGAACCGGCTGCGCCGGTCTGAGCCGTGTCAGCGCCGAGAGCCGCGGCGTCGAGCACCGTGATGGGCTTGTCGAGCGCCGAGAATATATTTACGGGTCTTGCAAAATCAGGGCTGTTTATATCCTTGGTGACGGCTGCGAGCGCGGGGAGCTTTATACTGAGCTTCTCAACTCTGTCCTCAAGAGTACGCGAGCAGTATGCCGTGCCGTCTTTGACTTCGAGTGCCGTGGTCATCGTGACCTGCGGGATATCGAGGAAAGCCGCGATCGCCGCGCCGACCTGCGCCGTGTCGCCGTCGTCGGAGTTCCTGCCGGTCAGGAGAAGATCGTAGCCGCCGATCTTTTCGGCAGCCTTGGAAAGCGTGTATGCCGTTGCGAGGGAGTCAGCACCGCCGAAGGCTCTGTCGGAGAGAAGGTAAGCCTCGTCGCAGCCGAGGGCAAGCGCCTTGAGGAGCACCGTCTTTGCCTGCGGGGGCCCCATGGTCACGGCGCAGACCTGCGCGCCATGCGCTCTCTTGAGCTCCATCGCCGTCTCAATAACATTGAGATCGTTGGGGTTGATGCGGGACTTGACACCGTCGCGGCGAAGGTTGCCTGTTTTCGGGTCGAGCTTTACGTCGTTCGTGTCAGGTATCTGCTTGACGAAAACTATGATCTTCATGCTGTATTCTTTGCCTCTTTCTGATCGCCGCGGCGTTTCAGACAGCGCCGTCGGCGTAAAATTTATCGATCTCTTCTTCGCTGTAGCCGCAGCCGCGAAGGACTTCTCTCGTGTGCTCGCCCTTGCGCGGCGGGAACAGCTCATTGCGCGCCGGAGTTTCGGAGAGCTTGAGGGGGGAGGCGATGAATTTCACCGTGCCGTACTCGCCCTGCGGGTCCGTCATCTCCGTTATCATGCCTCTGGCCATCACCTGCGGGTCGTTCATGACCTCGTCAACTGTGGAAACAGGCGACCAGCAGCAGTCCGTATCCGCGAGGAACTGCTTCCACTCTTCAAGCGTCTTGCTTCTGAAAAGAGTCCGGAGAAAAGCGATCATGTCATGCTGCTTTTCAACCTTTCTCTGGCTGTCGGTAAATTCCGGGTGGCCTATCTTCTCACAGAAGTTGCCCCACAGATGCGCCTCGACCGCGCCGAGACTTATGTAGCGGGCGTCCTTGGTCTCATAGACGTTGTAGCAGGCGAGCTGGCCGATGAGGATGTTGCCCTGCGGCTGCATCGCCTCGCCGCCGGCAAGGCAGCTGGATGCGTTCCAGTGCATCATCGATACAGCGCCGTCGAACATTGCCGTGTCGATGTACTGTCCCTTTCCGGTCTGCTTGACGCCCATCAGCGCCATCAGTATGCCGATCACCGCGTACAGCGCGCCGCCGCTGACGTCGCCTATCTGTACGCCGGGGAGCACGGGGCACTCGCCCTTCCTGGCCGTCAGGCCGAGGATGCCGGCGTAGCTTATATAGTTGATATCGTGCCCGGCGAGGAGCCTGTAGGGGCCGGTCTGACCAAAGCCGGATATCGAGCAGTAAACTATTTTCTCGTTCAGCTTCTTAAGCGTGTCATAATCAACGCCGAGCCGCTGCGCAACACCGGGGCGATACTGCTCAACAACGACGTCAGCATCCTTTACCAGACGGTAGAATATTTCCTTTGCCTCGGGATCCTTCAGGTTCAGGCAAATGCTTTTTTTGTTCCGGTTGACCTGAAGGTACGGCATACCCAGCCCGTTCACGAGCGGCAGGGAGTAGCGCCAGAGGTCGCCGCCCTTTGTGGGCTCTACGCGTATGACCTCCGCACCGAAATCCGCAAGCGTCATCGTGCACACAGGGCCGGGGTACATGGTGCTCAGGTCGAGAACTTTTATTCCGGCAAGCGGCATCTCCATGAGGTTCGATCTCCTTTTCATGTTAATTGATGGTACCGTAAAGCATCTTGTGTCTAAAAAATATCACTTCGGCGTTATTTAGACAAGAAACACTATTTGGTCATAAAACAACCAATAGTTTGACTTTTAACGTCAAATTTTTAACTAAACAAATAGTTTGTTATTAAACTGACAGTTGTGATGCGTCAACAAATAGTTCGTTGACAAATTAACAGCAAAACAATATAATTACTAACTAAGTGTATATTGGACGGAAAAATTTGTGCAGCTTTCATCATGCAACAACATTTTTTTACAGAGGAGGGCTTTGGTATATGGAAATAAATCAGATGAAATATTTCCTTGAGGTATGCAACTGCGGAAGCATGGCAAAGGCTGCCGAAAAGCTTCACATAACCCAGCAGGGGATAAGCATTGCGCTGCGCCGGCTCGAATCGGAGCTTGGCTGCAACCTCTTTTACCATAAGTCCAAGGGCCTTGTTCTCACGCAGTTCGGCAGCGCTTTCCGCAATGAGGCGGAGCTTGTGCTGACCCATGTTGACAATATCTATTCCATGTGCCGCGCGTATAAGGAAAACAACAAGGCGCATATAAAGGTCGCCCTTACACTCAATCGGTTTACGAAGCTGCCCCCGCAGCTCCAGCAGCTGCTCATGCTCCCGACGGACGATTATTCCATAGAACTGCACAATGAATATGCCAGCGTGTGCGCGGATATGGTATATGACGGGGATGCGGTGTTCGGGCTGGTCTACGGCAATTTCAGCAATTCAAAATTTGACACTGTGCTGCTGGAAAATGTGCAGCAGGTGTTCATAGTCAACCGGAACCATCCGTATGCTTCGCGCGATGAGATCACGGTCGAGGATCTTGACGGCATGCCGCTGCTGATCCCTGACAGCAACACGCAGCCCGGCAAGGCTGTTGCCGAGATGTTCCGCCGCCACAATGCGCAGCTGAATGTTACTTTCGAGTGCAACGCTCCGCATCAGGCCGTCGACATCGTTTCGTCCAATCAAAAGATCGTGGCGCGCTCTCTGGCGGACGACATAACCGAAAAGGAGCTTGAAAATGTGAAGGTGCTGAAGCTTTTGAACGAAGATTTCATCATGCCCTTCAACCTGATCACGAAGAAGGGACGCAAGCTCACAGTGTATGAGCAGCTTTTCAAGCACATGATAATTGACTGCTATAGGAAGCAGTGAACGATATAGCTATATAAAAAAGCCACGGTGCCGATGCGCCGTGGCTTAGCTTGTCAAAGAACCAAAGGTTCTTTGACAAAAAAGATTGCGCTCCGTTCTGTGCCTCGGTTGTCCGCTTTCAGCGGACAATTCGACACTCACTGCGCGAGAAGTATTTTCACCGACGTACACGCCGCCGGTGAAAATGCATTTGATTTATTTTTTGCCTGCGGGCAAAAAACTCTGCGAGGCTTTTTTCAAACTGTCAGTACCGCACATCCCACAGACACAGTCCCTGCGCCGGGGCGGTGAAGCCCGCGTTTTTCCTGTCGCGGCTTTGCAGCGCCGCGGCGATGTTATCCGCGTCACGCTCGCCGCGCCCGGCTTCGATAAGTGTCCCGACGATGATGCGTACCATATTATATAGAAAGCCGTTTCCCGTCAGCAGGATGCGCAGCTCATCGCCATGCCGGTCTATTTCTATGCTTCTGAGCGTCCTCACCGCGGACTTCTTCATGTGCCGGTTCGAGCAGAAGGCCGTGAAATCGTGCTCCCCGATGAGCGCCTGCGCTGCACGGCGCATCGCGTCCGTATCGAGCACGCCGGGATAACGGTAGACGTATTTCCGCTCGAACACATTCGGCGCGTCACTGTTCCATATACGGTAGAGGTAGCCCTTCTCCGTGCAGGAAAGCCGCGCATGAAACCGCGGCGGCGCTTCCTCAAGCGAGAGCGCGCCGATGTCCTCCGGCAGGTACTGCCGCAGCCGCGCGAGAAGCTCCGCACAGCCCATGTCCGTCTCTGCCCGGAATGAGCAGACCTGCCGCCTTGCGTGAACGCCCGCGTCCGTCCTGCCGCAGCCGGCGATCTCCACCGGCTGACCGAGCAGCCGAGTCAGCAGCGCTTCTATCTTTTCCTGTATGGTGTTGCCCGTGTTGCCCTGCTTCTGCCAGCCGCTGTAACGGCTGCCGTCATAGCAGAGAGTGAGCCTGAAATTTCTCATTGCCGTCCCCTCCGCGCCTCAGTTTACACTATCGGCGCGCATCATGCAAGGCAAATTTGTTAGTGATCTACTTGATTAAAAATGCGCAATTGTTAAAAATACACATATCGAGCCGCGTTTTCTTGACGGGGAAAATACCAAATTCATTACATTTAAGAATTGAAGAATCACGCAGAGAGTGGTAATATATTAACAATAAAGTGGGTCTATGTTTTTTGTGGATCAGGCTCATTGAGCTATAAATCAGAAAAGAGGTTCGAACAATGTATACAGACGCTTATTTGGCAAAGTTCGTTCTGCCCAAGGATCTCATGGAGACGCTGAAAAATTCCAACTGCCTCTGCTATCCCGAGACCAAGGAGCAGCTCATCGAGATGTGCTACGGCCCCACGCACACCTCCAAGTTTGACGTGTGCTACAGCATCGACGGCAAGGGTCTTGTCAAGGAGGCCGAGGTCGTCCGCTGCAAGAACGGCACCGCAGTCAACTTCATGGAGGACTATATGCGCCGCCGCGATCCTGACTGCATGCGCATCGGCGACGATCTGCCCACCGACAAGCCGCGCTTTTCCGACGTCTACGGCTATAAGTTCTCCAAGCTCCGCAAGGAGACCATGGAGTGGCTCGGCTCCCAGCGCCTTATAATGCTGCCCTTCCACGCCGGCGGAAAGTATTACGGCTATGACAGCCTCATGATCTGCCCGATGAACGCCGCGTTCTTCGCACTGTCGCTGGCAAATATGCAGGGCTTTGTCAGCATCAACGATATTGAGGACGGCTTCACTCCCCGTGCCATCATCTACGTTGCCCCGCCCTTCCGTCACACTCACTTCAACGGCAAGCAGGTCGTTGTCCATCAGCGCAGCGAGAATCTGCACGAGGTCTTTGCATATAACCTCTATCCCGGCCCCTCCGCGAAGAAGGGCGTGTTCTCCATGCTTCTCGACATCGGCGAGAACGAAGGCTGGATAACCAACCACGCTTCCGCCGCAAGGCTCGAATCCCCGTATGAGATGGAGACCGTCTTCATGCATGAGGGCGCTTCCGGCGGCGGCAAGAGCGAAATGCTCGAAGAGATCCACCGTGAGGAGGATAACCGCCTGCTCATGGGTATCCACACCGTCAGCGGTGAAAAGTATTACCTGTCCCTCGGCGAGACCTGTAAGATCCACCCGATCGCCGACGATATGATCCTTGCCCACAAGGATATGCAGAACAACTCCGGCCACCTCGTCATTGCTGACGCGGAGGACGGCTGGTTCCTGCGCATGGACGGTGATAACTACTACGGCAACAGCCCGGAGTATGAGCGCATAAGCATCCACCCGTCAGAGCCGCTTGAGTTCTTCAATATGGACGCCGTCCCCGGCGCGACCTGCCTTATCTGGGAGCATGTCCCCGAGTCTGACGGCAAGCCCTGCACCAACCCCCGCGTCATTATCCCGCGCAATATGATCGAGAACATCGTCCCCGGCAATGAGCCGCAGGAAGTCAATGTCCGCTCCTTCGGCGTACGTATGCCGCCGTCCACGGTCATGGCTCCGAACTACGGCGTCATGGGCATGGTGCAGGTAGTCCCGACCTCTATCGCGTGGCTCTGGCGTCTCATCGCGCCGCGCGGCTTCAAGAACCCCTCCATCGCCGATACCAATGCCGGCAGCGGCCTGAAGGCTGAAGGCGTCGGCTCCTACTGGCCGTTCTCCACCGGCAAGAAGGTCACTCAGGCCAATATGCTGCTCCATCAGATGCTTGCCTGCCCGAACACGCTGAACATCCTCATCCCGAACCAGCACATCGGCGCATATCAGGTCGGCTTCATGGGCGAATGGATCACCCGTGAGTACCTTGCGCGCCACGGCGGCACCATCAGGATGAAGCACCTTGTCCCGGCCCGCTGCCCGATCTTCGGCTACTCGCTCGACGAGATGAAGATCGACGGTCAGTATGTCCGTCAGACCTTCCTGCGTCCTGAGCTCCAGTCTAAGCTGGGCTTCGAGGGCTACGACGCCGGCGCGAAGATCCTGACCGACTTCTTCAAGGAGCAGCTCAAGCAGTTCATGACCGACGACCTTGATCCGCTTGGCCGCCAGATCATTGAGCTTGTGATAAACGACGCTCCTCTGGAGGATTACCTCGCCCTGACCCCGCTCACCAACCTGAAATAAGCACAAACGCATATCGCATATATAGCAAAACTCCCGCCATGCATCAAGCACGGCGGGAGTTTTTTGCTGCCTTAAAAAGAGTTTACCGTATTTCTCCTATGACCTTTTTGAACGCGGGGAGGCTGCGGCGGATCATGTCGGGATCGACGCAGGTGCTGACTCGGCAGAAGCCGGGGCAGCCGAAAGTGTCGGCCGGGACGATGAGCAGGTTCTCGCGCTTTGCAAGCTCGGAGAAAGCTCTCGAATCTCCGTTGGGAGCCTTGACCATCATGTAGAACGCGCCCTGGGGCTTGACGCAGTCATAGCCCATCTCGGTCAGCGCGTTATACAGGAGGCTGCGGTTCTGGTCATATGCCGCAAGGTCGGGGCGCAGTGCCGCGGCGCGGGCAATGACGAGCTGCATCATGGACGGCGCGCAGACGTGGCCGCAGGCGCGGGATGCCCCGGCGACGGCGGCGAAGAGCAGGGCGCTGTCGGTGACGGTATCGGGGATGCAGACATAGCCGATGCGCTCGCCCGGCATGGAGAGGGACTTGGAGTAGGAATAGCACACGACGGTGTCGCGGTAGATGCTTGGGATAAAGGGAACTACGGCGTTATCGTACACAAGCTCGCGGTACGGCTCATCGGCGATTATATAGATCGGGTGGCCAAACTCCGCGCTCCTGCGCTCAAGGAGAGAAGCAAGCTCGTGCAGCGTCTCCTCACTGTAAATGACGCCGGAGGGGTTATTCGGGGAGTTGATGATGACGGCCTGCGTGTGCGGCGTGAGCGCGCGGTCGAGCGCTTCAACGTTTATCTGGAAGCTCTCGGTATCGGGCGCAACCTCGACGAACTTGCCGCCGTTGCATGAGACAAAGACCTGATACTCCGGGAAGTACGGTGCGACGGCGATGAACTCCGCCCCATGCACCGCGAGCGCGCGTATCACCGCGACGAGCGCGGGAGCCGCGCCGCAGGTGAAGAAGATGTTCTCAGGTCGGATGCTCATGCCGCTGCGCGCGCTGAGATCATCGGCGACGGCGCGGCGCGCTTCCATCGCACCGGCGGCGGGAGTGTAGCCGTGCAGGGCGAGACTGTCGCCCTCCAAAAGCTCGCGGATGATATCCGCGATGGCCGCAGGCGCGGGCACGGAGGGATTGCCTATAGAATAATCATACACGTTCTCTTTGCCGACGACGGCTGCCTGCCGGATGCCGTATTCAAAAAGCTCGCGTATCTCGGATTTTTTTGTTCCAAGCTGAATGAAGCTTTCGGAGATCATTTGTTTTTCCCCTTTCCATCACTTGCGTGATACACATTGGGCTGCTCCTCGCCGGTCAGCATACGCACGCCGCCGAGAGCCAGCGCCTCCATTTCCGTTTCACCGGCGAGCACGCACACCGGCGCGATGAAGCCGACATAGTCCTTTATCTTGCCTGTCAGAAGCTCCGAGTAAGCGAGGCCGCCGGTGAGGATGATCGCGTCGCAGTCGCCTTTGAGGACGATGGAGAGCAGCCCTATCGTTTTTGCAATCTGGTATGCCTGCGCGTCGAGGATGAGGGCGGCGTGTTCGTCGCCGTCCCTTATCATCTGCTCGATAACACGGCAATCGCTCACGCCGAGGTGGGCGTACATGCCGCCGCGGCCGCGTATCTTGCGGCGCATCTCCTCATAGGTGTACTTGCCGGAGTAGCACAGCTTTATCATCGAGAGCGCCGGGGCGCAGCCCGCGCGCTCGGGCGAGAACTGGCCGTCGTCATCGCCGACGGAGTCGACGATCTCGCCGTGCTTATGGACGCTCGCGGACACGCCGCCGCCCATGTGGACGACGATGAGATTCATGTCCTTGTAGTTCCTGCCCTGCTGCTTTGCGTAGCGGATGGCCATGGCGCGGCTGTTGAGCACGTGGCAGAAGCTCTGCCGCTCGATCTCCGCGTAGCCGGTGATCTTGGCAATGTCGGTGAGCTCGCCCGAGGTCACGGCGTCATAGATATATGCCGGGATACCCAAGGGCTGGGCAAGCTCGCGCGCGAGCAGTCCGCCGAGGTTCGAGGCATGCGGCTGGCTCAGCTCGTCATCGACAAGGGCATGGCACAGCTCATCGTCAACGATGTAGCCGCCTGTCCTGAGGCCGAACACCAGCCCGCCGCGGCCTATGACGGCGGCAAGCTCCTTTTCGTCAATGCCGTTTCGCTCCATGAAAGAGCGGATGACGGACAAGCGCATGGGCACCTGTTCGGCAATGGTATGGTACTGCTGAAGCTCGGCGGCGTCATGGTCAAGGCTCTCCTGCACGAGCTTTTCAGCGCCGTCATAAAGGGCAAGCTTCGTGCTCGTGGAGCCGGGGTTTATGATAAGCAGCTTCATGCCCCGGCTCTCTTTCCGCCGCTCATAAGCGCGCAGACCAGCAGGGAATTGTACTTCTCTTCAAAGCTCGCGCTTCGGGAATTGAGGGCGATAGGGCACTTCGCGCCGATGACGACACCCGCCATCTTTGCACCCGCAAACTCAATGAGCGCCTTGACCATGATGTTTCCCGCGGTCATGCTCGGGACGACGAGGATATCCGTCCTTCCCGTGACGGGGCTTTCATAGCCCTTGATCTTCGCCGACTCCGCGTCGAGCGCGAGGTCGAGCGATATCGGCCCCTCAAGGTAGCAGCGGCCAAACTCGCCGCCCAGCGCCGCCTGCTTGAGCGCCGCCGCGTCGACGGTCTCAATGATCTTGGGGCTGACGTTCTCCGCCGCGCAGAGCGCGGAGAGCAGCGGCTCCTCATAGCCGAGGGAGTGGAACATCTCGACGGCGTTTTTGACGATGGCCTTTTTGCCCTCAAGGTCGGGGTTCGGCATCATGCCTCCGTCGGTCACGCCGAGGAGCTTGGCATAGCCGGGCACCTCAAGCAGCGCGACATGGGACATGGGACGCCCGATGCCGATACCGGTCTGCTTGTTCACGACGGCCTTGAGGATCGTCGCGGTCTGCATCAGTCCTTTTTGCAGGAAGTCCGCCCTGCCGTCGCGGATGAGCTCGACGGCGATGTGCGCTGCGTCCTCGTCCGTGCCTACGTTTATGACGGCCGAGGGGTCTATCTCACAGCCGAGAGTGCGGCCTACGGAAAGTATCTCATCCGCATGGCCGATGAGAATATAGCGGAGGATACCCTCCTGCGCGGCGCGGAGCACCGCTTCAAGGGTATGCCCGTCATGCGCGCAGGCGACGGCGACGGTCTTGGGTTCCGCGCTGCCGACGCGCCCGCGCAGGTCTTCAAAATTGTGGAGCATAGTCTTTCTCCGTTTCTGTGTATTATTTGCCGGCGGCCTCGTGCCCCGCGCGGAAGGCGCGCAGGTTAAGCTCCAGGAACTTCTCCGGTACGGTCTCGGCGATGACGCTCTCCCAGTCGATATCGTCCATACCGAGCGCCTTTGCCATGCTGCCGAAGAGCACGATGTTCATGCACTTGGCGCTGCCGAGGCTCTCTGCAATCTCGGCGGCGTTGAGCACATAGCAGCGGAAGTGCTGCTGCATGGCCTCAAGGCAGCCCTCGGGGTACTCGCACAGCCCCGCGGCGATGCTGGAGGAGGCGATCTCATAGTCGTTTATGACGGCGATGCCGTCAGGCTTGAGGAAGTCGGCATAGCGCACGGCTTCCATTTTCTCGAATGCGACGATGATATCCGCCGCGCCCTTGCCGATGACGGGAGAATTGACCTTTTCGCCCCAATGCACCTGCGTGGAGACGCTGCCGCCGCGCTGGCTCATGCCGTGGACTTCGGACATCTTGACATCGTACCCGGCCTTCATCAGGCCGTTTACGAGAACCTTCGCGGTGAGGATAGCGCCCTGACCGCCTACGCCTACCAAAAGAGCACTCTTAGTGTTTTTCATGGCTCAGTTCTCCTTTCTCGAAATGGCGCCGCGCGGGCACACCTGCGCGCACACCGTGCAGCCGACGCACTGGATGGGGTCGATGCCGGCCTTCTTATCGCGCACGGTTATTGCCGGGCACGCGACCTTGAGGCACATTTTGCAGCCGATGCACTTATCGGTATCGACAGTACACAGGCCGATATCGTGCTTGATGCGCTTGATGAGCAGGCAGGGGCGGCGTGTGATTATCGCGGCGGGGACCTCGGAGGCGAGGGCGTCCTGCACCGCCTTTTCCATCGCCGTGAGATCCTGCGGGTCGACGATGATTATGTTCTTATAGCCGTAGGCCGCGAGGATATCCTCGATCCTGAGCTTCTCGGCGATATCGCCCTGGAGCGTTCTGCCGCTGCCGGGGTTATCCTGATGGCCTGTCATGCCGGTGATGGAGTTATCAAGCACGACGGGGATGATGCTGCCCTTGTTGTAGATTATTTCCGCCGCGCCGGTCATGCCGCTGTGGAAGAATGTGGAGTCGCCAAGGACGCCGAAGATCTTCTTGTGCTGGCCGGTGGCCTCAAAGGCCTTGGACATACCCATGCCGACGCTGAAGCCCGCGCCCATGCACACGACGCTGTCGAGCGCGTTGAGGGGAGCCGAGCCGCCGAGGGTATAGCAGCCGATATCGCCCGCGACGACAAAGTCCTTGTGCTTGGACATCGTATAGAAGAAGCCGCGGTGCGGGCAGCCGGGGCAGAGAGCGGGCGGACGGGACACGGCGGCGACGCCGACGTCCACGGTCTGCGCCTTCTCGCCGAAGATGCGCTCGCGCAGAAGCTGGGGGTTGAGCTCATAGAGCTTGCCGGTCATGGCCTTGCCCTCGCAGGGGATGCCCGCGGCGAGAATCTGGGACTCCATGAAGCCGTCGAGCTCTTCGATGACATAGAGCTTATCGACCTTGGAGGCAAAGTCGCGGATAAGCTCGATGGGCAGCGGGTTTGTCAGCCCGAGCTTGAGGAAGGAGGTGTCCTCGGGGAAAGCGTCCTTTGCGTACTGATACGCGATGGACGCGGTGACGACGCCGACCTTTCCGCCGTTTATCTCCATGCGGTTGAGCGGGGAAGTGCAGGCGTATTCCTCAAGCGCCTGCATATTCTTTTCGAGCTTGGGGTGATTCATCATCGCGTTTGCCGGGGCGGCGATGTTCTTGCGCGGGTTGCGCACATATTGAGGCACCGGGCGCTCCTCGCGCGTGCCGAAAGAGACGATGCTCTTGGAGTGCGCGACGCGCGTCGTCGTGCGCAGCAGCACGGGAATATCGAACTTTTCGGATATCTCATAGGCCGCGCGCATGAAATCAAGGCACTCCTGAGAATCGGAGGGCTCAAGCATGGCAAGGCGCGCTGCGCGCGCATAGTGCCGGCTGTCCTGCTCGTTCTGGGAGGAGTGCATGCTCGGGTCGTCCGCGACGACGATAACGAAGCCGCCGCCAACGCCGTTATACGCTGCCGTGAACACGAGGTCGGCCGCGACGTTCAGGCCGACGTGCTTCATCGCGCACAGGCTGCGCACACCGGCAAGGCTTGCCCCATATGCCACCTCGGACGCGACCTTCTCGTTCGGCGCCCATTCGCAGTACAGATCGTCCTTATACTGCGGTAGCGATTCGAAGATCTCGGTGCTGGGAGTGCCGGGATATGCCGAACACACCTTTACACCGGCTTCATACGCGCCGCGCGCAAGGGCTTCATTGCCTGAAAACAGAATTTTTTCCAATGAAGTTGACCACCTTTCTTATTACATCTTTACTCATCTCTGCAAGTTTTCACTTTCCGGTAATTTAATTTTATTCAATTACTTGAAAAATGTAAAACGCAATAATATAATGAAGTCATAAGCTATACTTATATTAGAGAGGGTGATATCTTTGACAATGGCGCAGGTCTTATATGTCCTTGAGATAGCGGACTGCCGGAGCATATCCGCCGCTGCGGCGCGGCTGTATCTGTCGCAGTCGGCGCTTTCGCAGCAGGTGCAGCGACTCGAGGCGGAGCTTGGCTACACGCTCTTTTCCCGCACACCGCGCGGACTTACGCTCACACCCTCGGGAGAAAAATTCTGCCGCGAGGCGCGGACAGTGGCGGACACATGGCGCAGCTTCTGCGGTAAGGTGCACCCCGGCGGCCAGAGCCGCAAGCCCCTGCGCGTCGGGCTTGGCGCGCGGGTATACTCGAACAACCTGTTTCAGGACGTCGTGCGCTTCTTTGATGAGCACCCGGATATCGATGTGAACTTCGTCACGGAGTCGGGGCGCGATATGCTGGCGGGCCTGCGCGACGGGAGCATTGACTTCGCACTGGACAGGCTCCAGGCCGGGGACGAGACGGGGCAGGACATGTTCATGTGCGATCTGGTGCATGAACGGCAGTGTCTCATCATGGCGCAGTCCGATCCGCTCGCGTCACGCGAAAGCGTCGCTTTCCGTGATCTGCACGGGAAAACGGTGATCTCCGGCCCCAAGGACTCCGCCGAGGACAGGACCCTTAGCAGTATATGCCGCAAATATTCGGTGGAGCCCGGACGCATATACCGCTCGGACGGCATCGATACTACCATGCGCCTTGTGCGCGCGGGGAAGGGCTACGCCATAGGGCCCGAGTCCTTCGGGGAGTATTATCAGGTCAAGGCCGTGCCGGTGGAGCCGGAGCGGATAATCTCGCTGAAATTCATATGCATGCAGCACAGCCTGCGCCGCGAGGAGATACAGATGTTCCGCAGCTATCTGTGCGGGATATGCCGCGAACGCGGCAGGGCGTGCGCGCAGTGCAGCAATGAGCCGTAATAAAAAGAGACACCGCTCCAACGGGAACGGTGTCTCTTTTTGGAATTGATGATACTCAGACGATCCTTCTGTCGCGGACCTGAGAATCATAGTGCTTATTGAGCAGGGGACGGACGACGTAATAGATGAGCTTGTTTTCGCCGTTGGTCATGTACAGGCCGAAGGTGACGACGAAGAACACCAAAGCTATAACGACGAGCTTGCCCAGAAGCTTAAAGAGGAACTTAAAGAATTTCTTCATAAACGCTTTCCGCCTTTCTTAGTATGCCATGGAGTCGTCAAACTCTACGATGGTCGGGTCAAGCGGCTTCTCGTTGAGAACAACGGACATATAGTTGTTGACGCAGTTTCTCATATCCTGACGGGACACGGTGCGGCAGTCCTCAAGGTCATGCTCAATGAAGATGAAGTGGAAGCCGAGGTCGCGCGCCTGCTCCTCCATGAGAGCATGGACGCCGAGCATACCCTTGCAGGCGATATTGTCGTTGAAGAGAACCATATCGCAGTTGAAGTTCTTTGCCCACTCCCAGATGGCGTTGACATTCTCCCAGCCGCCGACGGCGTGGTGACGCATGGTGGCCTTTTCGGAGAAGAGAGCCAGATCCTTGATGGCCTGCTCGGGGTTCTCCGTGTCGATCATGTTGTGACCCATGGTGGAGTCCATGTTCAGGACGATGTTGATGCCCCAGCAGTTCTGCGTCCAGGTCGGGAAGTCGGTATAATAGACTGCGGAGGGTCCCCACAGGAAGGCGCGGTGGCGCGTCCTGCCTCCGAAGGGCTGGTACTTCTCTTCATATGCCTTGCGCATAATCTCGATGACCTTGCGGTCGACCTTGTTGAAGTACGGATCGGTGCCGTTGACGGAAGCCCAGGAGTACAGGCGGTAGAGCGTCTCGGCGATGCCGCAGAGGGCGGCGTAGGGGGTCTTGAAGTAATCCCACTTCTCAAGCTCGATGGTGTTCTGCTCGTTCATGAGCTTTGCGTACTTGAACAGCTCGTCCCAGTCGTACTTTACGCCATATTCCTTCTCAATGAAAGCGATGGTATCCTTAAGGACCTGAGTGGAATAGGGGTGTGCGCCCGGCTCGTTGTGGATCATGGCCAGCGTTACGGGGAAGTCCGGCAGGTTCACGCGGCGGCGCTGGATCATCGAGGTGCACTCGGAGGCGTTGCAGGGCATGTTGGTAGTGACGAAGGCCTTGCCGATTATCGGGAAGGCGTCGTCTATCGCAACGCCGGTCTCGGCCGCGCAGCGGGAGCAGACGTCAGCAGGCAGACCGAAGGATTCGGCAACGTCGATATAATACGGCTCGATATGCTGGTCAACATCGCAGATGATGAACTCAGGCAGCGTCTGGAGCGGGAAGGGGATAAGCCCCTTGAAGCCGGTCATGAACAGCGGAGGCAGGACCTCGTCAAAGGGGATGAAGTCATCGCTGCGCGGGCCGCCGCCGAGACGCTTGTCGTTTGCGAGCACGAGCGCGATGCGCTTTGTCAGGCTCTGGACGATGGCGTGCATATTCGCATGGGCGGTGCGCAGCTCATAGCCGCGGAAGCCCTCGAACAGACGGTCGATAAACATAAAGGTGCCGAGGTAGGAGCCCATCCAGCGGTACTCCCAGAAGCCCTTGAGGCAGGGGATAGGAGCGGAGGCGACCATCTGCACCATGCTCAGCAGGTTATTGAGCCACTGGGTGTAATCATAGAAGGTGTCCTTCACGCCGCGCCATTCGCGCCATTTGGCGACGCCGGTCTTGTCATAGTAGCGGGAGCGCTGACCGCCGACACCGTGCTCGGCCTGCCAGATGGGGTCGAAGCGTTCGAGCTTTTTATCAATAGCGGCTATAAGCTTATCTGTTGCTTTCATATTTCACTTGCCTCCCTGTATCTGCTTGATTTCCAGAGACTCAATAAAGGCTTGGAAGCGGGTGCGGAGCTGGCCGACCGCGCCGAGAGCGTATTCCTTCTCGATGGTGCAGGTGGGGATGCCGAGCTCGTTTGTGAAAATGTGGTGGGCGAGGACCTTTTCGTAGCTCCAGAACTCGCAGAACTTCATGTTCTCATAGATGATGCCGTCGGCATGGAACTCATCGACAAGGCGCTTGACCTCACTGTGGCGCTGGTCTATCTTCTCGCCGTCCATGAAGCGGGCGCACTGATTCCAGAATAGATAATGGCGGCAGATGGCGTCGAATGCGCTCTCACCGTCGCGGATCTCGATCTGCTCACGGCCGGGGAAGGAGCCGAAGCAGTAACGGTCGGCAACGACCATCGCGCCGCAGCTCTCGACGAGCTTGGTGAATTCCGGATCGTCTATCTCGGAGCCGACGAGCACGACCTTTGCACGGAACGGGAACTTCTCTTCCGGCTCGCGCGTCTTGAGCTCTTCAAGCGTCTCCTCAAGGTAGGGCTTGATGAGATAGTGCGGGCAGACCTGGCTGACAAGCTCGATGACGTGGAACTCATAGCCGGTGATGTTGGGGTTTTCCGCCTTGCGGAAATTGCCGATCTCGGTGATGATGCGGCTGATCTCGTTATGATCCTCGATGGCCTTGCGCATGGCCTCCTCGGAGGTATCGATGCCGTATTCATCGTGCAGCTTGTCGACGACCTTGAGCTTGAGCTGTGCCTTGTAATAGTCAAGGTTCGTCTTATCGCCCTTCATGGGCGGGTCGATCTGGGTGACGAAGAACCTGTCGTTCTTCACGGGGTTAATGAGGAAGAAGTGCTCCTCCATACGCTCCATCGTGGCGCAGCACTCCGCGCCGAACAGGGCGTTGAGGTAGTTGTAGCCGCCTTCGATCGCGCGCTCAAGGATGGAGCGGGCGTAGGGGCAGGTGCGGTTGGTCATGTAGTAGCTGGCGACATCGGTGGATGTGCAGCGCGGCGCTCTCAGTCTGGACGAGAAGCAGCCGGGAAGGTTAAGCAGGACCTCGGGTATGTAGTAGCAATTGTAGCCCAGAGCATACTTGCCTTCGTTCACTGCCTGAGTGACAAGCTCATTTTGAGCATCCTGAAGCAGGTTCTCAAAATAAATAAGATGCTTAAGATCTTTCAAGCAATACACCTCTTTTGAAATTTTTCCGTTTTCCGCAAGGCGTGTGTGCCGCAGCGCATCGCGGACACACACGCTTTATGATAAAAGTTTAGCACATCGCCACTCGATAGTCAAGGAAATCGCTGAAAACTCTTGGTAATTTCAACTTTTTTTCACTGTATCGCAGACGTGTTTTGACACGGCGAGCGCTTTTGTATAGCCTTGCCTAACATTATATCCGGCAGAAAATTTACCGACGATTCACATATCGCTCTTGCACACGGCGCAGAAAAATGTTAATCTGTTCTCAGGGGAAACCGACCACGGTGCCGGTTTCCGGTTTACGAAAATCTAAACATAATTTACAGGGAGAGTGGTTATTATGGTCAAACTGATTATAGGCCTGAAGGGATCCGGCAAGACGAAAGCTCTGGTGGGTCTGGTATGCAAAGCGGTCGATGAGGATACCGGCGACGTTATCTGCATCGAGAAGGACCGCAAGCTCACTTATGACATTCCTTACAAGGCGCGTCTTATCGACGCCGGCAGCTACGATATCGGCAGCTATGAGTTCCTGAAGGGCTTCATTTCCGGTATACACGCAGGCAATTATGACATTACCCACTTCTTCATTGATAATTTCTTCAAGCTCGTGGATGATAAGTCCGAGGGCTCGCTCGTCGGCTTCATCCAGTGGCTGGCGGCATATTCCGATAAGGAGAACATCGAATTCGTCATCAGCATCTCGATGGATCCCGAGACTGCACCCGACGTGCTGAAGCAGTACATGATATAAATAACAACAGGCTCGCCGCAAATCACGGCGAGCCTGTTTGTTTATGCAAAGCGATACGCTAAGAATACGAGCGCGGCGATGACAATGACGACGATGGCCGGGACGAGCGGGTTCATATGATGCTGCGCCGCCCTGTGCGCAGCATCATATTCCTCGGTGAGACTGTCCCGCCCAGAGACGGCGCACATACAGGCACAGCACAGCTCCCGCGCGTCCTCGGCGGGAATGTCCGGAAGCGCCTGCGCGAGCTTTGCGGCGAGAGCATCCATTGCCTGACGCTGCTCACCGGCAGAGCTGCACCGGAGCCGGGTAAGCTCCGCGCCGCCGTCCAGCTCCGTGAACGCTTCAAACAGCCTGTACACCGTACCGTCACGGTCAGCGCGCCAATAGCGCAGCACCGCTGCCCTGAACACGAGCCGGGTCGTAAAGGTCGCGTCCGAGCCGTAGCCGGAGTTTTCATTCACCTGCCTGAGCGCTGCCTTGAGGCGCTCAAGCTCTGCGCGTTCCTGCTCCGTCATCACGGAAGCTCCTTATACATCGCGGGGGCGTCCGCCTTGGTCACGTTCTCGGTCACGGCGGTGACCTCGACCCTGAGCGTACGCTGGCCGAATGCGATCTCAATCACGTCGCCGACCTTGACCTGATAGCTGGCCTTGACCTGCCTGCCGTTTACGCTGACGCGCTCGCCGTCGCAGGCGTCGTTGGCGACAGTGCGGCGCTTTATCAGCCGGGAAACCTTTAAGTATTTATCGAGCCTCATCATAAACTCCTTGTCAGCTGATGGTACTATAAAACAGCCGCCTTTTCTGAACGGAAAGGCGGCTGAAAATCAAAGCTTATTCTTACTTTGCGACGACGTCCTTCAGAGCCTTACCGGCCTTGAAAACGGGAACGCGGCTTGCGGGGATCTGGATCTCTTCCTTGGTCTTGGGGTTGCGGCCGACGCGGGCGTTGCGCTCCTTGACCTCAAATGCGCCGAAGCCGACGAGCTGAACCTTGTCGCCGCCGACGAGAGCTGCGGTAATGGCCTCGAATGCTGCGTTAACGGCCTTTTCGCTGTCCTTCTTGGAAAGAGCGGTCTTTTCTGCGACGGCTGCTACGAGTTCTGCCTTATTCATTATATATTTCCTCCTAATTGATTCTACGGCTTGCTGCCTGTTTATTGGAGTGTTCCCCAAAAGGCGGTGGAATACTCATTGCCGTACTGCCCGCTGAACGGACAGCAGTCAAACTCTACCACACTTTTCCCCGTTAATCAAGAGAAAATTGCAATATAATCAGAGTTTCACATAAAAATTAACGGATGTGCAAGAAATTCGCGATTTTTTCCCCGCCGGGGATGAGTTTCATGTCCTCTTTGGTGATGGAGCGGAGCGCGATAGTCGACACGAGATACACTATCACCGCGACGGCGATGGCCACAAGCATGCACAGCGCGATGCGCGACCACGATACCGCGCCAATGAAGCGCGAGCACAGGCCGTATATCGCCCATGCTGCCGCGCCCATGAGGACGCTTGCGGCAAGGGGACGGGCAAAGATGCCGAAGAGCTTCGGGCGGTGATTGAGAGCGACACATATAAAGATGTAGTTCATCAGCGCCATGACGACGTAGCTGACAAGAGTCCCGACCGGCGCGCCGTATATGTTGATGGAGCGCTGCGCGACGAGGAACCAGTTGACGATGATCTTCACAAGCCCGCCGCTTATCATTGTGACCATCGTGAGCTTTTCGTGCCCGGAGGCCTGGAGAATGGCGTTTTCCATCAGCACCGTGCAGACGAAGAACGAAGCCGCGCCCATTATTGCCAGCAGTCCCGGACCCGCGGCGTTGCTGTTGGGGTAGAGGACGTTCATTATCGGGTAGGCAAGGACAGTGAGCCCCACGCCCATCGGCAGGCTGATGACGGCGGAGATGCGCATCGCGTCCGCCGAGGTCCTGCGCGCGGCGGCGTTCGCGCCCTTGGCGATAGCGCCGGATATCTCCGGGACTATCGCTATCGTGAGCGGCGTTATGAAAGCCGCAGGGAGATTGAAGAGCGTCTGCGCCTTGCCGTATACGCCGTAGAGTACCTTCGCCTGATAATAGGAGAAGCCCGCGGCGGACTGGAGACGGTTCATGCAGAGCTTGGAGTCGACGGAGTTGAGGATGGCCATGATGCATGCGCCGAAAGCGATGGGGATGCCGATGGAGAGAATGTCCTTTACAATCTTCCACGCAGAGTCGACGACCCCATCATCGTCAGGCGTGTCGTTCGGGTCGTGGATACCGGCAGTGTAGGACGCGGACAGCTCGGAGTAATGGCGGCGCTTGTATATTATCATATACAGCAGCGAAATGACCGAGCCGATGGAGACGCCGAGTATCGCGCCGGCGGAGCCCACGGGCTTGCCGAAGCCGGCCTTGAGCAGGCACGAGGCGAGGATCAGGCCGGAGAGGACCTTGAAGAGCACCTCAAGCACCTCGTCCACCGTCGTGGGGATCATGTTGCCGTTGCCCTGACAGTAGCCGCGGTAGGCGGAGACAAGGCACACCAGCAGTATTGACGGCGCCATGGCCTTAATGCTCAGCGCGGCGTCGGGGTTTTCAAGGTACTTCGCGGCGAGCCATTCCGGGAACAGGAACAGTATCAGCGCGAAGATGACGCCTATCACCGCAAAGGTCGCGAGTGCGACGCGGAAAGTCTTTTCCTCCTGCTTTGCGCGGCCGTTCGCGTCGGCCTCGGCGATGAGGCGCGAGAGTGCAACGGGAAGACCCGCTGTTGCCAGAGTGAAGAAGATGAAATAGATACTGTAGGCGCTGGTGAACATGGAATAGCCTTCATCGCCCAGTATGTTGCCGAGAGGTATTTTATAGATGAAGCCCAGCAGCTTCATTATGATAACGCCGACGGTGAGTATCGCGGCGCCGTGTATGAAATTCTGCTTCTTTGCCATGCGGTGCCCTCCTGAAAGCAGAGATACTATAAATTTGAAAATACGTTCCAAATATACACGCATAATAACAAAAAATCAAGGGCAATACCGCATATGCGCCAGACGCTTTGCATGGTATTGCCCTTACTATTATCAGTGCTTCGACAGAATGTGGCGCGCCACATGTACGCCGCTTGCGGAGGCGTGGGACAGGGAGTGCGTGACGCCGGAGCAGTCGCCGATGACATACAGGCCGGGGCACTTGGTCTGGAGGTCGTCGTCTATCTCGACTTCCATGTTATAGAACTTGACCTCAACGCCGTAGAGCAGAGTGTCGTCATTGGCAGTGCCGGGGGCAATCTTGTCAAGGGCGTAGATCATCTCGATGATGCCGTCGAGAATACGCTTGGGGATGACAAGGCTCAGGTCGCCGGGAGTGGCGGCAAGGGTCGGCGTGACGAAGTTTTCCTGGATCCTGCGCTCGGTGCTGCGGCGGCCGCGGACAAGGTCACCGAAGCGCTGCACCATGACGCCGCCGCCGAGCATGTTCGACAGGCGCGCGATGCTCTCGCCGTAGCCGTTGGAGTCCTTGAACGGCTCGGAGAAGTGCTTGGAGACGAGCAGGGCGAAGTTCGTGTTCTCGGTGTGCTTTGCGGGATCCTCATAGCTGTGGCCGTTGACGGTGACGATGCCGTTGGTGTTCTCGTTGACGACGACGCCGTGCGGGTTCATGCAGAAGGTGCGCACCAGATCCTCGAACTTCTCCGTGCGGTAGACTATCTTGCTCTCATAGAGCTCATCGGTGAGGTGGGAGAATATCTCCGCGGGCAGTTCGACGCGCACGCCGATGTCGACGCGGTTGGACTTGGTCGGGATATCCAGCGAGGAGCAGACGGATTCCATCCACTTGCTGCCGCTGCGGCCGACGGAGATGATGCAGTCGGTGCAGGTGTAGCTCTCATCGCCGAGCTGGACCTCGTAGCCGCCCTCGACCTTGGCAACGCCCGTGACGGCGGACTCAAAGTGGAAGTCCACGCAATCCTTGAGCTCGTTGTATATGTTCTCCAGCACGACGTAGTTTATGTCGGTGCCGAGGTGGCGCACCTGCGCGTCAAGCAGATGCAGGCCGTTTTCAAGGCACATGCGCTTGATGCCGGTGTTCGCGGTGGAATAAAGCTTCGTGCCTTCGCCGCCGTGGGTGCGGTTTATTTCATCGACGTACATCATGAGGTCGATCGCTTCCTGCTTGCCGACGTGCTCATAGAGCGTGCCGCCGAACTGGTTGGTGATGTTGTACTTACCGTCGGAGAAAGCGCCCGCGCCGCCGAAGCCGCTCATTATATTGCAGATATTGCACTTGACGCAGGACTTGATCTTTTTGCCGTCGATGGGGCATCTGCGCTTATCCAGCGGACGGCCAAGCTCGAACACCGCGACCTTGAGACCGCGGTTTGCCTTGACCAGCTCATAAGCGGAGAAGATACCTCCGGGGCCCGCACCGATAACTATTACGTCGTAATCTGCCATTTTGAATCAATTCCTCTTTCTTTCGCAAAAAAATATACTGCCTGTCGTGTGCCCGGTTCCCGGTGGGAACAGCAGCCGACAGAGCAGCGTCAATGTATCCTCGATTAGACTAACACACTTGACACCCGAAGTCAAGTGAATGAACTGTAAACATATCTTTTTGCCAAAGAACCCCTTAGAGGTTCTTTGACAAAAAGGGGCTGCACTCCGTTCTGCGCCTCATTGTCCGCTTTAAGCGGACAATTCGATACTCACTTCGTGAGAAGTATTTTCTCCGACGTACACGCCGCCGGAGAAAATGTATTTGACTGATTTTTTGCCTGCGGGCAAAAAACTCTGCGAGGCTTTTTCCAATCTGTAATTGCGTGTCTATTGCACGGCTTCCGCGGTGACTTCAGGCTCGGCGGTCTCCGCCGCATCTTCCGCGCTGTCCGCTTCTTCGCTCTGCGCGGCGGCCTCTGCAGCGAGCTTTGCCTCCTCTTCCGCGGCCTTCTTCGCTTCCTCGGCAGCCTTCGCGTCGGGCGCGTAGACATAGCCGTAGACGAACTCGGTCACAACGGCTTTGCTGACATTGCCGTTTTCTATGACGGTCTTTTTCGTGAGACGGCCATCGCCGTCATATTCGTATTTGATGTTGCCGACCAGCGTGCCGCTCGCGTCGTACTTATCCTGCTGGTACAGCAGCTCTCCCTTGTAGGTGTTTACGAAGTCGTAAGCCGTGCCGTCGGCCTCGATGTATCTGTCCATACTGCCGTGCCGGTCGTACTCCTCGATCCAGAGCGTGTCTTCACTGCCCTCGGCAAGAGCGGTGCAGGAGGACATCGTCCCGTCATCATAGTATTCGTACACATAGTCATATTGGAACACGCCGCCCTGACCGAGCAGGTTCCCATGATCGTCATAGACGGAGGAGACCTGATCGCGCGTGAGGGTGTAGCTGCCGTCGGGCGCGTATTCGTACTCATAGGTCTGGTCATCCATCGAGGGGTACTCGGAGTACAGCCGTGTCTCGGACAGCAGAACACCGTCGCTTGTATAGGCATAGGTCGTTGTCAGGGGGCCGGAGCAGCTTTCGTCATAGCTTGTCGTCATGCTGACCTTGCGCTGGACGAAGCCGTCGGCAAGCTGCGCGCTGTCACAGTAATCGCCGAGTTCGGTATAGAGCGCGTATGCCTCATCGAAGCTGCTGCTCTCAAGAAGCACGCCTGCCTTCTGATACAGCGCCTCATTGGCTTTCTCGGCAGAGTCTTCATAATCACCGAGGGCGATAAACGCATCGTGCGCTTCGTCAAAGCTGCCGTCTTCAAGGAGCTTGCAGGCCTTGGTGTAGGCGGTGTTCTCCTGCCCCTTGCCTGCGGCCTCCTCGGCCTTTTCGGCGCTGTCCTTATAATTGCCGAGCTTTGTGAAAGCGACGTCGGCTTCGTTGTAGCGCCCGGCGTCGAGCAGAGCGAGGGCTTCGTCATAGGCGCGGGCGTTCTTGGAGGATACCACGGAGGAAACTATGGCCGCCGCTGCGATGACCGCGATGGGCACGGCAATAAGAGCAATCTTCTTAGCCTTTTTCGCGTGCGCGTCACGCACGGCGTCGACGGCGGAGGCGTGCTCCTCCTCGCGGCGGAGACGCTCAGTCTTTTCCTCGCGGAGCCGGTCAACATCGAGCTTGGCAATGAGCGTATCCAGCTCCTGCCCACATACATGGCAGCGCTCGCCGTCGCGGTTTATCTCACCGCAGGCGCACAGCCACAGGTCCTTCTGGCGCATGGGCACAAAGGCGCTCTTCGGCGTGGTGTCTATCCGGTACTGCTTTGCAAGCTCCTTGTCCCAGAGCTTCGTGTCGAGCCCTGCCTGCTCCTGCAGCGGCTCCCAGCGCTGAGAATCGGAGACGTAGCTGCCGCCGTCGGCATAATAGACCGCGAGCACCGCCGCAGAGTAGGAGCGCACCGAACGGTCGGGGAGGTAGACGGCCTCCTTCGAGCCCCAGTATTCATCGCGCCCTATCTCAAGGTCGAGGTACTGGTGCTCTTCCCGGCAGACGACGGCTTTAGCCATATCGTACCCGGTGATGAGCACCTTTATTGCGCGGATGGGACGGCTGCATATGGAGCGGTACTTGAGCTGCGCCAGCACCTTCCCGGTCTGGTTATCCTTGAGCAGAGCCCCCGCTGCGATGACGAGCGGCGCGCCCTCCGTATAGAGATTTTCCGGCAGGGTATAAAGCCTTGTGTATCTTTCCGCCATGGCTGTCCCTCCTTTAAAGATCGGGCAGCTCGTCATTGCTGACGACGCTCTGCCCCACGCTTCTGTCGGGCATGGCGGCTATCAGCAGGTAGCCGACAAAGCCGAGAAGGAACGATATCCAGAAATACTTGCGCTCATGGTAGCCCTTGTCCTCGGCGATCTTGAAGAACTCACCGGCGACGAACCAGGAGATCACGAGCGCCGCGACGACGGCAAGGATGATAATTATCGGGAGAAGCAGCCCGACAGAGTTCATGGTCACACCCACTTTCAAAAGGGTTACATAACGTGTTAATATTATACCAGCAGCGGGGCAAGAAATCAATAATGACTTGTGAACATTGCTGGAAAAAGCGCTTTTCGCGGTGGTTGGTGTGGTAAAAAGAAAAAACGGCACTCTCCGAACAGTCGGAGAGTGCCGGCAGAGTATGTGTTAGTGTTTCGAGTGCTTGGACTTCTTCTTGTTGCGCTTGGAGCTTATCACGATTGCCGCGATAATTGCGGCGATTATCGCCATGATGCTGATAACGGCGGCGGTGATAAGTGCCCCGGCGCTTGCTTCCTTAACGGGAGCGGCGCTCGCCGTCGGAGACGGCAGGGCAGTGGCGGACGGAGAAACGCTCGGTGAGACGCTTGCCGACGGCGCGGGCGTGGCTGACGGAGATGCGCTCGGCTTCGGCGTCGCGGTGGGCTTGGGAGAGGGCGAAGCCGCGGCGGTGACGGTTATCTTTGCCGCGTCAGTGTACTCCCACTCTCCGTCCTCACTGCTGAACAGGCAGGCTACCGACCAGCCGTTCATGCCCTGAGGGACGTTTGAGATGGTGAACACCTCGCTGTTGCCGCCGCTGAGGCGGAGATCGGGGAAGTAGCCCCATATCTTGTCAAAGACTATCTCTGTGCCGTTCTTGTCGTAAAAGCGCCATGCGCACCATGAATAATTATCCGCGCGGGCGATGAACATGGCGGACTCACCGGCTTTGAGCGTCTCCCCGGTGGGCTGCTTGGTTATTACCGGCACCGATGGTGTAGCAGCCGGCGTGGCGGTAGGCGATACTGCCGGAGACGCGGTCGGCTCGACCGTAGGCTCCACGGACGGCGTCTCAGTGGGCGCGGCTGTAGGCTCGGCAGACGGCGTTTCGGTAGCCGGGACTTCGGTCTCGACCTCGGACGGCATCTCCGGTTCCTGAGCGTAGGCCGCGGGGAACAGCGCCGCCGACAGAAGCAGCGCCAGCAATATGGCAATAAATTTCTGAGCTTTCATTTGATCGACCTCTTTCGTAGGCAGATTTTACATTCCAAGCATATATTAAAATTGTGACTTTTTCAAGACCCGGTCGAAATTGGCATTTGCAGCTGCGCCTTTTAATGAAAATTAATAAATTCATGCAGCCGATATCTGTTGACAATTAATGCAAATAGTTTTATGTTAAGAGTATAACGAACCAAGAGATGGAGGAATAGGACAAAATGAAAAAGATCGGATTTGTGCTGGCGCTCGTTCTGACGCTGGCAATGCTGACGGCGATGACCAGCCCCGCCTTTGCGGATGCCTCCGGCGCTGGCTTTGCTGAGGGCAGCGCCGCCGGCAGCTATGACGGCTCCCTGTTCACCGCCGGCGGCAGTGTGGATAGCTCGGCGCAGGTCAAGGGCGTGCAGTTCGCCGCGGGCAGCGATGTGCAGGTACAGGGCGTCTGCGAGTACCTTATGGCAGCGGGCAACCAACTCGTCTTTAGCGGGGACGCTGAGAGCGACGCCTTTGCCGCGGGCAATAATGTGTACATATACGGAAACGTAGGACGCGACCTTTTCGCCGCGGGCAGCACCGTTGAGATAAGGGGCAGCGTGGAGCGCAGCGCGTACATTGCCGCAAGCTCCGTCGTCATCGACGGCAGCATCGGCGGGGACCTGTATCTGAGTGCTGATAAGATCGTGATAAGCGACAGCGCAAAGATCGGCGGCACGGTACACTATGGCAGCAGTGCTCAGGTGAGCGCGCCGAAGTCGGTGCTCTCCGCCGCTGAGGTGTACGAGGAGATAGAGAACGCGTCCGCGCCTGTTCATAAAAGCGTCGGCAGCAAGGCTCTCAGCGTTGTGCTGAGCTATCTCGGCGCGGCAGCTGTGGCGTTCGCGCTGCTGTGGCTCACCCCGATGTGGGAAAAGCTCGACTCCAAGTATTACGGCGCGGCTTTCGGCGATTACGCCAGAGCCTTCGGCATCGGCTTTGCAGTGCTGGCCGGGCTGCCCGTCGCGGCGGTGCTGCTGATGATAACGCGCATAGGACTGCGGCTCGCCTTCGTGCTGCTGCTCGTCTATGCCGCGGCGATCGTTGCTTCTCCGGTGTTCCTGAGCTTTTTCATCGGCATGCTTATCTGGCGCCGCGCGCTCAGGAAAGCGCCCTGCTATTTTGCGGAGCTTCCGATTGGCCTTCTGGCGTGGCGGATCGTCTATTGCGTACCCGGACTCAGCTTCATTACCGGCCTCGTCGCTGTGCCGCTCGGTCTCGGTGTGCTGACGCTCCTGCTCGGAAAGCCCAAAAAGCAGCCCGCACCGGCACTGCCTGAGGCGGAATAAAGACTGATAATAAGCAAAAAAATCCCTGTTTCCATTGAGAAAACAGGGATTTTTTGCTTGTAAGAATATGGTATAGTACATAGCCGATGCGATAAGAGAGCATAAAGAGTCTTGCAATGAGGCAAAAAATGTTGTAGTATAAGCTGTCAAGATTTGAAAGGCAAGCTGCAGGAAAGGGGTTGACGGCATGGCTATAACAAGCGCAAGTCTTCCGGCGAAGAAGCGGATACTTACCGCTTGCGTAAGGCTGTTTCTCGAAAAGGGATACAAGGGAACGACGGTTGCGGAGATCATTCGTGAGGCGGATGTCTCGGCAAGTAGCTTTCAGAATATATTCCGCGCGAAGGACGGAGTGCTGGTAGAGCTCGTAGAGTTTATGTTCGGCAATCAGTTCGGAGTGGCGCGAAAGATCGCCGGGGAGAATGCTTCACCAGTGTTTGTATATGCGGTGGAGACCTCCATACAGATGACGCTGACGGAGCTTAACGAGAACTTGCGCGAGATATATCTTGAGGCCTATACGCATCAGGAGGCCATGGATTATATTCATGAGCATACCTCCGAGGAATTGTATCACATCTTTTCGCCGTATCTGCCCGGTTATACCGAGAGCGATTTTTATGAGCTTGAAATAGGCACGGCGGGGATAATGCGTGGCTATATGGCGCGCAAATGCGATAAGTATTTTACGCTTGAAAAGAAGCTGAGCCGCTTCCTCGCTATGACTATGAGTGCATTTAAGGTCCCGGAAGAAGAACAGGAAAAGATCATCGGCTCCATCTCAGGGCTCGATATCCGCGGAATATCGGAGCAGGTCATGCGCGAGCTGTTCCGTGCGCTTGCGATGCAGTTTGAGTTTTCCCTGAACGGGCTTGAATAAAACGGAATATGAAGATTTACGCCGCCCTATGTAAGACGCATAGGGCGGCTCTTTACATTAAATTGTTCATAAAATCTGCTTGACCATTGCGCGGATAAGGAGTATACCATGCACTGCGGTAAGACCGCAGGAGGCTCTTATGAAGAAAAAGGATCATTTGCAGATAGGCAAGCTCTTGCTTGCGCAGAAGGACGCAAAGCTCAGCGGCGTACAGCGGCTCGCGTTCCTGTTCGGCTGCGTCGAGCCGGATATAAACCCGTTTACATACGCGCGCGGCTCTATAAAGCATGAGTTTCTGCACGGCCACCATGCGGATAATTCCAGCAAGCACCGCCATAAGCTCATGCACCGGCTCTCAAACAGCGGTGTACACTCCCTGTGGCAGTGGTTTTCGCTCGGTACGCTTATCCACTATGCCGTTGACAGCTTCACCTATCCGCACAACAGTGTGTTCGGCGGCTCGATGGCGGAGCATATCCAATATGAAAAGCAGCTCCACGCGAATTTCGTGGAGCATCTGAAAGAGCTTGCGGCGCGCGGAGAGCAGAAGCTCCGCGGCATACATGATGTCGACGCCCTGCATGAGCACTATCTCAAGGGCGCGGGCACCGTGCAGACGGACTGCCGGTATATTATCGACTCCTCAAAGCTGATATGGCGTCATCTTCTCTCCGGCTCGCACCACCATCTCTCGGCGTGAGGGGAGGGAGAGGCGGCAAGCGGTACGGGAGTCGACCTGCCGTGCGCGGCAGGCCACCTCGGGTTGAAACAAATCCACCTTGCCGCATTTAGCTTTTGCAAGTCTGCGTTCGCATAGCCTTGCAAAAGCTGCGGCTGCGGAAAAAGCGCCATGCCTCCATCTGCCCCCGGCAGCGGCACGGCGCGTTTCCCCCGGCGCTCCATTCACTACCGCTCCCGTTCGCCTCCCTTCCTCTTTCTTTGTTCCATAAAAATACCTCAGTCTTAAAGACTGAGGTATTTTTATGGAGCAGGGTACGGGAGTCGAACCCGCCTAGCTAGCTTGGGAAGCTAGAGTAATACCGATATACCAACCCTGCATCGGCTGGATCATTATAGCACAGCATCAAAAAAAACGCAAGCAAAAAACAGCGGCATGATAGACGGGTGTCCGTAAAACAGTTAATCCTCCGTATGGCTTAGACCATGCGGAGGATTTGTTTATGTCTAATCTTCAAACTTGCTGGCGGCAAACGGTTTGTCAAAACTGTTTGCGGACGGCAAGTCCACAGGGGATAGCCGCTTTAGCAGCGCAAGGGGGTGTAGCCACCTTGACGGAACGAAGTGACGCAACATTCTCGGTCATGCAGTATCCTCCTGCTGACGGAGAATGAAGCTCCGCAGGACGCACGATACTCCCGTTAGGAGAGTATAGAAGTGCGCCCTTTAGTTCCTAAAGGGTTTTTATCAGTTCGACAAACTGGAATTTATCGCAATATTTCATTCTTGGATTATACTCGCTTATAGATAATTGGTTCATCATATCCAAAAGTTTTCTTTCCATTAACTTCCATGATTTCAGATACCTCCAGACAACTATCAGAAAACTTTTCCCAAAGCTTAAATGTCATTACCGGTGAAAACTGGCTTGTACTGCCTCCTTCCCAGATTCCATCTTTCTCATGATAGAGCGCCGGAGTGAATTTTTCAGATTTTTTCAATTCAGTGTAGTCAGCATTTTTCATAGAATCATATGAAAACGTACTTTTATCTTCTCCTTCTGGTATTTCATAAGAATACAACACAATTCCGTCTTCTTTCTCTGTAATAAGGAAAAGATGTGGGGAAGCATGGCGTTTACCATTTGTCTCATAGTAGCTTTCTTCAACAACAAATTTACCATTAAAATCTTTAGGAAGGTTTAAAATTTTCTCATTACAGATTGTATTAATGTGTTCTGCATAAGGATATGTTTTCCCTTCTCTCTGCATATTATCAAACTGCTCTTTGTTATTAAAGTGTCCCGTCATCATATTAATAAAATTATCGAGCTTCATCATGCTTTTTACCTCCAAATTCCGATTTGTTGCACAATTATCGCATTTAAATTGTACCATAAAACTTGTGAAAAATTCTACCGTCATTTTGGAATATATGAGAAAAGTCCGAACAGTTTTCTGCCCGGACTTCCTCACTCAATCGTAAATCAATTCGATTTTCACAACTTCCTCTGCCTGTGCCTTGCAAGCGTTCATCTGCCGCACCCATTCCATTTGGTTTTCGGCTTTCAGATGTTCGGTCACACCGTTTTGCTCTGCCAGTGACCGCACGATCAGCTCCATGCGGTTTCGTGCCGCTTCGTCGATCTCGGCGCAATACTGTCTTACGTACACTCAGCTATATGCCGCTGTTTTTGCTTTTATATAAGGCTGTTTACTTCTTGTTCTTTATGTACTCGTCGATGCTCTTCGCGCCGGCCTTGCCAGCGCCCATCGCGAGTATAACAGTGGCAGCGCCGGTGACAGCGTCGCCGCCGGCAAACACGCCCTCGCGTGCGGTCACGCCGCCCTCGTCGGCCTCGATGCCGCCCTTGCGGGTGAAGGTCAGACCCTCGGTCGTGTTGCGGATCAGGGGGTTCGGGCTCGTGCCGATGGCGATGACGACGGTGTCAACGTCAAGGATCCAGTTGCTGCCGGGCACGGGCACGGGCTTGCGGCGACCCTTTTCGTCGGGCTCGCCGAGCTCCTGCTTCTGAAGCTCGATACCGGTGACGTGACCGTCCTCGCCCGCGTGGATCGCCACGGGGTTATTGAGCAGACGGAACTCGATGCCCTCGGCCTCGGCATGCTCGACCTCTTCCTTACGTGCGGGAAGCTCGTCCTTGCCGCGGCGGTAGGCGATGTAGACATGCTCCGCGCCCAGACGCTTGGAGACGCGCGCTGCGTCCATCGCGACGTTGCCCGCGCCGACGACGCAGACGTTGTGGAAGTGCTTTATCGGCGTGTCGTAATCATCGCGGTAGGCCTTCATGAGGTTCACGCGGGTGAGCAGCTCATTTGCGGAGTAGACGCCCAGCAGGTTCTCGCCGGGGATGTGCAGGAACTGCGGCAGACCTGCGCCGGAGCCGATGAACACGGCCTCGAAGCCGTCCTCAAACAGCTCGTCGACAGTCTCGCTCTTGCCGATGATGGCGTTGTTGATGATCTTGACGCCCATGGCCTTGAGGTTGTCTATCTCAGCGGCAACGATCTCCTTCGGCAGACGGAACTGCGGAATACCGTAGACCAGAACGCCGCCGGACTTATGGAAGGCTTCAAAGATGGTGACATCGTAGCCCATCTTGCGCAGGTCGCCCGCGCAGGTGAGGCTCGCAGGGCCGGAGCCGACGATCGCGATGCGGTGGCCGTTGGACTCGGGGACCTTGATCTCATCCTTGACTTCCTTGTTCATATGGTAATCAGCGACAAAGCGCTCGAGGCGGCCGATGCCGACGCTCTCACCCTTGATGCCGCGCACGCACTTACTCTCGCACTGCTTCTCCTGCGGGCAGACACGGCCGCAGACGGCGGGCAGGGAGTTTGTGGAGGTGATGATCTCATAAGCTGCGTCAAAATCGCCCGCGGCGACCTTGGCAATGAACTCGGGGATGCGCACGGAAACGGGGCAGCCCATGCGGCAGTGAGGATCGCGGCAGTTGAGGCAGCGCTTTGCCTCGTCGATAGCCATCTCGGCGGTGTAGCCGAGGGCGACCTCGTCAAAATTGCCGGCGCGGACTACGGGATCCTGCTCGGGCATGGGGTTCTTGGTCATTTTCATATTAGCCATTGCGCTTACCTCCGGTCATATTGCAGATATGCTTTGCGGTCTCGTCCTGTTCGTCCTTATAGAAGGCGGCGCGCTTGAGGAGAGAGTCGAAATCGACCTCGTGCGCGTCGAAGTCAGGGCCGTCGACGCAGGCAAACTTCGTCTCGCCGCCGACGATGACGCGGCAGCCGCCGCACATGCCGGTGCCGTCGACCATGATCGGGTCGAGGGAGATGATGGTCTTTATGCCGTAGGGGCGGGTGGTGTCGGCAAGGAACTTCATCATTATGTCCGGGCCGATGGCGATGACGCGGTCGAACTGGGGCTTGCCCTCGGCGATGTTCGCGTCGATCTCCTGCTTGAGGTACTGGGTGGTGAAGCCCTTCTCGCCGTAGGTGCCGTCGTCGGTACACATGATGAGCTTGTCGGAAGCTTCCTTCAGCTCATCCTTGAGGATGACGATATCCGCGCTTCTGAAGCCGCCGATGAAGGTGACTTCGATGCCCTTCTTGTGCATCTCTTTTGCGATGGGGTAAGCGATCGCGCAGCCGACGCCGCCGCCGACAACGCAGACCTTCTTGAGCCCGTCCATCTCGGTCGCGCGGCCGAGGGGGCCGACGAAGTCGGAGATATAGTCGCCCTGCTCAACGGTGTGGAGCATCTTCGTGGTGCGGCCGGCGGCCTGCACCATGACGGTGACGGTGCCCTTTTCTCTGTCCCAGCCCGCTACGGAGACGGGGACACGCTCACCCTGCTCATCCAGACGGAAGATGACAAACTGACCCGCCTGCGCATGCTTTGCGACAAGCGGAGCTTCGATCTCAAACAGGCAGATAGTCTTTGCCTCGTTCAGAAAGCGCTTGGTTACTACCTTATACATTTGTCCACCTCTATATATTAAAATCTTTTGGAAACAGTTGTATGCCGCATAAATTGCCTGAAAAGGAATTTACACAACAGATATATTTTATCTGTATGACTCCTGAAAGTCAATCGCTGAATTGCTGTTTGTTGATATTATACAGTAATCAATGCCGGGAAACCGGTTGTCAAGTTCACAATTACGCTTATTTATAAAGAATAAGTGCGATGAATTCCAGATCGCCCTCGCCGGTGTTTCGGATGCTGTGCCCCTCGCCGGAAGCAACGAAGGTGACGTCTCCCGCGCCGACCGTGAGGAGAGTACCGTTGTCGTTATACTCGCCCTCGCCGCGAAGAATGTAATATGTCTCGCTGTCGCCGTCGTGTACATGCCAGCCGAAGCCGCAGCCGGGGTGCAGCACGATGTGGTTAAAGAGTCTGCCCTTGCCGCTCATTTCGTCCGCGCCGAGGAGGATGCGGTGCATTTCGGCCTCACCCGGGCCGCCGAACATTTCCTTATAAATGGGCGCTGTCTCTCCGTTGCGTCTTATAAAGCTCATTTTCTTTTCTCCTTACATTCCATAGTCCCCGTCAATGAGGACGATTTCGGTTTCCATTCTGTTCATCGGCCCCCAGAGTACCTCAAGCGCATTGCATATACGGTCGCGGCTGCGGCAGTCGTGGCACTTGCCGTCTATCTTGCAGGGCGTGTTCTTATCGGGGAAGCGGCGGCAGTTCTGCACGGCAGCGACGTTGCGCGCACGGTATAGCGCGGACTCAAAGTCGGGGCATATCTTGTTTGTCCCGGCGACGATGTAGACCTTTTTGTGCCCGAACATCAGGCTTGCCGTGCGGTTGCCGGTACCGTCGATGTTCAGTATCTCGCCGTCCTCACTGATGGCGTTGGCGCTGCTGAGATAAACATCCGTCGACGCGGCCTGTGTCTGTACGCCGGGGGTCTTCCAATGCCAGTAGACCTCGCAGCTTTCAGTGAGCGTGTCATATATGCCGAGGGCGTCTATCGTCTGGCTGCCGCCTATGCCGACGCTGCAATTCTTTATCGCGCCTGTCAGATAGTCTGCGGCCTCCTGCGCGGAAGCAAAGTGCTTCACGCCGAAGCCTCTCAGCTCCAGATTCCTTATTGCTTTTTCAACATTCATCTGCACACCTCCAGTACATCTTGTGGCCTAATTATACAATTTGTGACCGGCTATGTCAAAGAATAGTTGCGGTATTCCGCAGATACTGCTAAAATACATGAGTTCAGTTTATTATTTGGAGGGAAAAGCCGATGCTGGAATTTGATGTTTTACAAAGCGGGCTTGTCATACTGCTTCTGCTTGCCCTCGGCGATGTGCTCACGCACTTCACGCGCGGCGCAGTCCCCGCCGTGCTTTTCGCGGGGCTTGCCTATATGCTCTGCTGCTGGGCGGGCGTACTGCCTGGGGATCTGCTGGAGAGCTCCGGCCTCGGCGAGCTGCCCGCAGCGGTAATGATGATGGTCATCGTCAACATGGGCGCGTCGATGGACATCTCAAAGTTTGTCTCCAACTGGCGCGTTGCTCTGCTGGCGGCGCTGGTTTTTGCCGGGCAGCTGCTTGCACTCTTCTCCGTTGTCGGCGGGATATACGGAGTAAACACGGCGATCGGCGGTCTGCCGGGCGGCATGGCCGCGGCGCTGATCGTTCAGGAGCGGGCGCGTTCCTTGGGCTATGAGCAGATAATCACGCTCTCGGTTCTCATAATGACGACGCAGGCGCTCGTCGGCGGCCCGGCGGCAACGCTGTGCATAAAGAAGGAGGCCGCGCGTCTGCTCGCCTCGGGTGAGACGCTCCCGGAAAAGCATGAGGACGCTGAAGCGAAGCCACACAGCGGCAAGCGCCGGGGTATCACGCTGCAATACGGGGCGCTGCTGAAGCTCTACGCGGTGTCGTGGATCGCGTCCCGGCTCGGGATGCTCACGGGGCTGCCGCGCTATGTGCTGTGCCTGCTGCTTGGGCTGCTGCTCTCCCGCCTCGGAATACTCGGGAAGAACGAGCTGAGCGCGTCGAAGAGCGAGGGCTTCGTGTTCTTCCTGCTGATGGCGGTCGTGCTCGCGGGCTTCTCGACGACAACGCCTCAGATGTTCACGCAGATGCTGCCGCCGCTGCTGCTCATATTGCTGACCGACCTCGTAGCCATCACGCTGCTGTCGGCGCTTGTCGGGCGTATGCTGGGCTTCTCGGCGTATATGGGCATCGCGCTCGGCATGAATATAATGATAGGCTTCCCTCTCAATATGCTCATCTCGCAGGACGTGATATACAGGCTTGTCGTGGACGAGCGCAAGCGCGCAATCCTTATGAGCGAGATAGGGGACAGGATGGTCATCTGCGGGATGATAAGCGTGACTTTCCTCTCGACCACAGCCGCAAGTTTTCTTGTTGCGTTAATGAAATAAGCACTGATTTTATCTGTGCAAAAAACGCACAGATAAAATCAAAATTTCCTCTTGCTTTATTTCGCTAATGTGTTATTATACTACCGTACTGAAAAACAACCCCGCTGATAAGGAGGACTTGAAAATGAAAAAGATTCTTGCTATGATACTTGCCGCCGCTATGGTGTTCGCACTGTGCGCCTGCGGACAGAGCTCCGCCCCCGCAGCTACCGAGGCTCCCGCCGCAACGGAAGCTGCTACCGAAGCCCCCGCGGCTGAGGAAAAGAGTGCGGACGATCTCGTCTATGCTGTTGAAGCCGGTTCCGCCGGTGAGGCCGCCGCTCTTGAAAACGGCTGGAACGTCGTCAGTGTTGATACCCAGAGCAAGGCTCTGATGGAAGTCGCCGCCGGTACCTCCGATGCCGCGATAATCGACCTGCTGATGGCCGGCGCGATGATCGGCGAAGGCACCAGCTACCCCGACATGAAGCTCGGCGATGAGCTGACCACCGAGGAATACGGCGTCGGCTGCCGCAAGGGAAGCGACCTGGCAGACTTCATCAACAGCGTATTCGCTGAGGCCTATGCTGACGGCACCATGCTTGAGATAGCCAAGACCTACGGCGTGCAGGAGAGCCTTGTCGAGCAGCCCGCAGCCGAGGAAGTCAGCTACGCTGATGACGGCGACGTCGCCTACATCAAGGACAAGGGCACCCTCATCGTCGGTATCACCGACTTCGAGCCGATGGACTACAAGGATGAGAACGGCGAATGGATCGGCTTTGACGCTGACATGGCAAAGCTCGTCGCTGAGAAGCTCGGCGTTGAGATCCAGTTCATCGAGATCGACTGGGACAACAAGATCCTTGAGCTCGAAGCCAAGAGCATCGACGTCGTCTGGAACGGCATGACCCTCACGAGTGAAGTCATGAACTCAATGCAGTGCAGCAATGCTTACTGCAACAACGCTCAGGTCGTCGTCACCAACGGCTGATAAAAAGAAACCTTATACCAGGGGCGAACCGGCAAAAACCGGCTCGCCTTTGGGGCGCTCAAGATACAAATAATTTTCAAGGAGAATCCTCATGTTTTGGACTGTAACCATGAGCCTGCTCGCAGGTCTCGGCACGGCGGCGAAGCTCTTTGCGCTGACGCTGCTTTTCGCGCTCCCGCTGGGGCTTGTGATCGCTTTCGGCTCTATGAGCAAATGGGCGCCGTTTTCGCGCCTTGCCAAGAGCTCGCCGGGGCTTGCCGCCTTCCGCCCGATAAGCGCGCTGACGAATATAATCGTCTGGATCATCCGCGGCACGCCGCTCATGCTTCAGCTCATCATTATCTATTACGGCCCCGGCCTTTGGTTCGGCCAGAACATATGGGGCGCAAAGCGCCTGCTTGCCTGCACCGTGGCCTTCGTGATAAACTATGCCTGCTACTTCTCCGTCATCTACCGCGGCGGCATCGAGGGCGTCCCGCAGGGACAGCGCGAGGCCGGTGAAGTCCTCGGCATGACAAAGACGCAGATCTTCTTCAAGGTCACGCTGCTTCAGATGATAAAGCGCATCGTCCCGCCCATGAGCAATGAGATCATCACCCTCGTGAAGGACACCTCCCTTGCGCGCATCATCGCCATCATCGAGCTTACCAAGGCGGGCGAAGCGTTCATGAAGTCCGACGGCATCACCTGGCCGCTGTTCTACACGGGTGTATATTACCTGCTGTTCGTCGGTGTGCTCACGCTGCTGTTCAACTACATTGAGCGCCGGCTCAGCTACTTCAGATAAGGAGGCGTCCCATGGCAATACTTGAAGTTGAAAACCTGAAAAAGAGCTTTGATGCGCTGGACGTCCTCAAGGGCATCAGCTTCTCCCTCAATAAGGGCGAGGCGCTGAGCATCATCGGCTCCTCCGGCAGCGGCAAGACCACTATGCTGCGCTGCCTGAACTTCCTTGAAATGCCGAGCTCCGGCAGGATCACCGTGAACACCGAGGCCGGCAAGCATGTCCTGTTTGACGACAGCGCCGAGAAAAAGCTCACCGACGCGGAGATCAGGAAAAACCGCCTGCACTTCGGGCTCGTGTTCCAGAGCTTCAACCTCTTCCCGCAGTACACCGCGCTTGAAAACGTGACCCTCGCGCCGAAGCTTCAGGCCAAGAACACCGAGGTGTACAAGGCCGATCCCAAGGCGATAGTAAAGAGCATCAACGACCGCGGCATGGAGCTTCTCAGTCAGATGGGGCTTGCCGACCGCGCAGGCTATTACCCGCATCAGCTCTCCGGCGGCCAGCAGCAGCGCGTCGCGATCGCGCGCGCTCTCGCGCTCGAGCCGGACATTCTCTGCTTTGACGAGCCGACGAGCGCTCTCGACCCGGAGCTTACCGGCGAGGTGCTCAAGGTCATCCGCGGCCTTGCCGAGAAGGACACTACTATGATAATCGTCACACATGAGATGGCCTTTGCGCATGACGTATCGGACGATGTTATCTTCATGGACGGTGGCGTGATCGTCGAGCAGGGGCCTCCGTCGAGGGTCCTCGAGAACCCGACCGAGGAGCGCACGCGCCAGTTCCTGCGCAGCTATAATAAGTAAGACAGAACATTTTCAAGATTTTTGCATAAAGCTGTTGACATTTGGCCCTAAGATATGGTATTATCTCAGGGCTGAATGGGAACAGCCATGCGGGTGTAGTTCAATGGTAGAACACCAGCCTTCCAAGCTGGATACGTGGGTTCGATTCCCATCACCCGCTCCACATCTCGGATGCGGACAGTATATGCGCCAATAGCTCAGCAGGATAGAGCAACTGCCTTCTAAGCAGTAGGTCGGGGGTTCGAATCCCTCTTGGCGTGCCAAAAGTTAATGATGGTGGGATTAGCTCAGTTGGCAGAGCACCGGATTGTGGTTCCGGGTGTCGTGGGTTCGAGCCCCATATCCCACCCCATATATAAAATTATCGAGGCTGGCGCTGCCGGCCTCGGTTCATAAGAGATAATGGGATGTAGTGTAATGGTAACACACCGGACTTTGACTCCGATATAGTGGGTTCGAGTCCCGCCATCCCAGCCACGTCGATAGCTTTCTTCCGATTCCCGCGGGGCGCGGAAGAAGTTAATATACCTGCCCCAGTAGCTCAGCAGGTAGAGCACCGCCCTTTTAAGGCGGGTGTCCAGGGTTCGAATCCCTGCTGGAGCACCAAAAATATTCCCCCCTGCCAAAGGCAGGGGGGAATATTTTTGATATTGTATAAGCAGGGATTCGATGGGAGCGGTAGTGAATGACGTGCCAGTGGCACGTCAGAGCCGCGACCCGGCCCGCCCGCAGGCGGGCGAATCCCTGCTGGAGCACCAAAAATATTCCCCCCCTGCCAAAGGCAGGGGGGGAATATTTTTGATATTGTATAAGCAGGGATTCGATGGGAGCGGTAGTGAATGACGTGCCAGTGGCACGTCAGAGCCGCGACCCGGCCCGCCCGCAGGCGGGCGAATCCCTGCTGGAGCACCAAAAATATTCCCCCCCTGCCAAAGGCAGGGGGGGAATATTTTTGATATTGTATAAGCAGGGATTCGATGGGAGCGGTAGTGAA
>ERZ827108.761-NODE-761-length-50754-cov-5.712874_pt1 | contig 50754 bp, 54 predicted proteins | sample MGYA00519921_ERZ827108 | MGnify/ENA primary metagenome ERZ827108 (study PRJEB31778, sample SAMEA3449258) | human gut metagenome | biome: human gut; feature: human-associated habitat; material: faeces | place: United Kingdom | collected 2010/2012 ...
TCAATTAATATTATATATATCTCGAGTATAAACTTTCTTATTATTTTTTATTTTTTTATCGATTCTATTTGTCAGGATAATATCAGATTGCTTCTGAAAAATGTTAAAATCATTCACGACTTCAAATCCATTAAACTCGCTTACATTTAGTAGTGGTTCATAAATCATTATTTTTACTTTATTATTTTTTCTACTAATCTCCTTTATAATATCCAATATTGCACTTTCTCTAAAATTCGTAGAACCTTTTTTCATAATTATTCTATATATACCAATCACATTAGGATTATGTTTTAATATTGACTCACTTATATATTTTTTTCTTGTTTCATTACTATTTATTATTGCACTAATTAAATCTTCCGGAACATTATTATAATTTGATTTTAATTGTTTTGTATCTTTTGGCAAACAATATCCACCATATCCAAATGATGGATTATTATAATAATTTCCTATTCTATAATCAAGTGATACACCATCAATAATATTTTTTGAATTCATATTTTTAGAATCTGCAAAAGTATCAAGTTCATTAAAAAAAGCAATTCTTAATGCTAGATAAGCATTTGAGAATAATTTTACAGCTTCTGCTTCTGATGATTTCATCATTTTAATTTCAACATCTTTTTTTAAAGATGATTTTTTTAATATTTTTGCAAATCTTTTTCCTTCTGGTGATTCACCGCCAATAATTATTCTACTAGGATATAAGTTGTCAAATAATGCATTACCTTCTCTTAAAAATTCCGGCGAAAAAACAATCGAATTAATATTATACTGTTCTTTAATCCTATCTGTATATCCAATTGGAACAGTACTTTTAATTACAATCGTTGAATTTTGGTTTATACTTAATGCTTTTTGAATTACATTTTCAACTGAAGTAGTGTCAAATTCATTAATTTCATCATTATAATTAGTAGGAGCGCATATTACAATGTACTCAGATTCTTTAAACGCTAATTTATAATCATTTGTAGCCTTCAAATTTAATTTTTTTGTTTTAAAAAACATTTCTATATTTTTGTCCATTATTGGAGATATTCTTTTATTTATTAAATCTATTTTTTTATTATCAATATCATAAGCAATTACCTCGTTATCTTGACTTAATAAAGTAGCTAAAGATAATCCAACATATCCTACTCCCGCAACTGTTATTTTCATATTTATTCTCCTTTCATTATTGTAACTTTATCAGATTCAATATCATTTTTAGAATAACGTAATTTAGTTTCTGCAACTTATATTATAATAAATAATTTTAAATTGTACATATTTTTATTTAATCTAATTTCTTAGGTTATAGTTTTAAACATATTTTAATGGTTTGGAGTTAGAAACTTATATCTCAAAAATTTCTTTTTTTATTTTATTTTTATCTTTAAACTTTTTCTTGTATATCTTTATTCCTTTTTTAGGCCCGAACACTTTTAGTAATATCAATAGATTTTTATCATACCTTAATACATCAAACACAATATTTTTATTATTTCTATACCAATTTATTATCTTTTCACTGTCTTCCTCTTTTAAATAATTTAATGAATTAAGTAATTTTTTTACACATCTAGATAATGAGAAGAAAATATACCTATTATCCCATGTTTTATCTTTATTCCAATTATATGTACTTTCGATTATTATCGTTAAATTATGTATACTATCAAAGTCTTTTTTAGTTGTTATAGAGTTTTTTCTTTTTCGATAATAGTAATAATCAACATTTAAATATTTAATAACCTTCGAGTAATATATATTCATTGGCACCCATTCCTCATCTTCATATATAACTCCAGAGTGAAATCTTAATTTATTACTATCTAATATTTCTTTTTTATATAAAAATCTCCATACTCTACCACATACTTTATAATCTATTAAATCTTTAATAGATAATGTATCATCTGCAAATGACAGTACTTCTTTTTCATATAAATTCTTATCTTCATAATATTTGGTAGTATTTAATAGTAATAAATCAAATTCATTATTAATTATATATTCTTCTATAATTGGTAATGATGGTGAAATAAAGTCATCTCCATCTATAAATAATATATATTCCCCAGTTGATAAATCTAACCCTTTATTACGTGCATTAGATAAACCTTTATTGGTTGTATTAATAATTTTTATTTCTTTTTTATACTTATTTATTAATTCTAATGAATTATCTGTTGACCCATCATTTACTAATATTACCTCAATATTATTACTTTTATTGTTTAATACACTAATAATGCATTGTTCTATATATGCTCCATTATTATAACAAGTAATAATAATACTAATTAATTTTCTTTGTTCATTTTTCACTTTTTCTTAACCCTTCATTTTTAATTACATAACTTAGTGAATTAGAAAAATTTAATATTTCTTTTTTATATTCTTCTTTGTGTAATCCACTATCTAAATCATTTAAATAATTTTTTAAACTATAATATATATTGTCATCTACATTATATTCTATCTTATGAATAACACTACCCACTATTATTTCAAGCGTTCCAATACTTTCACGGTTGAATAACTCATCATAGTTTAAATAATGCGCAACTAGTTTTCCTCCATCAAATTTAATTTCGACTGTGCGAACATTAGGCCCCCTTGTCAAATCGCTTACTAATGTAATATCCACACCATCTCTTATGTATTCAATTAAACCATATCCGTGGTTAGGCAAAACTTTACCATTAAATTCCATATTTCCTAATTCAATTGTTTTATATTGCTTTCTCCCTTTACTTATAAAATAATCCGCCATATATATTTCATGTGGCATTTCTATTTCAAAGCATGTGGGTATATCAAAATTTGATATACCCCTTTTAGAAAAGGAATCCTTTATTCTGTCTTTTGAAAATTCTATTCTCATGCTTTTAATGTCTAATTTTAAATCATTTAATATTTTCTTTATATCCATTGTTATTAAGGAATAACGATAATTTTCCATCATAATAAAATTAATATTTTTTTTATCATCAAAATAATTACCCGGTACTACAAATGGCTTTTCCACAATGAAATTAACAACACCTTTTTTTATAAATTTATCTATTACATCTATAAATACTGAACATGGTGTACAAATATCCACAACTGTTTCTTGTAAATCAATTACATTTTTAAAAACATCATCAATATCATAATATATATTTGTTGAATCTATATATGTATCAGTTATTTTATTGTCTAGAAAAAAGATGCTTTTATAACCCAATTTTTTATATTTTAGATAATGTAAATATGCTGCTTTCCCGGTTCCCACAATTATTATATTTTTCATACTATAATTCACTACCCAATCTACTAGAAATGGCATTGGCATTATTAAATAAATATCTACAAATATTAGTTCTTAAATACCCAAATTTTAATAAATTTATTTTTGAATGGTCATAAATATACTGTTTATATCCAAAATCACTATTTAAGATTTGAATCAAATAAATATAAGGCATATATTTTAAATCATATTTATTTAATTTAACGTATTTATTAAATGTTTTTACATATTCAACAAAAGTATCTAAATTAAATTTACCATCTTTAGCTTCAGAATCAATATAACTATAACTCCTTATTAACTCCCATACTATTGGCATTTGACAAGCACTAACAAAATCTATTACAGCTACTACTTTGCCTTCTTTATAAATAAATTGTAATAAATTGTAATCACCGTGGGTGTTTTTGATTGTTAAATTTTTCATTTCAGAAAAATCTATGGTATCTTTTATTATTTTAATCATTTTTATTTTTTCTTCTATATCCTTTTTTATTTTCATATCAGTTTTGTCTGATTCATCTAACATTGAAAGTATAGCTTCATGTTTTTTAATACTCGTTTCAAAACTTTCTTGTGAATACCATTCATTTATATCAAAAGATGGTAATCTTATTGGTAAATCTTCTAATGCAAATACAATCTTTCCATAAAGTTCAGCACATTCAATTGTTTGTTCATAACTTCCATCATTGTTATTTAATGTTTCACCATCAATAAATTTTTGAATAATTATTGTTTTTTCTTTATATACATAGTCATATTCTTTATTTAATGTTTTAATATATACTGGAACCGATATGCCTTTTTTCTTTAAATGATTTATTACCGCTACTTCTTTATCTATTTCTTCTTTAGTGTATCTTTTTTGAAACTCTTTTAATATATATTCATCATTGTTAAGCGAATATATATTGGCACTGCCTCTATTTATTTTCTTTACATTTATAATTTCTAATCCATAAACCTCTTTAACAAACTTTATTATTTCTTCAAAATTATCAAACACTGTTTTTTCTATCATCATATTTCCTCCATCTTTTTAATTATATCGTATGGTTTTCCCGAAGCACATACTACTTGTAATGTTATTTTTTTAATAAAACTATTTATTACTTTTTTATTTAAAAATAATTCAACATCATCGGTCATTAATACATTATTAGTTGACCATGTTGCAAATTTAGTTATCTGTTTAATACGGTGATAATGATTAGTATTTTCAAAAAACTTTAATAATCCATTATTAATATCTATTAATATTAACACTTTATCTATTATAATGTTTTCTTTTATTTTTTCTATTATCTCATATGTATTGTCATAAGCCATATACAATGAACCCTTATGCAATTCTAAATTGTTATTATATTGTAACCAACTTTGATCCGCCGACACTATCTTATATCCTTTTTCCTCTGCAAATTTACATAAGGTTGTTTTTCCTGCATTAAAGTCGCCTAAAATCATAATTGTATTCTTATTATTTTTAATAACCACCGAATGAATATATATATTTGATTCATCATTAATTAGATTGGATATAACATTATTAATTATTTGATATAAATCTGTATGCACTAATCTTCCATTTATTATTTCTTTTTTCCCAAATATATCAATTGTTGTTTTATTATTTTCTATTAATATAGCATTTTCATAAGTATCGCACTCATCAAACATCATTATTCTGTTTTCAATTATTTCATTATACTTTTCTATAGTATTTTTGATTAATAAAGATGTATTATTTAATTTTATAATTCTCTTCATTATACTCTTCTTCTCCTAATATCATCTGCTAGAGTACCAACTGAATCATATGTGCCATGGGCAATATCTATAATTGATTGTTCTGCAGTAGACATAGCATAACCATTGAACTCTTCAATCATATTTTTATCGTTATATCCATTACCTATTGTATAAATGTTGTCTTTTTTTATTGAACCTATTGCCGATACTTTGTATATTGTATTTGTCTTGTTGGCATATGGATTACATAAATGGCAAACAAGTGGAGAGGCTATATTATGATGATAACTATATATTTTACTTTCAAGTAAAAATTTAACAAATTTCTTTTTTGCATCCAAATCTTTATATATAATTTTATATTCAACTACATCTTTTATAGTTGGTTCCCCGAACACATCTAACTTCTCAACCGATTCAAAATATGGATAGAATTTTTTAAAACTATCAATAATCTGTTTGGGAATAGTTTCAATACTTAAAATATTGAATTTATTATCAAATAAAATATTGCCATCTACCAATGAATAATAATCTGCTACTAAACAATATTTTTCAAACTCCTCAAAAAATTCTTGATAATTTCTTCCAGTTGAAAGCATAAATTCATTAGACTCCATAAATCTGCTTAATTTTTCATTATTAATTTTAATAATCTCTCCACTTGTTTTATATGTACCATCATAGTCACTCACTAATAATTTGCTCATATTTCCTCCTAGTATTTTAATATATCAATAAAATTACTTTTTTTATTTTTTATATTTGTAAGTTCTTTTTCACTATATGTATGAATATCTATATACTTGTTTAACAGCTTTTCAATGCTCTTATTCTCTTCTAATATTTCGTTATATAATTTTTTTCTAAATTCTAAATCCACTCCAAATATTTCATGTGCTCCATATATTGATAAGCTTTTTCTATTTATCATTAACGGATTAATTAAGAATTTTTCTTCTCTTGGTGTGCTTAATATTATAATCATACTTAATGGGTTTACTGTATTAAACACAGTAGATAATATAGTTGAAGAACCTGTGGTATCTATATAAGTATTGAATTTATTTGTTATTTTATTTGTTATATTTATTTTAACACTATAATTATTTTCTAATTCAGATAAATCATTTGCTATACTTCTAGAATAAACACTTATGTTTTTATACCCCATTTTTAATAATTCTAACAATAAAGAAAAACCCACATTACCTAACCCACATATTAATATATTGTCCTTTACATTCACTCTTTCTAATAATATTCTTGAAATAATAGCAAATCTAGATATAGCTATATTAGATATACTATAATTATTCTTAAATATTAAAGTGTCATTTTTTACCGTTAAATTAGTAGTCATATGGTCACTATTAAATAAATATCCATTCTCTTTATCAAAACTAATGGCCATATATCCATGATTATTATACTTTTCTGTTCCCCTGCTTACTATACTATAATTAATTTTCATATAATCTCCTCACAGTTTCAACAAATATTTCTATTTGTTTATCCCAACTATATCTCTTATATACATTATTTTTTAATCTTTTAATCTTATGACTCATCACAAAATTCATTGCATTTAATAGGCCATCCTTATCATCGAAATTGTAATATATCATTTGTTCATCATCAATTAATTCACTAATAGATTCATGTCTTGGAGATATACATGGTATTCCTGTACTATAAATGTTAATATAGTTTGATGGAAATAATCCATATTCAAATGCTTTCATTTTTATATCATACAAGCTTATAAATGCATCAGTTATTTCACTTAATTTTATCCAATCTTTTTTTCCAATAAATCCATTAAAAAATTTAATATTTGGATTATTATCTATTAATTTTTCAACATTAACTTTAGCATTTTTTGATTCTTTCCCCGCTATTATTAAATAAGCATTATCAACTTTATTAAAAGTTTCAATTATTTTATCTAACATTTTATATGGATATATATTTCCTACAAAAGTAAACACAAATCTATCTTTAACAAAATCCTTTACTAAACCATTATCAAATGGTCCATCTAATAAATTATAACCCATTCCGTGATTTATTGCTTCTATCCCATAATGAATTTTTATACTTTTCTTTAAATATTCTGATAAAGTGAACACAGCATCACATAATTCCAAAAATTCTTTTGTAATATATTCATCTACATCCGTTTTTTCTCTATCTATTGGAAAAAAGTTATGTAAAGTCATTACAATCTTCCAGCCTTGATTTTTCTTTTTCTTAATAATTTCAATAAATTTTTCAGCCGTATTTATATCATTACTATCATAAAATCTTTTTAATCTATTAAAATATATTATACCTTTATCATTAGGAGAATCTTCTGGTAAACATGGACTGATAACATAATTAAAATCCTCATATTTATCTAATTGTTTAATAAAATTATAAAAATATGGGCTTGGATGTGAAATTCCAGCATGTAAAATATGAACTCTTATCATATTAATCCTCTTTTCTTTAATCTATTTTCAATCAACTCATAATTAGTTCCAATTTCATTCGAATGGTGCGAATCACTTCCACATGTATATGAAACATTATATTTTAAAATCATATCCATCATAAATTCAAATTGTTCTTCATTCCATAAACTCCTATCACTTGAATTTATTTCTATTTTAATATTCTTTTTACTTGCTTTAACTATTACAAATTTTATTAAATCCTTATACTCTGCCCAATTAGTTCTTAATTTAATATGAGCTATTACATCTATCGGATAAAATTCAATCATATCTAAAATATAATTAAAATAATCCCTTTCATTTGTAAGCTCTAAACTATGTACCCCACCTATTACTAAATCAAAATGTCCATACTCAAGTAATTCGAATGTTCTTTTTCTAAATTCTAAATCAGGGGAATAATCTATTTCTATACCAGATAAAATTTCTATATCTTTATTTTCCTCTTTTATTTCATCAATTGAGGCAATAAAAGCATCAATTGCAGAATATGAATTCAAATAACCAAAATGTTTTGGAGACACCCTGTTTCCATGTTCTAACATGCAAAATTTATTAATACCATAATTTTTTCCATTATTAATAAATTCTTGTAATTCTTTTTTATTATTAATTCCATCTCTTATATGTAAATGTAAATCCTCCATACTACAACATCCTACCTTTTATATGCTTTATTAACTATTTACCAACTCTATACATAAAATTTTTTTGTTAAATTTTGTTTTATTTCCGCCTCTATTGAACTAGGCCATAAACATCCACAACATTTATTGGCATCTTTTTCTCTTTCTTTAATAAATTCTTGTAATTTTTTTTCATCTTCTATATCAAAAATAGAATATTTTTTATTTACTGTTCCTAATTTATCACAGCAACATGCTAACATTCCATCGCTGTCTATTCTTAGTTCTGACAACCCAGTACACTTCCAATCCAATTTTTTTATATGTTTTTTAGATATATCAAAAAACTCTATTGTATTATTAATAAGATATCCTTTTTCTTTCATTTGCTTAATTTTTTCTATTGTTTCACCATACAATGATATCTCATTATCTGTTATGAACGCAAATGGCATATTATTTTTCCTATGTTCAAATTCATTTTCGTTACTATGGTGAAAAGGTAAAATATATGTTGATATTCCTCTTTCACTCATATACCTAATTATTTCTTCTACGTCATTAACATTCTTCTTATTTAAAACCAAATAGTCAACTATCCTTGTTGAGTTTGTATCATATTTCAATCTTTCTATAAGTGCCAATCCTTCTTTACATTTTAATGGACTTATTGATTTTTTAAAATCCAGATTGTCTACACTGACTCCTAATTGACTTATACCAGAATTAAGTATTTTTAGCAACTCAGTGTAATTATTATAAGCATTAGTAGTTATTGAACATCTTATGTCCAATTCATTTTCATAAAAATTAACTAAATCTGCTAGTTTTTCATATTTTGTTGGTTCGCCACCTAAGATTACTAAATCTTTAATTCCTAGTTTTTTAAGTATATGCCCAACTTTCTTCCATTGCTCCAATGTTAATTCTTCCTTATCTTCATTTTGTATATTGCAATATGTACAGTTCATTGTACACTTTCGTGTTATTCTTATCCCAGCATTTAAAAATTTATTGTTCATAGTTTATCCCTTTCTTATTATAGCCAACACATACTTAGCAAGTTCTTCTTCCCTTCCTTGATAAATATGATTAGCACCTTCAATTGTATCTAGTTTTTTTACATATGAATTAAAACATGGTCTTTTTATATCATATAGTTTTGTATATTTAGTTTCTTTGCTTCCATATATAATATATTTATTTTTTTCTATTGAGTTGAAAATACTAAAATCATTTTTAACTTCACTCATCATTGAAAAATTATCGATGTTTTCATTTTCCATCATATCATAAAAAGACAATGGATCTTTATAAAAGAAACCACAACATATAAAATTACCTAACTCTTTATTACTTTTGGCAATTTTTGCTCTTTTATATAATTCATCCAATTCTCTTCTATTATTCATTCTTGTTCTTAAATCTAGTGGTGATATTAATATAATTTTATTTATATATCCATCAAATTCATGATTCTTGCTTAAAAAATTAATCATTTTATTACATCCATGCGAGTGCCCTAGCAAATTAATTTTTTTAGCTCCATTATCAATAGCATATTTTATCCATGCTTTAATATCATAGATGGAATCATTAAATTGTTCAAATATTGAACCAATCGTAACACCCGGTATACACGGGTTTAATGAATTGGAACTTATAATTTGAAATGAACCACGATGGTGTGAAAACAAAAATGTATACCCATTAGCACTTATATATTCTCCCATATACGTAATGAATTCATTGGTTATTATATTTCCATCTACTCCTGGAATAATAATATTCCATTCGTCAGAACAACCTTCATATTTAAATCCAATTAAATTTATACCATCTTCAGTTACTACTCTTACCCTATCCATTTATGTTTTCACTTTCCTTCAATACATTAAAATATTCATCACATTTTTTTCTACTTATTTTTCCATTTGAAAATCTCGGTATTTTACACTTTCTCAATAATATGGTATTTTCACTCATAATTTTAATCTGTAGTTTATCATCTATCATTTTTAATATTTCATCTATATATGAATCATCTAGAGTCGTTTCTATCAATAAACCTATTTCTTCAGATGAAAATACTGTTTTCTTTCTTGCAAAAGCAACAACATTAGTTATATTTTTTTTATATTCTGATAATATTACACAGTTTTCTATTTCATATGGTGAAATGTTTTTACCATTTATTTTAATTATTTCTTTTATTCTACCTATTACAATTAAATACTCATCGTATTTAAATCCTAGATCACCAGTTCTATAATATGTTATTCCATTGTGTACAACAAAGGGTACATTATCCCTTGGATTAATATAGGCATTTGACATAGATGATACATTTATTACTATTTCGCCTATCACATAATCTCCCAGTTCATCAAAAGTATTTGGTTCACATATTAATGTTTCATTTTTATTGGTTTTTCCTACACTTACTAATTTGCAACTATTATATCCATTTTCAATAGTTATCTTATTATTAAATTTCAAATCTTGTTCATTAACATCTAAAATTTTTAATTCTTCGCCATGTTTAATAGCGCATAATAATCCCGCTATTTCGCTCATACCATAATTGGGAGAAAATATATTTCTTTTTAAGGCATACCTTTTTTCAAATTTATTTAATAACGAATAATTAATTGCCTCTCCACCTAAAGAAACTGTTTTTAAATTAGATAAATCTATTTTCCCCACATATAAAGAGCCGTTTTCTAAAAACATATTAGATGCAGGTGTATGTGTATGCGTAATCTTATATTTGCCTAAACATGAGAAAAATGTATTAAAGTTGTTTGAATACTCTTTTGGAGACATTATATATGAAGTACCTCCAGTATATATAGGAAGCAAAAATCCCGTTACCAATCCATATATGTGTGAATGAGGCATCCAGTCTAAACATACATCCTCATCATCTATATTCCATAAATCACGACAAAACGATACATTTTTTTCTAATTGACTTATTGTTATTAATACACCTTTTGAAAACTTTGTTGTTCCACTTGTTAGTAAAATAATATCTCCATTAACATGACAATATCTATCATTATTATTAATATACACACTTTTATTTTCCAAATCTATATAATTTAAATTTAAAGATAGTGCCATATCTTCTAATCCCTCATAATTATAATTCGTAATTATAGTCGATATGTTTTTAAATTCTGTTTTTATTTCTTTTAATTGCGAATATATTTTGTCTTTTGCTACAGATGGTCCGATTGTTTTTAATACTGGTTTAAAATCTGTATCAATTAATGCCATAAGTATCGCCACAAAGTCAACACATGCTTGTAAATATAAAATACATAGTTTGTTTTCCATCTTAACACTTTCAAATAGTGTTTTATATTCTAAATATGAATTATATAATTCTTCATAGTTTATTGTTTTGATTGTTTCTCCACATTCTAATAATGCAAATGCTGTTTTCTTACTTGAATATTTTTTTATTTTATCTACAAATATATTTTTCATTCTTATTTATTCCTTTTTAATTCTATTTTTTTAATTAATCTTTCTTTGTTTTTTATTAATTGTTTTCTATCTTTCTCACTAATAGATTCATTATAACCAACTTCAAACATCTTAATTATTTCACCTTCTAACAAATCAATATCTCCATCATATTTATCAAATACATTAAAATTATTTGATGAGACAATTCTAAAAGGTTCAGAATAATTAATGTTTTCTCTTTCACTCATGCTAGTCTCATTTATACAATAATTGTATAGTTGTTTATTTATAAAATATATACATTTAATACACAGCATATATCTTGAACAAAAGTCTTCATCTTCACAATCAAGCGTTTCAAACAATAATCGTTTATTACTTATAATATCTTTTTTGAAAACTTTATTCCATACCCAGTAACTTATATGCTCTTTTAAATACTCTTTTGGATTTTTTTTAATATACTCACCTACACTTATAAGTCCATGCTCAATACATGTATAATTTTTTTTAAAAATATCATTTTTATATTTTTTTACTCCGAATATATAAAGATCTGCTCCAGTTTTTAACGCTTTCTTTATATTAAATATGTAATCTTTTTCAACATAATCATCTGAATCTATAAATGTTATATATTTTCCCTTTGCAATTTTTACACCAATATTTCTTGTGTTACAAATTCCTTTATTAATAGAGTTAAATAGAATATTGATGTTTTTATAATTACTTAAAATATCTCTTGATCCATCAACACTGCAGTCATCCAACACAACAATTTCAACATTCGATAAATCTTGACTTACAAGAGAATCAAGACATCTCTTCAAATACTTTTCCTTATTATAGTTAGGAATGATTATTGATAACAAAACTTCTTTTTTCATACTGATATTCCTTTAATTGGCTATATTATAACATAAAACAAGGGAAAATGCAAATTTAAATCAACGTTATCTAAATTAATAAAAATATATGTTAAGTTAAAATAAATTCAAACAATAATTTTCTATTAAAAAATTAAAATTTGTAAAATAAAGAATTGACATAATATGAACAAGTCAACATTTTACCTAAAAAACCTCACAAATTATAGCAAATAAATTAATAAAAAACAATAATTTAAAATTGTTATATACAAAGCAAATAATAAAATTAGAAATTCACACAATAATAATTGAACTGCACATGAAAAACTAAAATATCAAGAATAAATTTAATAAATAATCCTAAAATAACTGTAACAAGTATGATGTATGAAGGAACTAAACCTATTAAAGATAATTTTAAAAATTTTGTTTTTACAAAGGATGGAATCTTATTATTGTTTAATTATTATCAAGTTGCTCCATATTCACAAGGAGAATTTCAAATAATTGTTCCTTATAGTTATATTAAGTAATATTTATTATAAATATATAAAAAGCAAACACTTTTCATATTTGCCTTTACTTTTTACATCACAATATTTTTATCTATGTTTTTGATTAGTTTGTTCTAATACTGATGCTTCCATTTCATCTGCTTTAGTTATTACACTAACCATTTCAATTGAAGTTAACATTGGCTTGTCTTTTAAAAATTTTGCTAATAAACTAGGTGTTAAATTTTCCATAGCTTGTAATCTAAGTTCCATAGCGTAATTATCATTCAATAATTTTCTTTGAAATTTTAAAGCTTTATCAGCGTTGTTATCAAAAGTTACTTCTTCTATTATCTTTCCATCTCTTAAAAATACTATCTTAAAATCAGACCAAGTACCACCATCTTGAACGGTAAACTTAGTTTTAGCTATTAAATTATCATTTATAGCAACTACATTTTCCTTACTTGAATTTAATATTGTACTTAAAGCACAAATTTTATAACAAGCATCATAATAATTTAAATTTATATTCATTTTTAAGATCATCCCTTTCATCTGGCTACATTATATCATATTTCATAGCAAAAGTAAACAAAAATGCACAATATATAGAACATATTGGGCATTTTTTGTTTTTTTAGACAATTTTTGCACAGTTATAGTGCATTTTAGTATATAAATTCAAAAAATTTGAACTGATTATATCACTTTTTTCTTAATTCGTAAATACATTAGAAATATTAGAAAATATTAAATTTCCAAATGTATTTTAAAATATAAAGTGCACAGAAGTTGTGCACTTAACTTTGTAATTATACCACTGACAAAATCTTTAAAAACATCTCCCATAATGCCATAAAGTACATTACCTTCTAATTCTTTATTTTTTTCTTCTATGGTAGATTGGCTTTTCAATTTTTGCATTTCAATTTCATGTTTATATTCCTTATCTTTCATTTCCATTTCTTAAATAACAAAAAAACTAGATAGTACTTCTAGTTAATATTTATTAATACTCGGAAAGTTCGAGTTTCCTATCAATTTGGTGGAGTTGAGGGGAATTGAACCCCTGTCCATAGGTAAACAAATTTAGACTTCTACAAGTTTAGTTGATAATAAAATTTCCTAACTAAAATAGTTACCAACAAACCTTATAGTTAGTTAGTCTTATAAAATTCGAAGTAATCCTAAGACAAAATCACTTTATATCCTGCTAAAATGAGCCTCTAATATCTTCCACAGGAAAGAAAATAGAAGAAGCGCTTTCATTATACTATGCGAAAGCTAATTGATTTCTGTTTCCAGTTATTTTTATTTTGGATTTAAAGCATACCTACTACTTGCCATCTAAACCATTTTACAAATGTCGAACCCAAATCAACCCCAGGTAAATTATAATACAAAATGCTTTTTTTGTCTATACCTACTTACTTTGAATTATTCTTTTAAATTTGATATTACTATTTTCAATATATTTGTCTAATAATTTACTTTTCTCTTTTGTTTCAACATATGCGGTTATTGCTAATGTTTTTTTGAAATCTTTAGTATAACCATCTGTTGTTAAATTATTTATTTTGTTTTTCATTAAAAACTCTCTTAATTCAATCATAGCTTCTTTATCATCCGATAAAATAACATTAACAAATAATCTGTCTTTAGAAAATTTATTACTTATATATATTGCTAAATAAGTTCCAAATCCACTTGCAATACTTATTATATACATTGTTAAATCTCCACCTTCAGTAACAGCATCAATTAATTTATAAAATATTATTTGAGAAATTGCTACAGAAAGTCCTGCAAAAAAAGCTTTATTTTTTTGAATTAATAATGTTTTACTAGTAGATAAAACGTTATCTATAATTTTAACAATAAATACCGATATAAGATTTAATATATTCATAAATACCCCTCCTTTTCGAAGTCTCAATTTTAACACAGTAAAAGAAAAAAATCAATAACTATTTTTATTGATTTTTTGCTCTTTCCCTTATGAATTTTACTGGTTCTTCTGTAACTTTACTTAATAAATCATTATTTATGTAATATTTTTCTTTATTTTTTCTAAATCTGTAATCAAGAATATCTCTTACTTTTTTTAGGATGTCTTTATCATTTACATCATCCATATATACTTCAACATCCCTAATTTCTCCAAAATAATCCATATATCTTAGATTTTCATAATATAATTTAATTATATAACTTGCTTTTTCTACACTATAATCATGTTTTATTAATTCATAAGCTCCTCTTTTTGAAGATTCACTTATTTTTTTTAAATATTCTTTATTTTCATCAGCAAAAGAACTTATTCTTTGTTCACCTTTTTTTGTTAATATTCCATCAGTTATTATTTCTTGACTAAATCTATTAGCTTCAATTACCTTTTTATCAGTAAAATTTTTAATACGAGCTATTCCTTCAAATGTTGATAATTCTTTATTCATTTTCTATTCCTCCTATTTTCTTTACTTTTTTTCTAACATATAATAGTGGTCTTGTATTCATTCCATTCATAATTTTATGTTCTATATAATGATCACTACTTTTTTTAGTTATCTTATCTTAGTTGTTTTCACTTTTATTTTTTATAAAATGGTAAAAGAAAAGCCATTGATCCACGGAATGACCCTTTCAATGACTTATTTAATTATTCAATTTATATTTCATTTAAAAGATATAAATATTCAAATTTTAATAAAACCTTTATTTGTTTTTATTATTTATTATTTACTTTATTATATAAAGAAAAAACAACAATAACTTGTTGTTTTATGCAGTAAATTCAATATCTACAATTTTTACATCATATGCTTCAGCAACCCCAACAGTCACGATTTCATTAACTCCATGACCAATAAGTGCTTTAGCAAGTGGTGATTCATTTGAAATCTTACCATTAACAGGATCAGTTTCGAAAGAACCTACAATTGTATATTTTTCTTCTTCAGGATCATCTAAAGATAAATCTAAAATTGTAACTGTTGTCCCAGGTTTAACAACATTTAAATCCATTTGTTCTTCAGAAATGATTTCTGCATTTTGAAGCATATATTCAATTTCTTTAATTCTTTGTTCGATTTGAGCTTGTTTATCTCTAGCTGCATCATAATCAGCGTTTTCTGATAAGTCACCTTGAGAACGAGCTAATTGTAATTCTTCAATGACTCTAGGTCTTTCAACATTAATTAAATTATCTCTTTCTTCTTCAAGTTTTTCTACACCAGATTTCGTAAGTAATACTTTATCTTTATCCATTTTAAGTCACCTCGTAATCAATAATATAGCATATTTATATCTAAATATCTAGTCTATTTTTATGAATCATAAGCATATTTATTCAAATCATTTTGAATAAGTGCTCTTGCTACAATATTTAATCCAAATATTCCTAAAATCAAATAAACAAGAGCACGATAACTATCTACCATTTCTCCTTGATAAGTTTGAAAATCACTTAATCTCTCTCCAACTTTATACAACCAATAAAGTTCATATAAACCTAAAGTAATAATACTTAAAATCAAGACTTTAAAACCTGAAGAATCTTCTTCTCCAGTAAGTGTATTGACATCACTGGCAAGACAATAAAGCCAATAAAGTCCATAAATTCCAAACGTAACAATTGATAAAATAATACACATTGGAATACTACGTCTAGAAATTGCATAATCTACTCTATGTTGATTAAATTCATATTCATTAAATGTTTTCGTTCCACAATAAGGGCAATAACGTTCTCCATCTTTAATTTTTCGACCACAATTTGTACAATACATCTTTTACTCCTTAGCATCAATAACACTTGAAATCTTAGTAATTAAAAGATCGATGGCTACTGTATTATTTCCCCCTTCAGGGATAATGATATGTGCATATTTTTTTGAAGGTTCAACGAATTGTTCATGCATTGGTCTTACTGTTTCTAAATATTGATTACATACTGAATCAATAGAACGTCCTCTTTCTTCAATATCACGTTTTAAACGACGAATAAAACGAATATCAGCATCTGTATCTACAAAGACAAGAATATCACATAAATCTCTAATTTTTTCATCATATAAAACAAATAATCCTTCTAAAATATAAACATCTCTTGGTGTAATTGTTTCAACAACATCACTTCTTGTATGTTGAGTATAATCATATGTAGGTTTAGAAATTGATTTTCCTTCTTTTAATTGTTTTAATTGTTCTACAAGTAAATCATTATCAAAAGCAAAAGGATGATCGTAGTTTGTTTTAACTCTTTCTTCAAAAGAAAGATGACTTTGATCTTTATAATAATCATCTTGTTTAATAATACATGTTGTATGACTTCCTTTAAAAAATTCATACACTTGTCTAGAAATAGATGTCTTTCCTGAAGCACTTCCTCCAGCAATACCAATAATAATACTATTTTTCATTTGTTAAAACCTTCCTTCCCATATCAAATTCAGACAATGGTTGCTCACATTTTAAATAAAGAATTTCCATTGGATGATTTGCTACTTCAACTGATTCTCTATCTTCATTATATATTTCTTTAACTTCAATTAAAACATTTTCATGATGTGGTGAGAAAAATTCAATTTGATCTCCCAATTTAAAATAATTTCTTTGTTCAATCATAACTTCATGTTTATCTACATCATAACTTAATACACGCGCACAAAAATCTTGTGTAGGATGCTCATCTCTTTGATTATAAAGTTGATAATCACTGTTTGGAACATCTTTAAAGAAGCCTGTACATAAAGCGCGATTGGCTGCCTTTTCAATTTCTTTTCGATAACCATTTTTATCAAAGTTTTCAGGATCATCGCAATACGTATCAATCAATTTACGATAAGTAGATACAACAGTTGCAATATAATGCAATGACTTCATTCTTCCTTCTATCTTAAAAGAATCAATCCCTAATTCAATAAGTTTAGGTAATTCATCTACTAAAGACATATCTTTACTTGACATACTAAAAGGAACAATTTCATCATGATTTAACTGTTGATCTTTTTCAAAAATATCATAATACCATCGACAAGATTGCGAACATCCTCCACGATTGGCATCTCTTCTTGAAAAATAATTAGATAACATACATCTTCCAGAATAATGGATACACATAGCTCCATGAATGAAATACTCTAAATCAATATCAACCTTTTCTCTTACTTCTTTTAGATCTTGATAATCTACTTCTCTTGCAAAAACGACACGGTCAACACCTAAATTTTCATAAAAACGAATCGCACTGGTATTCATAGTAGATAGTTGAGTAGAAACATGGACTTCTAATTTTAAATGCAATTTTTTTGCTAAAGACATAATATAAGGATCTGCTACAATAATTGCATCTACTCCAATTTCATCTAGCTTTAAAAGATATTCTTCTAATCCCTTTAAATTGTCTTCATGTAAAATAATATTACATGTTACATGGATAGCTGCATGATGTGTATGGGCAAATTCTACAGCTTCTTGAATGTCTTCTAAAGAAAAGTTAGAAGCACTTGAGCGTAAAGAAAACTCTTTTCCACCTATAAAAACTGCATCTGCACCATATAAAATAGCTACTTTTAGTTTTTCTAAATTACCTGCTGGCGCAAGTAACTCTGGCTTTTTAACAATGACTCTTTTTCCATTAATAACTTGACTAACTTCTCTCATTTTCTTCTCTCTTTCTTACATCAGAAATTTTATAAACAGTTGAATCAAATAAAAAACTATGGTAGTAATGAACATTTGGTGTTAAACGATAAAGTAATTGCATCAACTCTATTGATTCTTTACTGTATGTTTGATTTTTAATTGCTTCTATAGCTTGTATATAAAGATGTGTAATTTCTAATAAATCTGTTTCATTTATATATTGACCATCAATATATAAATAATCAAAATCATTGAATTGATTAAGAACATCTAGTGCACACATTTGATTAGTTGAAGTAATGTGGGTTCCATATTGATCTTCATAAATATGACAATGGTCCTCTACACCATTGGCTTTGATTTCAATTTGTGCCTCTTTATCTACATTAAAATCAAGATGTGTATACTCTTTATAATTAGACAATAACTTTCTTTTTGAATAAGCCATATATTCAACCCCATGTACTTGAACCATTGTTTTTAATTTACAATTTTGTCCAATCATTTGTTTTTCTTTTAGCGGGATTTCTCTTGCTAGAAAAGCGCCATCTATTCCTTGTTCTTTTAAAACAGATAATGTGAGATGATTTGTATTTAATGTTTCTGGATCATAGATTTTTTCAAATGAATATCCTTTTTCATTACAAATTTGTAAAACTCCAAAATCTTGAAAAATAATCCCATCTATTTGACATTCATTTAATTTATCTAAATGATTCTTTAAATCATCTAAATATTTTTGTTCAACTAACGCATTAACTAAAACAAATAAACGAATCATTGGATATTTTTCCTTTATTTCTTTTAATTCTATATAATCAACTGTTAAAGCTTGTCGACATGAAAATTGATTTGTTCCTACAATAAAATCATGGACACCTAAATCCAAATAATCATAAAGATATGATAAACTATTTATATTAATTATTAATGACACTTATTTCACTTCCTTTTTATTACACAAATTCCATCACCTACACCATAATAAGTGACTTGATATTCTTCATGATTGAAAATCCAATCTTTAAATCTTTTAATTTTTTTAACAAGTTGTTTTGTGTTTCTATTTTTAATATGGTCAATATCAAAAATCATCCCATGAAAATCTAGATTATCAACAATGCAAATTCCATTTTTTTGAACTAAAGGCATGTATTTTTCAAAGAATTTTTGATATTGTGCTTTCGCTGCATCAATAAATAAACAATCAAATTCTTGGTATTTTAAATCATTGATATCAAATGTTAATGCATCATCATGGTGGATTTCTATTTGATCTTCTAATTGTTGTTCTTTAATGTTTTGAATAGCTTCAAGATAACGTGCATCATCTAATTCAATTGTTTCAACTACAAAATCATCTATATTTGAAACCATCATCATTGCTGAATAACCAATGGCACTGCCAATTTCAAGACAGCGATGACATTGATGTTCATTGAATGTTTGTATTAAAAATTCCAAACCCTCTTTTTCCATGACTGGAATATTTCTTTCTCTTGCACTTTTTTCTATTTCATCAAAATACTTCATTTTAATACCACTTATTACTATTTACATTTGCTTGATGTTCTTGATATGTTTTCGCATATAAAACTTTTCCATCTTGTGTTGCAAAGAAATAATAATACTCACTTTCCTTATAATTTAAAACATTTTTTATAATTCCTGTTGAAATTGAACTAATAGGACCAACAGGTAAACCATTATATTTATATGTATTATATTTTGTATCTTTATTTAAATCTGTATGTTTAACATCAATTTTTACTTCTTGATTCCCATAATTAACAGTGACATCACATTGTAATGGCATTTGTTTATTTAAACGATTAATTAAAACACCACAAACAAGTTGCCTATCTTCGTCATTGACTGGTGATTCTCTTTGAACAATAGATGATAATGTCATAAATTGGTGAACTGTTAATGGTTGTGAGTTCACTTTAAAATCTAATATTTGTGTTTTATATTTTTCTAGATGTTTTTGTGTTTGATCTAACATCATTTTTGTAATACTTTCAATCGTATCTTCTTGTGTTAGAAAATAAGTTTCTGGTGCTAAATATCCTTCCAATGGATAATAAATACCATCTCTTAAAATATCATCTGTTAAAAACCAATATTTTTTAATTAACTTTTGAAGATATGTTTGATCTGTCCATTTTTGCATGATCTCATTATAATCTATTCCTGTTTGTTTAGAAATAATAGAAGCATATTCAGGAATTGTTTGTCCATCTAAAACTGTTATTTTAGTATTAGAAATATATTTTTTATCTTTTCCTTCAATTGCTTTAAAAATTGTTTTTAAATCCATTTTTTTATTTAAAATATAAACATTACTTTTAAAATCATGTTGATTCATTTTTAAATATATTTTGGCACATGTAGAACTTTTTATAAGTTTATTTTTATCTAATATCTTAATAATATCATTTCCACTACTACCTTTAGGAATAGTGACGATCACTTCCTTATTTTTAGAAGACGTAGCCTTGATTCCTTGCTTATAATATACAAAACTTCCAATAAATAAAACAACAATAAAAATAATAATACCTAATACTATTTTAATCTTCATATCTAATTTCTTTTTTTCCATGTTGAGTCCTCACCTTGTATCATTATATGTTATTTTTTGTCGATATTCAACCAAAGAAAAAAGGCAAATAAATTGCCTTAGAAATTATTAATAAATGGTGTTAAGCAAACAGGTTCATTTACCATACAGCTATATTCAGTTTCATAAACTTGTCCACCTTTTTCCTTACCAAAACGATAAGATTCAACAATTCCACCTTTTTGACAAGCCACAACGATCCATTCATTTCCTTCTTCATTATAAACAAGCATATCTACTGGATCATAAGAAGTATCTTCAAAGTCAATATATGTAAGAGTTCCATCTTCATTGACTTCGAACAACACAAGAGAATCATGTCCTTTATTAATTGCATATAAATGACTATCATCACTATTAAATTTAATATCACTTAAAGAACTTACAAGTTCAGGATCATCATCTTTTGGATAACTATCAATTGTTTGAATTAATTCAAAGTTTAAATGATCATATTTATAAACACAAATTGTGCTGTTTAATTCATTCATTACATAAGCACGATCACCTTTTTGATTAAAAATCATTTTTTTAGGACCACAACCTGGTTCTAATTGTAATGTATGTACATTATCTAATGTTAATGTTCCATCTTCACCAACATCAAAGAAACATACTTGATCTAACCCTAAACAAACAACATAAAGTTTATCTTCATCTGGTAAAAAACTCACATATGTAGGATATGGTTGTGCTTGTTTAACAGGATCTTTTCCACTTCCATTCAACTTAAAATGAGAAATACATTTTACAAGTTTTTTCTTAATAATAGAAATTACCGAAATTTCACTATTAAAATAATCAACACAGAATACTTTATCAGCAGTTTCTACATCACCATTTGCACAAGCATGCACATATGTCTTTCCTTTATCTGTCACACGTGAAGCAAGTGCTAATGTTTCAGCAGTTGCTGCATAAGAACAAATTCCTCCATCATCTACAGAACCTGTTCTATTTCTATAAGTAATACATGAAAAACGTCCATAATTGAATGCATAAACTGGATCCGTTGGTGTTACAAAATATTTTTTAAATATCAACTCTCCATTTTCCACATCGATTTGAAATGTATAGATTCCTCTTGTTTGTTTATTTCCTAAAGAATTAGCAAAAAAACCTTTCGTAATTCTTCTTTTTCCTCCAAATAAATTAAATGCCATTTCTTTCACCTCATTGATTATTCTAATTTCCTTCTATGAACTGTTCATGTCTAAAAAAGGAAAAAGCTAATTTTCATTAGCTTTTATGAATTACAATCTTCATCTTCTCCTTCACAATATTCAGTTTCATCTTCATCTTCTTCTGAAACAAATGATTGGAAAACTTCTTCAACTAATTCCCATTCTTCAGGAGTTTCAATTGGAAATAGTCCACCTTCATCATCAAAGATTGCTGCTTGTGCTTCTGGTTCATCTTTTTCAGGATCGAAGTAAACAACATATTGATGTCCATTTTCTTCATTTTCAAATGTAAATAAAATTTCATACTCTACTTCGTTTCCTAATTCATCAGTTACAACAATTGTATTTTCATCCATAACTTATCCTCTATCTAAGTAACCTTGTAAAATAGCAACTGCCGCCATTTTATCAATTACCTGTTTTCTTTTCTTTCTTGATACATCCGCAAAAAGAAGTTGATTTTCAGCAACTACCGTTGTTAACCTCTCGTCAACTAAGATCACATTGATTCCTTCAATCATTTCTTCTAATTGTTTTTTAAATTCAATTGAAATTTGTCCTCTTTCACCAATATCACCATTCATATGTTTTGGTAAACCTAAAACAATCGTTTCAATCTCATTTTCTTCAACAATTTCTTTAACATGTTTTGCACATGTCAAATAATCATCAGGTTTAAAACGAAACGTTTCAACACCATGAGCAATCATTCCTAGAATGTCTGACATGGCAATACCACAAGTTCTAGACCCTAAATCAAGACCTAATACTTTTTTCATTATTCTTTCTCCAAATAAGATTTTACTAATTCTTCAATAATTTCATCTCTTTCAACTTGTTGAATAATATTTCTTGCATTTTTATGAGAAGAGATGTATGCAGGATCATTAGATATGAGATAACCCGCGATTTGATGTACAGCATTGTATCCTCTTTCATTTAAAGCATTGATAACTGTTTTAAGATTACTGCGTATCATTTCTCTACGCATATCTTCTGAACTAAATACTCTTGTTTTTGTTAAATCTTCCATCTAACTCACCCTCTTTTCTATAATATATATTATACCTTATACTGTATTAAATTACAAAATATTTTTTAAAGCACCTTTGATTTTAGAAATATTATCATTGATAGCACATCCACCTTGAGCAAAGTCAGGTTTTCCACCACCACGACCGTCAACAACTTCATTGATTGCTTTAATGATATTTCCTGCTTTATATTGACCAACTAAATCTTTTGACACAGAAACAAAGTACGAACATTTTTCTTCATATTTTGAAACTAAAACAACGATTCCACTTTCTAATTGATCTCTAAAATCAAATGTTAATTGTTTTGCTTTGGCATTTTCTAATTGTTCTTCAACATAAAGAACTTTAACTCCATTGATTTCTTCAATATCATTTGCTTTTGAAGCGGCTTGAATTGCATTTAATTTAGCTGATAATTGTTCAACTTCTACTTTAGCTTCTTTTAATTCCTCTTTTAATGCTTCTACTTTGTTTACAACATCTTTTCTATTTTTAAGATTTAATGTTGAAGCAATTGTATCTACTGTTTCTTTTTCATGAACCATTGCATTATAAGCAGCTAAACCGCTTTGTGCCACAATACGTCTAATTCCACTACCTACAGATTCTTCACTAACGATTTTAAATAAACCAATTTCAGAACTGTTTAAAACATGGCAACCACCACATAATTCAATAGAGTAATCTCCAATGTTGACAACACGAACAACATCTCCGTATTTTTCATCAAATAAAGCCATTGCCCCTGATGCTAAAGCTTCTTCTTTTGTCATATTTTTAATAACAACAGGACGTCCTTCAAAAACAATTTGATTAACTTTTTCTTCAATTTCTTTTAATAATTCAGCAGAAATTTTTTCAAAATGAGTAAAGTCAAATCTTAAAACTTTATCATCAACATAAGAACCTGCTTGGCTGATATGATCACCTAAAGTTTCTTGTAAAGCTTTTTGTAAAATATGTGTTGCACTATGGTTTGCTGTAATTTGACGACGTTTTTGTTGATCAATTGATAATGTAAAAGTATCACCTAAATGAATAGCTCCTTCTTTTACTTCAACAAAATGCATATGTTGTTTATTTGGTGCATTTAAAGTATTAACAACATTTGCATGTGTTGTCTCATTATCTAATGATCCAGTATCACCACATTGTCCACCCATTTCTGCGTAGAATGGAGTTGTATCAAAGATAACTTCTCCTTTATCAGTGATTTCATCTGTTTTAACACCATCTTTGAATAATCCAATAACTTTTCCTTGGATTGGTGTAGGATCATAAACAAATGTAGAAGGTTCAACAAAAGCCATTAAATCAGGTTTTTGACTTGCCATTGATTCATTGTTATCACGTGATGCACGAGATCTTTCTTGTTGAATTTTTAATTCTTCTTTAAATTCTTCTTCATTAACTGTTAAATTTGATTCTTCAGCGATTTCTAATGTTAATTCAAATGGGAAACCATATGTATCATAAAGTTTGAAAGCATCTTTTCCACTGATTTCTCCATTTTCATTTTTATCAATTAATGATTTTAATAATTTTTCACCATTTAATAATGTTTTATGGAAAGCTTCTTCTTCTTTTTTTACCATTGTTGAAATAAAATCTTGTTTTTCTGGTAAATAATCATAGAAATCTTTCATCATATCACAAACCAATGGTACTAGATCATACATAAATGCTTTTTCAATACCAATTTGTTTACCATAACGAACAGCACGTCTTAAAATACGTCTTAAAACATACCCTCTACCAGCATTATCAAACATTGCTCCATCAGCTAAAGCAAAAGTTACAGTACGAATATGGTCAGCAATAACACGGTAAGCCATTTTATTTTCTTCATAAGAAACATTGGCTAATTTTTCAGTAGCATGAATGATTGGTAAGAATAAATCAGTATCAAAGTTTGTTTCTCCACCTTGAATAATACTTACTAATCTTTCAAGTCCCATACCAGTATCAATATTTTTTTGTGGAAGTTCTTTATATTCTTTACGATCAATCGCTGGATTACAATCATATTGAGAGAAAACAACGTTCCATACTTCAATATAACGATCATTTTCCATTTCTTCGAAGAATAATTTTTCTCCTAAACCTTCAGGATCATATTTTTCTCCACGGTCATAGAAAATTTCTGAGTCAGGACCACCTGGACCTTCTCCAATTTCCCAGAAGTTTTCATATGTTTTTAAAATATGACTTGGATCTACATGACATACTTCTGTCCAAATACGATAAGCATCTTCATCATCTGTATAAACAGTAACATATAATTTTTCTTTATCAAAACCAATCCATTCTGGACTTGTTAAAAATTCCCAAGCAAATGGAATCGCTTCTTCTTTGAAATAATCTCCAATTGAGAAGTTTCCTAACATTTCAAAGAAAGTATGATGTCTTGCTGTTTTACCAACATTTTCAATATCGTTTGTACGAATTGATTTTTGTGCATTTGCAATACGATTACATGCTGGTTTTTCACTACCATCAAAATATTTTTTTAGTGCAGCAACTCCTGCATTGATCCATAATAAAGTTGGATCGTTATGAGGAATAAGTGATGCACCTGGTTCAATCATATGTCCTTTAGATTTGAAATAATCCAAGAACATTTGTCTAACTTGATTTCCTGTTAATTGTTTCATTTCTTTTCTCCTTTTTTGACAATATAAAAAGTCGTCCTTATCTAGGAACGACTTTATCGCGGTACCATCCTAGTTCATGTAAAAATACATGCCCTTAATTAAACTTTAACGCAGTTCTACGGTAATCATTAATTACTCTCCAAAGTAGCTTTCCTATATATCCTATAAACATTTTCACCCACCATGTTCTCTCTAAAATATTCTATATAGTACTGATCTTTTTCAACGATTTATTTGCATTATACACGAAATACAAAAGTATTTCAATATCTTACATTTTTTCTTTAATTGTTTCCATAACATGGCAACCACATTCAGTTTCACTAAATAGAAGTGCTAATGATGTAAGAGTTAATGCCATAATAATATTATTGCGTTTCATTTTATCACCTCTATTTGAGTATGTCTTTATTTTATAAAATTATACAGTTTCATCATCATTTAAAAAATCTGTAATATTTTGTTTAAGTTCTTGATTATATGAAGATTCTTCATATGTTTCAACGTTTTTATTTTGATTGATTTTACTTACTAATGTTGTTTTTCTTTTACTATCAGAAATATTTTTTATACCATAAAGAAAAGCTTGTGGATTACCTAAAATAAATAAAGCTTGTTTAGCTCTTGTTAGACCTGTATAAATCAAATTTCTTTTAAGCATAATATAATAATCATTTAAAACAGGCATAATAACAATTTTAAACTCATTTCCTTGAGCTTTATGAATTGACATACAATAAGCCAATGTAAAAGTCATAAAATCTTTTGATGTATATTCGACTAAATTACCATCATAATCAACAATAAGCGTATCTTCTAAATATTCAAAACCATCTTTACGGTTAATTTCAACTAAAACACCTATATCACCATTATAAATATCATCATCTGGTCTATTCTTTAACTGTAAGATCTTATCTCCTTCTCGATAAACTTTCTGTCCAATACGATATTCTTCTTGATGATTCTTAGGATTAAAAATTTCCTGTAAAGCCAAATTTAAAGCATTGATTCCTGCAACACCTTGATAAATTGGTGCTAAAACTTGTATATCATTTTGATCATAGCCATTTTCTATTGCTTTTTTTACAATTGTTGTCACATTTTTAATAATTTCAAAATTGGTACTATTATAAAAATGAATATCTTTATATTGTTCAAACAATGATAAATCATTCACTTCTTGATGAATTAATTGATGTGCCAATTGCACAATTCCTGAATCTTTTGATTGACGATAAATCTCATCCAATTCAATAACTTTTAATTGACTTTCAATAAAATCTTTTAAAACATTTCCTGGTGCTACTGAAGGAAGTTGATGATAATCACCAATAAACAACACTTTATGAACACGTCTGCTTGCATCAAACAATTTAGATAAAAGTAAGCTATCAACCATCGAAAACTCATCAATAATTAAAACTTGACTACTTAAAGGATTATTTCGATTCATCGCAAATGAATTTTTATGTAAATCCCATTTAAGTTCTCGATGAATCGTACAAGCATCCAAACCTGTTAATTCACTTAATCTTTTCGCTGCTCTTCCTGTAGGTGCTACCAGAGAAATTGCATCTTCTGGATAAAGTGTTCGATAGATTTGAATCAGCGCTTTAACAACTGTTGTTTTCCCCGTTCCTGGTCCTCCGGTTAAAATCATCATTGGATATTTTAAAAAGTACTCGATTGCTTCTTTTTGTTTTGTTGAATAGACAATACCAAATTTATCCTGATAGTTATCAAGCAGTCTTTCTAATTCATTTTCATCATAAAATTCTTCTGGATAATCATTTATTTTGTGTAAAAAATTTGCAATGATTTCTTCACTTTCATAAAGCTCTTTATCATAATAATATTCTCCTTCTTTGATGACTCTTCCTTCTTCTACTAAAGTATTGAGATATTCATCAAAAACCTCATCATCAATATGATAAATAATTTTATGAAAAGCTTTTTTTATTTCACCATAAAATACATACATACTTCCTGATGAAAAACAACTTTGTTTAATACTATAAATAACCCCTGCTTTTAAACGATCTGGGTTATCTAAAGTTCCTCCTGTTTTTAAAGCAAGTTCATCTGCTGTTTTAAAACCAATACCATCAATGTCTTCTACTAATTGATATGGATGATTTTGTAAAATTTCTAATGTTTTTTCTTTATAAGTTTCTTGAATAATACCAATATGTCTTAAAGAAATACCATGGCCCATAAAGAATTGTGTGACTTCTTGATCATAATCATTAGAAGTCAATACTTCATAAATAAGTTCTCTTTTAGCCACTGTCATTCCTTTAACTAAATCTAAATGATGTTTATCTTCTTTGATTAAAGAAAGTGCATTTTCTCCTAATGCATCAACAATGTATTTTGCTTGTGTAGGACCAATTCCTTTAAATAATGGACTTGATAAATATTTAATGATTTCTTCTTCATCTGTACTCAATACAATTTCATAATGATCTAATTTAAATTGTTGACCATATTTAGGATGAATTTCAAAATCACCATAAAAAGCATATTTATCATAATCATTAAAATTTGACATATAGCCATTCATTGTTAAAAGTTCCTGATCTTCCTCTACTTCTAATAATGCAACTATATAATGAGAAGATTCGCTATAATAGCGAATCTTTCTAATATATCCTGTATATTTTAACATTATAGATATTCAATCTCTTTTCCGTCTTTATAGACTTTTTCAATCGTTCCTCCACCTAAACAAACATCTCCATCGTAGAAAACAGCTGCTTGTCCTGGAGTTACAGATTTAACAGGTTGATCAAATTCTAATTTTACAGTATTTTCATCAATAAAAGTGAGAGTTACTGGATTATCTTTTTGACGATATCTAAACTTTGTATTACATTTAATAGCTTCTTGAGGTTTAATACTTGGTATCCAGTTAACATCTGTAATTAAAGCACCTGTAGACATTAACCAATCATTTTGGTCCCCTTGACAAATATATAAAATATTTTTATCATAGTTTTTCCCAACAACAAACCAAGCGTCACCTGAACCACCAATACCTAAACCTTTTCTTTGACCAATCGTATAGTACATAATTCCAATATGATCACCAATCACTTTACCAGTTTGAATATCAACCATCTTTCCAGGTTTTGCTGGAATATAATTTTGTAAGAATTGTTTAAAGTCTCTTTCTCCAATAAAACAAATTCCTGTACTATCTTTTTTATGAGCTACCGGTAAATCTAATTCTTCAGCAATTTTTCTAACTTTTTGTTTTGTAATATTTCCTAAAGGAAATAAAGAAGCTTGTAATTGTTTTTGATTAAGTTGACATAAAAAGTATGTTTGATCTTTATTTTGATCAATTCCTTTTAACATCACTGAATCTTTACCTTCATGATGTTCAACACGCGCATAATGTCCTGTTGCGATAAAATCTGCATTAAGTTCTTCAGCGTATTCTAAAAACGCTTTGAATTTAATATGTTTGTTACATAAAATATCAGGATTTGGTGTTCTTCCTTTAGCATATTCATCAATAAAATACGTAAAAACTTTATCCCAATATTCTTTAATAAAATCGACTCTTCTAATTTCTATTCCAAGATGTTTAGCTACTGCTTTAGCATCATTATAATCTTGTTCTTGAGGACAAATATCGTTATCATTTGTGGGATTACCTAAAATATCATTATTTAATTGGCTATCCCAGTTTCGCATAAATACGCCAATAACTTCATATCCTTGTTGTTTAAGTAAATAAGCTGCTACAGCAGAGTCAACACCTCCACTTAATCCTAAAACGACTCTTTTTTTCATAATCGTCCTCCTTCTCGTGTATTATATCAAAAACAAAATTAAAGTAAAACAATAAGACACAATAATAGCCCCTTTAAGGGGCTATTTCTTTTTAATCTAATTGAGACATTGGTAACATGGCAGCACCGATTGCACCACAATCATCAATTTCTTTAAATAATAGAGGAATATGATTTCTCATACCTACATGAATTTTACTATTAAATCTTTTTTCAAGTTCATCCCAGAAATAAGCTTTAGATTTGAAAACTCCTCCACCTAATACAAAACAATGTGGATCTACAGTATGAGCAACATTAGCAAGTAATGTAGAGAAACCATCAATAAATTCTTCAGCAATTTTTTGACAAGCTTCATCTCCTTCAGCAGCTAATTTGAAAACATCACCTGCATGTTTTACTAAATCGCCTTTAGCTTCTTTTCCTTTTCTTGTAAGAGCAGTACCAGAAATTTCTCCTTCAACAGCTCCTGGATTTAAAGCACCTTGTTTATAACCACCTGGTACAAGAATCATGTTTCCAATTTCACCAGCGTGACCTCTACCACCAGATACTAATTTTTTATCAACAACAAATGCTCCACCAACACCAGTTGAACAAGTAATAAAATAATTTGTTTTATAATCTTTTCCTGCACCTAATATAGCTTCCGCTAAACCTGCAACATTGGCATCATTATCAATAAAAGTTGGTAATCCAAATTTTTCTTTTAATTTATGACAAATTGGGTAGTTTTCAAATCCTGGTAAGTTACTTGCCATAATCATGATACCAAGTTCTGTATCTACTGGCCCTGGAGCACCAATTCCAATACCTTCAACACCTTGCAAACCACCACATACAGATGTATCTAATGATTCGATTTGTTTTATTATCTTATCACATACATAATCCGGACCATTTTGACATTCAGTAGGTCCTTTAACTTCACTATAAGATTCACCATTTTCATCTACTAATAGTGTTCTTACATTTGTTCCACCTAAATCGATACCGATATAATATTTCATTCTATTTCCTCCTAAAACTATAGCTAAATTATACAATAAAATATGTATTTAGAGAACGCTTTCAAATAAACTTTTTTCAATTTTTTTAAATTGTGTTGGCTTAGGACAAATAATTTTTTTCCCTTTTAGATAACTAAGTGAACCAAACGGATCAACAAAATTAATTTTATAGGCATGTAAAAGTTGATTATTTAATCCAAATTGTTGTTTCATTTGTTTATTTAAAGCAAAATCACCATATTTACGATCACCTATAACTGGATGATCAATACTTGATAAATGTATTCTTATTTGATGCATTCTTCCTGTAATAATTTTAACTTCAACTAAAGAAAAATCATTTGTAGTTCTTATTGGCTTTACAATTGTTTTCATCATTAGAGCATCTTTATCATCTTTTTTAACAAAACGTACACGATCTTCATTATCTATCTTTTTAACATATCCTACGAGTTCTTGTTGTTTAGTAAGCTTTCCTTTACAAATCGTCATATATGATTTTTCAATATGATGTCGTTTTTTCATCATTTCATTTAAATCCTGCAAAGCAGCTAAAGTCTTTCCAAAAATAACGATCCCACTTGTATTACGATCTAAACGATGGACTGGTCCTGGAGTAAAGGTACTCTCTCTGCCTACATCCAATTCACCTTTTTCTTTTAAATAACTTAAAACTTGATGAGAAAGCGTATTTACATTTTCTTTAGCATCCCCATGAACTAATAAACCTACTGGTTTATCAACAATTAAAATATTTTGATCTTCATATAATACTTTAAATTCTCTTTTTAAATCATAAATATCTTTTTCTTTTGTAAATTCATTAAATTTATCATCATAAAGGAACATTTCTAAAATATCATCTTTTTGTAGAATATATTTTTCATTTACTTTTTTACCATTAATTTTAATATCTTTTTTTCTAAACATCTTATATATAAAATTACTAGGTGCATTACATAATAATTTTTTTAAATATTTATCGATTCTTTGATTTGCATCATTTTCTTTAATTACTATTTTTTTCATTTCTATCACCAACGTCATTATAACATAGACTAAGCTAAAGTTATCTTTTATTTTTATGAAACCCTTTACATTAAAAATAAACGTGTTATAATATATTTGTTAAGTGAAACGCATTCACTCTAACATCCCCCTATTATCATCCTTACGTAAATAATAGATGAAAAAAAAGTATGCACCCCCGCATACTTTTTTTATTTTATTCATTTCAAAATAACGTATAATAGAATTATAAAATATAAACGAGGTAAAAAAGATGGAAAAAAAAGTTAAAAGTGAAATAATCTACGATGGAAAAATCATCAAAGTCTATAAAGATCAGGTAGAATGTCCTAACAAAAGGCTCGCAACAAGAGAAATCATAAGACATCATGGCGGTGTAGGTATTTTAGCAGTCGTCGATGATTGTATCTTGCTCGTCAAACAATTTAGATATGCCTACAATAAAGATACTTTAGAAATTCCTGCTGGTAAATTAGAATTAGGTGAAGAAGCTGGACCTGCCGGTAAAAGAGAATTGGAAGAAGAAACTGGTTATAGTTGTAAATCCATGGAACTTATTAATGAAATATATCCAACAACAGGATATTGTGATGAAGTTATTCATTTATATGAAGCAAAAGGTCTATTTAAAGTTGAAAATCCCCTTGAAGGAGATGAAGATGAATTTATAGACGTTATCTCTATGCCAATAGATGAAGCCTATAAAAAAATCATGAATAATGAAATCCATGATTCTAAAACAATCATCGCTATTATGAAAGCATACAATGATAAATATATAAAATAAAAACTGCTGTATAAGCAGTTTATTTTTTATTTGGCGGTCTGGACGGGACTCGAACCCGCGACCTCCGCCGTGACAGGGCGGCATTCTAACCAACTGAACTACCAGACCAAATAAAATGGCGGAGACAGAGGGATTTGAACCCTCGCGCCAGTTTCCCGACCTACACCCTTAGCAGGGGCGCCTCTTCAGCCTCTTGAGTATGTCTCCATCACATCAGTGCCCATTTATAATATCATCTAATTTTACATTTGTAAATAGTTTTTTAAAAAAAAGACTAATTTTTAGTCTTTTTTCAACATTTGAACAATTTTCTTAATTAAAGTTATTAAAATAAAATTTGAAATAATAGCCAATAACGCAATTACTGCCATTGATGATAGCGATGAATTATGATAAACAAACATTTTATATGATGGTATTACACTTATAAAACTATGTAAAATATCAAACAACACACCAAAAATAAAATTTATAATTCCTACATAACCATCGATTATCATATTGATAATTTGTGAAAGTTTAGAAGAATTTCCTTGAAATAAAATTTGTACAATTAAAGCAAAAAATACAATAATAACCGAAATCAATAAATTATAAACAACATCAATTACTTTATTTAACCAATATTCTTGTTCTATCGTATTATTTTTATTTTCTTCATTTGTTTTATTCTCTTCATGACTTTTTTCATCTACGGCATCTCCATTTATAATATCCATTAATTCACTCATTCTTTGGGGATCCAAAGAAGATGCCTTAGAAAATAGAAACGTATCATCCTGTTCATCAGGTAAAATTTCATCTTCTTGCTCTTGTTCTAAAACAACATCATTAAATTTATCATGAACCCCTTGAACATTATCATTTTGTTCATCATCAAATGAAAATCTCTTTGTTTCTTGTTTTTCTAACTCATTAATTAAAAATTGTTTTGATAAGATTTCATTAAAATAATCATATGTTCTATTAACCAATGCAATTAATTGCTCATCATCTTTATATTTATCCAATAATTGATTTCGAGTATGTGTCAAAGTTTCTAAATCCATTTGTGCATTCATTCCAAGAAGCGGTGAAAACAATTCCACAGAATCATACTTAGAAAATAAAAACATATTCATAATTTCTAAATGATTTTTAGTCGTTTTATAAACACTGGCCTTTATCTTATCACTGGCTGGTACTAAATCTGGCATGTAAATAACATTTGCAAGTAAATGATTAGCCGCTTCAACCATTGATTCAAAATTAGCAACCACCATTGTATGAGAAGGATCAATGTTCATTTGTTGACATGTCACCTCTAAAACATCCACTTCAGGTAAAGGTTTAAGTCGTGAATCTCCACCAATTAAAAAATCAATTTTTTCATAGATCTTTGCAAGTTGTAAATATTGAATAGCTCTTTTTGTTTTATGAGTCGTATATACTGCAATCTTGATATCTTTTTGTTTACAATATTGAATCAACTCATCAACGCCTTCTCTTTTAATATTAGGTTTTAATTTAATATATTCAAATAAATCCTTTTCAACCATTCTATTAGAATCTTTAGCAGAAATATAATCAGACAGTAAAGAATGATCATACATCGTATTCATATTTCCAAGCATTTTAGAAAAATCTTCACGAGTAGCAACTTTATGATAGGTTTCACATGTACTTCGATAATAATTATATCTTAGTCTATTGAGATCTAATAAGCCACCATCTAACGTAAAAATAATCAATTTTATATTTTCACATGTTTGACTATAAAACATAAAATCACCCTCTCTTTTGTAATTATAGCATACATTTTATTAAATATATGATAAAAAAATGTAGAACTTTCACTTAGAATTACATTTTTTTCATTAAATATTTTGTTATAAGATTATATTTCATTTTTTTGCACACTTTTAGTTCAACCTAATATGCCCTAGTTTAACCAAGCAAAGTTTCTAAAACAAGATATAAAAAAAGCTCAAACCTCTAGTAAAACCTAGTGTTTAAGCCATTTTATCAATTGGTCTCCCCGCACGGTCTCGAACCGTGGACCCTCTGATTAAAAGTCAGATGCTCTACCAACTGAGCTACGGAGAGATAACAATGATATTCTAATACAATCTATTTTTAAAATCAAGGAAAATCATTAAATTTCTTAAAAATCTATTGAAATATAAAAATGATTTTCTTTTTTATATACTGTAATAACTTCTTGATTATAAAACTTCTTTAAACTAATTAGATTATGAAACCAATCATCATTTGAATTATATTGAAAAAGAATATTTTGTTTTGTATCTACAATAATAAAATCATAAAAACTAAAATGTTGTAATAGATTTCTTAAAGTTATTTTTTCATCAAAAGCATCTGTTGATATTTCACCAATCCCTTTTAAAGTATACATTGCCATTTTTGATCACCTAAATCATATTATACGTTATTGTGTATATGTTCACAATATTTTTGCAAGAATAATTCTATATAATTATACATATAAGGAGGACATAACAATGATTGATTATTCACCGTTATGGCATACAATGGAAGAAAAGCAGATTTCTCAATATGTTCTTCTAAAAAGTGGTATTGATCATAAAACTTTAGACAGATTAAAAAAGAATAGTAATATTACAGCTCTCACTCTTGAAAAATTATGTTTGATTCTTGATTGTCAACCTAATGATGTAATTACCTTTGTACAAAAATAGTTTTAATAAACTATTTTTTATTTTACCTATATCATCTTATATCTTAAGCATATAAGTACTATAGGGAGGTGAACTATGCAAATCATTCGTAAAAAATACAACTGGGCTTCTCCATTGTTCAAAAGAAATAAAACAAATAAAATTATTTTGCATCATGCACAAGCAAAAACATGTAGTGTAGAAGATATCCATCAGTGGCATTTAAAAAAAGGTTGGAGTGGAATTGGATATCATTTCTTAGTAAGAAAAGATGGTACGATTTATCAAGGTAGACCTGAAGATACAATCGGAGCGCATGCTAAAGGTGCAAATCATGATTCAATCGGTATTTGTGCTGAAGGAGATTTCATGAAAGAAGAAATGAATCCTTTACAACTCAATGCCTTAATTGATTTAGTTTCTTATATAAAAAATAAATATCACATTTCTAGCATTAAAAGACATAAAGATGTTGCTTCTACAGATTGCCCAGGAACCCATTTTCCATTTTCTACAATTATTTCTTCAAATCATATTGTTTTAGAAGATACTTGGTTGCAACGTTTAAATCAAGAAATTAAAAAACAAGGTTTTCGCACGTATCCTACTGTTAAAAGAGATGCCCAAGGAAAAATTACAAGACTCATTCAAGAACGCCTTAACTTTGTAGGATTCAACTTAAAAATTGATGGTATCTTTGGTATCAATACCGAAAAAGCTGTTAAGAAATTTCAAAATAATAGAAATTTAAAAGTAGATGGCATCGTTGGTAAAAAAACATGGTCTTATCTAATAAAAGGTATAAAAGTATAAAAAACTCCTATACGGAGTTTTACATAAAAACTAATAATATAATGGCAACCAAATTATTGATCATATGCATTAAAATAGGTACACAAACTGTTTTTCTTTTTTCATAAGCATAGGAAAAAGCAAACCCCATTCCACCATAGGAAAGCAAATAAATTAGTTGCGATAGATCACCAGCAAATAAAGCAGAATAAATGTGTAAAAAGCCAAATAAGAATGAACTTGCAAAAATAGCTAACCATTTACTTTTATCTCTAAGACTTCTAAAAACAAGTCCTCTAAATAAAAGTTCTTCTAATATAGGTGCTAAAACAACCGATTGAAAAGCCATCAATAAGGCACCATTATTTAGATAATCTTCAAATAATAATTGATTGGCAGAATCATTTGATCCTCCACCCAATACAAAATTAATAATCATATTAGCAACAATTGAAATTCCATAAATCATTACAATACCAATTGTAATAGAATAAACAAAATTATCTGTAAAATGTTCCTTAAATCTTTTTATATTATCTATCAAAAAATCTTTTAAAAGCCATACAACCAAAACAAAACTCAATAATGAACAAATCAAATTTAAGTAGATTCCTAAAATTGTCGTATCTCTTGTAATATTTGTATACTTTAATAAAAGATAAATACCAAAATTAGCAAACCTTGGTATGACATATAAATATAACGGAAATAAAAGAATAAATCCAATTGCTTTTTGTTTTCCATTAATCTTTCCTGCAAAGTTTTCATTCATCATAAACATCCCTTCAACTATAGCTCAACACTATTTTTATCTGCATAATCTAATTCTTCATAGAAAACAGCAAAACATGTATTAAGCTTTACATCATAAAAATAAGCACTAAAGAAAGTAGAAACAACCCCTGTTATAAATGTTGCTAAAAAAGGAATAGGCATAATCGTTTCTACAAACATTGCCACAACGCCTGAAACCAAACCAGCTAAAATCATCCATCCAAAGAAAGAAAATTCTAATTTAAACAAAGTCCATTTATTTCCTTTCATTAAGCGACTGGATTCTTTTAAGGCTGTTAATCCAGTATAATTATATTTTTGTAAAATGTAGTTAAATAATCCAAATTTTAATGATAAATAAACAGATAAAATCGAAATAATAATTACGAGTATAAAAACAAATGAAAACACATTTGATAATGAAGCAACAATATTAACAATTTCATCTTGAGAAATCGTTGATTTATTAACATACATCAAAACAAGTTGAGATAAATTTGAAAATTGTGCATCTGTAATCATTGTATACATCAAAAGCATTCCAATAACCCCTACAACAATACCCGCTAAGGCAACAACAACTCTATACAAAAAATATGTTGGAAAAAGTTGACCAAATCGTTTAATTCCTACAAGTGAATCTTCTTTTTCATCAACTAAATTTCCATTATTATTAACAACCTTTAAAGACGCTACAATAATTCCATGTCCCAAAGTAACTGTTAAAATACTTAAAATTAAACTTATAATACTTCCTAAAATGCCATCAAATAATCCTGATAAAGCCGAAAATAAAGCTTGAATAATACCAACATATAAAATAACCTTAAATAACTGATTAGGTTGTCTTAATACTTCATTTGCTTTATTTTTGATATCATATATATTCATTTCTTTCACCATCCTATAAAGGCATTATAACAAATATTATATTTGATGAAAACTATTTTAAATCCAAACTTGTTTTAATAGCCTCATTTACTTTCTTCATAAAATAATCATCTAAAGTACCTAATTTTTCTTGAAATCGAACTTTGTCAATCGTCCTTATTTGTTCAAGTAAAATAACAGATTTCTTTTCTAAAGAATCACAACGAATAATGACATGCGTGGGAATAGGATTTTTGGTGAGTTTTGACGAAATTGGGGCAACAATAACAGTTGTTGAAAATTTATTTCCTTTATTATTTTGTAATACTAAAACAGGTCTTATTCCACCCTGTTCACTTCCTATAACCGGTGAAAGATCAGCATAATAAATATCTCCCCTACTAATCATAAAATAACCTCCTATTGAATTTTATGAGTCGTTTTTCAAATTATGATAATTGCTTCTTTAACACCTTGATTTATGCTATGATATATCACGAATAATAAAAAAAGGAGATACTAAAATGATTAAAGCAATAATATTTGATATGGATGGTTTAATGATTGATAGCGAAAGAGTGACTTTTGAATGTTATCAAGAAAGATTAAAAGATATGAATTTAACAATGGATGAAGAATTTTATAAAACATTATTAGGGAAACCTATTAAAGGAATCTATCAAAGATTTTATGATGTTTATGGAAATGATTTTCCTATTGAAAACGTGATTCAAGATGTACATCAATTAATGGCTGAACGTTTTGAAACAGAAGGAGTTCCTGTAAAAAAAGGACTTGTTGAATTATTACATTATTTAAAAGATAATAATTATAAAACAATCGTTGCTACTTCAAGTAATCGTGATCGTGTAGATAAAATTTTAGCACAAGCTAAAATCACAGAATTCTTCGATGATTCTATTTGTGGTGACGAAGTTACTAAAGGAAAACCAAATCCTGAAGTTTTCTTAAAATCTTGTCAAAAACTTGGCGTTAATGTTGATGAAGCTATTGTTTTAGAAGACAGTGAAGCAGGAATTCAAGCAAGCTATGATGCAAACATCAAAGTAATTTGCATTCCTGATATGAAATATCCAGAAAAACAATATGAAGAAAAAACATTTAAAATTTTAAAAGATTTAACTGAAGTTACAGCGTATTTAAAAAGTCTCTAATTAAAGAGACTTTTTTAATATATCATAAATCAATTCAACAACACGTTTTGTATTTTTACCATCTTGATATTCAAAAAATATATTTTTAAAAGCTTCTAAATTTCCCACTTCATTCTTTTGTATTCCTTGAATCAACTCATCAATATTTTTACAAATCTTTCCTGGAAATAAATCTATATTTACATAACATCCAACATCTTTTAAATAATCATTTAAATCTGGAACATAAAAATACATTGTTTTATTTAAAATAGAATAATCAAAAACAATCGATGAAAAATCTGAAATCAAGAGATCACTTAAAGCAAACAATTCATGTGTATCTTCATTAAACATATCAATAATACGAGGGTGTTGCGGAAGACAAACATTTTTTAACAATGGATGTAATTTATAAATGAGATACGTATTTTCATCAAAAGAATTTATTAACTTTTCACCATCAAATGGAAGCATTGAAAAACCTTGGTAGATATTTCCCCTAAAAGTAGGAGCATATAAAATAATTTTTTTATCCTTCAAAATTGGATACTTAGCTAACAATTTATTTTTAGATGCTTTTAAATAACTATCATCAAATAAACAATCTACCCTTGGCATACCAGTAACAACCACATTTTCTTCTTTAACAGAAAAAGCTTCACTATACGGTTTTTTCCAATAAGAGCTATTTGCTATCACATAATCATAATTTTTAATTGGATATTTTCTAGCAAGTGCATTCCCAAATTTTTTTATCGCACCACAAGCATGCCATACTTGTATCACATTAACTCCTTCTCTTTTAAACGTCGAAACAACATAATTATTATCTCTTATAATAACCACTTTTGATGTATTAATTACAAAAAGCTGTTGAATACAATTAAGCATATATAAAAAGTTTTGTTTTATTCCTTGTTGATCATACTCAATAACAACTTTTTTGAGATTTAATTGTTTATCTTGTTTTAAAACATCATAAATCAATTTCATATCAGAATCTAAATATTTAGATTCCAAAGAAACAAAGGCAACTTGATTTTCTTTTATTTTAAATCTCTTAACAAAAATATTTAAAAATCCCAAAATAATATTTAATATTAATTTTTGTAATCCCATCTTAGCACCTACTTAAAAACAATATCAACTACTCGTTTAGAAGCTTTACCATCTTCATGATTATTAAAACGTTGATTAAACTTATCTAAACGTTGATAATCGTAACCTTTTTTAATTTCTTCTAATAGTTGGTTTTCATCTTCAATAATATCTCCAGGTAAATCATGATAAACATCTAAATAAAAACCTCTTAATTCATCTCGATAATGAATCAAATCATACATATAAAAATAAATAGGTCTTTTTAAAATAGCATAATCAAAGAAAACACTTGAATAATCAGTAACTAAAGCATCTGCAATAATATATAAATTAGAAATATCTTCATTAGCTTCTACAAAATAAACAAATCCTTGATATTGATCAATATCAAAATCATTAACAATTAAATAATGAGGTTTAAATACAATAACATATTCATCCCCTAATATTTTTTGCCATTTATCAAAGTGAACTTCTAATTTAAAAGTATACCCTTTGGTTATATAAGAATTATCTCTCCACGTTGGTGCATAAAGAAGTACCTTTTTATCAAGAGGAATTCCTAATTTTTTCTTAATATTTAAAACATCTTCTTCTGTATAGTTTGTTAAAAAATCATTTCGTGGATAGCCAGTTTCAATTAATCTTTCTCTATTAATTCTAAAAGCACTTTGGAAAATCTCAGTTGTAAAAGCACTTGGAGAAATCATATAGTTATACTTTTTAACATCTTGTGCGTATGTTTCATGCATCATTTCTTCATTCATGCCACTTCGATAAAAAGTAGTTCCTTCAGGAACTTCTATATCAAAAGCCAATTTTTTAAGCGGTGTTCCATGCCATGTTTGTAAATATATTTGATTTTTCTTTTTTAAAACATACATTGGTAATTTACAATTAGCAATCCAATATTGACTTCTTGCAAGATAAAAGAAATAAGGAATTGAAAAATATTCAATCACTTTAGCATTTTCAATAGAAATGTTTTTCTTTTTATGGTGCTTAATAGCCCATATAAAACGATAATCTTTAAATTGATCTTGTTGTCTCATATATTCATAAATAGCTCTAGGATTATCACTATATCCCCTACCATGAAAAGCAATAAACAAGACTGTTTTTTTATGAGTTGGTATTAACTTATAAGTTATTCGATAAATAAACTTAATTGTTTTACCCAAGATATTTTTTATTAATCTAATCATTTTAAACCTCCTTATAAAAATAAGGGGTAACCCCCTTATTTAAAAACTGCTTCAACTGCTCTTTGTGAAGCATTTCCATCATCGATAGAACAGAATTTATCATAGAATACTTCATAACGTTGAGCATATTTTTGATTCATTTCATCAAGATGTTTAATTTGATCAATTACTTCTTTAGTCGAATAAACTAGTGGACCAGGAAGTTCTTTTTCCATATCAATATAGAAACCTCTTAAAACATCACGATATTTATCTATATCATAAGTATAGAATAACATTGGTCTTTTTAAGTTAGCATAATCAAAGAAAACACTTGAATAATCTGTAATACAAATATCAGAAATTAAATAAATTTCAGTAATATCATCATATTTAGATAAATTATAAGCAAAATCTTCAACTCCTGTAACATCTAACGCATCTGCAATATAATGATGTGTTCTAAGTAGGATGACATATTCATCTCCTAACTCTTCTTTCATCATTTCTAAATCTAATTTTAACTTAAATTTATATTGCCCTTTCCCATAGTATTCATCATCTCTCCATGTTGGTGCATATAAAATTGTTTTCTTATCTAATGGAATATGAAGTTTCTTTTTCAAATCTAATGCAATTTGATCTTTATTTGGTGCATACAATAAATCATTACGAGGATATCCAATTTCTAACATTGTTCCATTGGTATACATAAAACAACTTTTAAAAATATCACTTGAAAATTTATTTGCTGCAATTAAATAATCCCATTCTTGTTTTTGACGATAAAATTGAGATTTATAAGTTGGAGAAGCTGCAGTCACCTCTTCTTGATCAAAAGCTAAACGTTTAAGTGGTGTTCCATGCCATGTTTCTAAGAAAACTTGACCTTCTCTTTTTCTAAACCATAAAGGTTGTCTGATATTAAAAACAAAATATTTAGATTTAGCTAAATAATAAGCATATTTCTTCGTAAATCTTTTAACAATGATTCCTTCATAAGGCAGTTTTTCTTTAGGATCATTTAAAACCCAAATAAATTTATATTTTCCTGGATAATTTTTAGCTAAATATTCATAAATATACTTTGGCGAATCCGCATAACTTTTACCCATAAAAGTTTCAAACATGACCCAATTTTCTTCAATTGGTTCATTGATATATTTATGACGATATAAATACTTATTAATTTCATTTTTATTTTTTAATATCTTTTTCATCTTATTTTTAGCAAGATGTTTAGCAATCACTTTTTGTGTTTGTTGTAGATCATGATTTCTAGCAAGTTTCACCATCTTTCTTTGATAATGAGACATATTTTTCAATAAATCATCTCTTACATCCTGCATTAAAATAGACATTTGATCAAATCTTTCATCTCTCCAAAAATCATCTTTAGATCGTCTAATTTTCTTAGCAAAGAAATTACTATAATATTTAATCATTTTAGAATCTAAATAATAACGAATTCTACTTTCTTTATCTACTAAAGAAATAGCATACTTATAGACATTAATAAATTCATCAAATTTAGTTTCATCTTTAATTTGCGACAAAGCTGGTGTATTGATTGGATCATTATGTTTTCTTTTTGCATAGAGTGTTTTGTCATTGAAATCTATCTTATGCCCATACATAACAAGTCCTTCTACAAAAGGTAAATCACTATAATAAATGAAATCTTCATTAAAACGTAAATGATTTTCTTCAATTAAAGTACGCTTAATTAAAATATTTAAAACTGAAATATTTCGAATCCCTTTTTTCGCTCTAATTAATAAATCAATTCTTCTTTGTTCATCACTATCATCTATGTCAGAATAATCTTTTTCTAAGAATTTATGATTACGATCATCATCTTTATCCTTCAAATTTAATTCTTCATTTTTTTCATCACCCATAGTTTCAAAAACTTGTTTTTTAAACCATGTGACCCATCTTCTACCAACAACTAAATCTAAATCTTTTTGCATAGCATCTTGAAGCAAACAAGATAATGTTTGAGGCATAATATAATCATCACTATCAATGAAATAAATATAATCTCCTGTTGCATTTTCTAAACCAAGATTTCTTTTTTTAGCAACGCCTTCTTCTATTGAACAAGGAATAACATTCAAAGATATTTTATCTTTATATGTGTCTACTAATTGTTGAAATTTTTGGTCATCTTGACTTCCCACTAATAATGTTTCAATTTCAACATTTTCTTGTTCACTTAAACTTTCTAAACAATCTTTTAAATATTGATAATATCCTTCATAAGGGACAATCACACTAATTTTCATACAACTCTCCTTTATTATAATTTATCTTTTAAATCATCTTTGATTTTAGTTGTAGAAATACCTTCTGTACGAGGTAAATAAACTACTTCACAATAATCTTTTAAGAAATCAAATTGGCCTTTCCAATCATCACCCATAACAAAAACATCAACATCATGTTCTTGAACATCTTTTATTTTTTGATCCCATGATTCTTCTAAAATAACTTCATCTACATATTTAATAGCTTTTAAAATAGCCATACGATCTTGATCACTATGATAAGCTTTCTTACCTTTTTGGGCATTAAAAGCGTCACTACTTACCGCAACAATTAAATAATCGCCTAAAGCTTTTGCTCTTTTTAAAATATTTAAATGACCTACATGAAACAAATCAAATGTTCCATATGTGATAACTTTCTTCATCCTATCTCTCCTATCTTTTCATTTTATCTAATAATTTTTCCCAAAAACCAATTTTAGGATTTTGAACAATTCGACTTGCAAATTTTTCATCATTTAATTTTTTCTTTTCTTTTTTCTTTAAACTATTATAAAAATCAACATATTCGGCATACTCATCACATACTTCTTCAACGTCACCATATTCTTTTAAACGTCCACCTTCAATCCACATAGCCTTTTGACAGAATCCTCTTACTTGTGGCAAAGAGTGAGAAATAAAGACAATTGTTTTTCCTTGATCTTTAAGTTCATTCATTTTATCTAAGCACTTTTGAGCAAATCCTTTATCCCCAACCGATAAAGCTTCATCGACAATGATAATATCAGGATTTAAATAAAGTGAAATTGAAAAACCTAATCTTGATTTCATCCCACTTGAATATTTCTTAACGGGTTGATATAAGAAATCACCAATTTCAGCAAATTCAATAACACCTTCCGTAATTTCTTGAATTCTTTTTCTAGAAAGTCCAAGCAATGCTCCTTTAACATTAATATTTTCAAGCCCTGTAAGTTGCATATCCAATCCTGTATTGATTGCAATTAAAGCCTGTTCTCCATTGATATCCATTGTACCTTCATCAATTTGTGAAATACCTGCTAAAATCAATGATAATGTTGATTTACCCGAACCATTTGTTCCTAAAATTCCTACAACTTCTCCTTTAGGAATTGTAAAAGTAATATCATTTAAAGCATAGAATCTTTGTGTAACTGAGCTTTTTGATTTACCATCATTTTTCTTTTTTAATTTATATATTTTTGAAACATGTTCAAATTTAATTGCATAATCTTCCATTATTACCACCTAAATCATATCAATAAATTTATGTTTAAATTTATACATCATCATACTACCAATTGTAAAAATCACAATGACAAACACCCAAAAGAAAAGCATTTGTTTCCAATAAAATAAGATTCCATGATGATATAAGAAACAATCTCTATAACCACATACAATATAATAAATTGGATTAGCTTTCATAATATATCTTACTGTCATTTGCCACCCATATTTGTGTAAACGTGAAATTGGCCATAAAATTGGTGTTAAATAAAGTAATAAACGCATGCACGCTAAAATAAGCTTTCTTGTATCACGAGCTAACATATTTAAAACAGATGTAATCATCGCAAGTGAAATTGTTAAACAAATTGCTGCAAAAAGATAATAAATAAGTTCAAGCCAATAAAGTGAAGGCATGATCCCTTGTGTAAGCAAAAAGACAACTAAGATAGCCATCAAACAAAAATGATTAAACAATTCTTTTCCAACAACTGTAGCTGGTAAAACGGATACCGGAAATTTCATTTTTGTAATGACATTACGTTTAGCATAAATGGCATTGGCCCCATTAGTAATACATGGACTAATAAAAAACCATACCACCATCCCACATAACATCCATTGAATAAAAGGAATCTTTCCTACAGCCTTTCTATTCATAATTAAACCAAACACAAAATAATACGTCATAATTTGAATTGCTGGATTAGCAAAATTCCAAAAAACACCTAATCTTGAATCTCGCATATCAGAAAGCAATTCATATTTTGAAATACAATATATACGATACAAATTTGTAAAGTTTTCTTTTAATACATATCGAATACTTTTAAACATACTTACCTCCAAAAAGTAAACCTACTATTACTTTTACATCATACCACTATTTTTTGCAAATAAAAACAAAAAAAAGGAACAATGGCTTTAAATAACCATCATTCCCTAAAAATACTTATTTATTCATCCATGATTCATCACTTGGATCAACTTTCCAAGCTTTTAATTTTTCCATATCTTCATGTTTAATATAGTCATGTTCTTTTGCTACTTCAATTAAAGTATCATAATTTGATAAAGTCACAAATGGACAATGTGCATTTTCAAAATTAACTGTTGCTTTATCTAAACCATAAGTAAAGATAGCAATTAATCCTAAAACTTCACATCCAGCCTCTCTTAAAGCTTCAACACATTCTAAAGAAGAACCACCAGTTGAAATTAAATCTTCAACAACAACAACTTTCATTCCTTCTTTAACAACACCTTCAATACGGTTATTACGTCCATGAGATTTAGCTCCTCCACGAACATACCCCATTGGTAAATCTAAAATATCAGCAGCTAAAGCAGCATGTGCAATCCCAGCAGTAGCTGTTCCCATTAAACATTCTGCATCTGGGAAATTATCTTTTACAAGTTGAGCAAGTCCTTGTTCAACATCTTTTCTTACTTTTGGATAAGATAAAGTTAAACGGTTATCACAATAAATTGGTGATTTAATACCACTTGCCCAAGTAAATGGTTCATTCGGTCTTAAAAAGACAGCTTTAATATCTAATAAATCTTTAGCAATAATTTTTTTCATTTCTATTCTCCTTGAAAATCTTGATAAACTTTTTTATATGTCGCCAAAGGATCTTGACTTCCTGTAATTGTTCTACCAACAACAATATAGCTTGAAGTAAGTTCTTTTGCCATAGCTGGTGTTGTTACACGTTTTTGATCATTGACATTATCACTTGCAAGACGGATTCCTGGTGTAACTGTCAAAAATTCTTTTCCTAAATGATCATGAATGATTTTTGATTCTAATGGTGAACATACAACCCCATCTAATCCTGCAGCTTTTGCATTTTCAGCCCATTTTAATACAACATTTTCTAATGGTTCATGAATAAGTAACTGATTATCTAAAACATCTTGATCTAAAGATGTTAAGCATGTTACAGCAATACATAATGGTCTTTTACCACTTGTTTTGCCTTCTTCTAATCCTTCAATAGCAGCTTTCATCATTTCAATACCACCTGAAGCATGAACATTGACCATATCGACATCTAACTTAGCAAGTTGTCTCATGGCACTTTTTACAGTATTTGGAATATCATGTAATTTTAAATCTAAAAAGATTTTATGTCCCATTTCTTTAATCATTTTAATGATTTCAATTCCTTCTCCATAAAACAATTCCATCCCTACTTTTACATAAAGACTTTCTCCCTCAAATTGTTTTAAGAAGTTTTCAACGTCACTTTTTGTCTTAAAATCAAGAGCAATACAAATTCTACTTTCGTTCATAAAAACCTCCTTATTATTCTTTTACTATTATACCAAAATTACTACCTCTATTCTACACGATTTATTTATTTTTTTGATATTCTTCTAGTAAATGTAAAACTAACTTTTCAAATGTCCAATTATAATTTGTTGCTGTTACAACAGCTTTTAAACAAAGTGTTGAATTATTTTTTAATTTTGATAATATTTGATCCATTTGTAAAGATGCAACGTTTGAAAAAACAACAACCGCTGGTTCTAAATTATTCTTTTTTGTTTTTTTAATCTTTTTATTTAAAATATCTTTAACTTTATTTTGTGTCATCTGTTCATTCAATAAAATTATTTCAATGTTCATCAACAAACATAATTGTTTTAATGATTCATAATTTTGAATCTTTTCCTTACAATAAATAATGAGCTTTGCGTTCATAAATTCTCCTTTATATACAAAAAAACAGCTATAAAAGCTGTTTTTCTTATTAACCAAGTCTGTTGTAGTATTCAACGATTAATGATTCATTGATTTCTGAGTTTAATTCAGATCTTTCAGGTAAACGAGTTAATTTACCAGTTAATTTATTAGTATCAACTTCAACGAAAGCTGGAGTTGCAACTTTGTTTTCTAAAGCTTCTTTAATAACTGCTAAATTTAATGATCTTTCTCTTACTTCGATAACATCTCCAACGTTTACTCTGTATGATGGGATATCAGTTTTAACACCATTTACTAAGAAATGACCATGGTTTACTAATTGTCTAGCTTGTCTTCTTGTAGAAGCAAAACCTAACCTATAAACAACATTGTCTAATCTTCTTTCTAATAAGCATAAGAAGTTGTAACCATGGATACCTTCCATTTTACCTGCTTGATTAAATGTGTTGTGGAATTGTTTTTCATTAACTCCATACATATGTCTTACTTTTTGTTTTTCTGCTAATTGTAATCCATATTCAGTTTGTTTTTTTCTTTTTTGTCCATGTTGACCTGGAGCATAAGCTCTTCTGTTTAATTCTTTCCCGTTTTCTAAGATTGAGAATCCTAAACGACGAGAGATTTTCCATTGTGGTCCTGTATAACGTGCCATAAATTTTCCTCCGTATTGTTTTATTTGCATAAAGCAATAACATTGCATAGATCAATCGATAAGTGTTAATATTAAGCATTTCCCATTGCAGCCAGGTACTTTGCAATCATTTGATATTAACGCATTTTTTCAATCCTCTATGTGCTGCTATTCATTTACTGCCTTATCATCATACTATATATTTATGCCAATGTCAAACATTATTTTTTCTCATAAAATCATAAGAATTTAAAATAAATAAATTGAGTGTTGCCAAAAAATATTGATAATAATAAGATATATTTAGTTTGCAAAGAAAAAGGGTGATCATAGATGAAATTAGCCATATGTGATAATGAAAAAAATGATTTATTACAAATCAAAAAATTAGTATTAGAATATTGTAAAAAAAATAATTATTTTTTTGAAATTTTTACTTATCAAGACTACAAAGAGCTGCTCCACTGCATTGATGATTTTAATTATATTATTTTAGATGTTCTTTTAGATGATTTAACAGGTATTCAACTCGCTAAAGAGATACATAATATAAACAAAGATGTAAAAATTATTTTTTGTTCTATCAATCCTGAATATAGCATTGAAGCATTTGAAGTCAATGCCTTTAGATATTTAGTAAAACCTATTAACAAACAAAAACTTTTTGAATATTTAGATGAAATAAGAAAAAATGAAAAAGAAGCTCAAATAACCCTCATCGATTATCAACAAAAAAAGTGTACTATTAATATTTTAGACATATGCTATATCGATATGACCGGTCACTTATCAACAATCCATTTAAAAAACAAATTTACAATCACCATCAGAAAATCAATGAAAGAATGGATGTTATTATTAAATGAATATTATTTTTATTTGACATACAAAGGTGTTTTGGTAAATCTAAAATATGTTTCTTCTATAGAAAAAGATATTGTTATTTTAAAAAATGGAGATTCTGTCTATTTATCTCGTAAATATAGAAAAGAATTTGAAGAAAAATTCATGAATATGTTAGGAGATACATTATGATGACGACGATACTTTTTTCAAATGTACTTGAACTACTTATCTTTACATTTTTCTATAAATCACTACTTTCACCAAATAACAATAATAAACATGAATATACCATCATCTACACATTATGTTTTCTAACAAAATGTCTATCTAATTTCTTTAGTAATATTCAAATAAATATTGCTATTTCTTTTTTTACATACTTAATACTGATATTAAAATTTTCAAATTCAAAATTAATCTATAAATTACTTTCTTTAAGTATCTATGAAGGGCTTTCTATCTTTTCTGAATCAATTACATATCATCTTTTTCAATTGTTTCCTTTAGCAAATGAAAATGAACTTTTACAAATGTTTTTTAGCAAGTTTGTTTTATTTTTATTTATTTTTCTAATTAAAAAATATAAATATATTATTGATGAAGATTACATTGATCTTAAAGATTCTTTACTCTTATCTTTTCAACCATTATCAATAATTATTTTTATTTATGTAAGCAATGGTGAAATCATTATAAATTCTAAAAATTCAGCTTTAACAATTTTCTCGTTAGTCTTATTGATCATATCAAATCTCATCTCTTTTTATATTTTTGGAGAAACCATAAAAAAAAATAAAATAAAAAAAGAACTTGATTTTGAAAAAATGCGAATAAAAGAAAATGAACAATATTATACTTCTTTAAAAAAGAGTATTTATGATTTTAAAGCTTATCGTCACGATTTAAAGCATCACTTTTCAACATTAAAGAGTATGCTTTATTTAAAAAAATATAGTGAAGCTTATAAATTTGTTGATTCTTTATACAATAAAACTTGTGAGCTTTCTGATATTAGAAGTGGTGATGAATTCATTGATTTAGTTTTAACAAGTAGATTGCATAAAATTTATTTTTTTAATATTAAAATGTATTTTGAAATCAGGCCCTTAGATTTAAGTTTTATCAACGCCATGGACTTAAATACCATTTATGCTAACATTATTGACAATGCTATAAATTCTTGTGAAGAATGTAAAGATAGGTATATAAAAATACAAACAAAAACCAATAATCAATATCAAATTATTAAAATTACTAACAGTTGTGTATATGCAACCGAAATAAATGGATCATTTATTTCAACAAAAAAAGATAATGATAATCATGGCTTTGGATTAACTAACATCCAAAAAGCCGCCAAAAAATATAATGGTTTTGCACAATTTAAATTTGATACCAATTCTCAAGAATTTATCACAACGATTATTTTTAAAAATAATACAAAAAACAATAACACGTGATCCATAATAATATATTGGCATGATTCTTTAATTTCCCTGTATTGTCATAATATATTTGAGCATAAGCATAAAAAGTACTAAAAACTAGCGTGCTATTACCTATAGAATTCATTCTATCTCTTCTACCATAACAGTATGTAATTTTCATTTAATATTAAACTTTATTATTAATAATATATTTAATTAACCATCTGACACATCTTTTGATTTAACTCCGTTATTCTCACTTTAAAC
>ERZ827108.765-NODE-765-length-50548-cov-6.431149_pt1 | contig 50548 bp, 41 predicted proteins | sample MGYA00519921_ERZ827108 | MGnify/ENA primary metagenome ERZ827108 (study PRJEB31778, sample SAMEA3449258) | human gut metagenome | biome: human gut; feature: human-associated habitat; material: faeces | place: United Kingdom | collected 2010/2012 ...
GACATATATGCTGACTTTCAGCCTCCTGTCGGTATTCCTCAACGCTTTCCAATACCTTGACCTCAATCTCTCCGTCATTGATACGGATGCCGAAGAACTTTTCTTTCTGTTCCTTGAAACTCGCCTCCCTCTCTTGGGCTTTGCGGATGTCCTCTGCTCTTTTCTTCTTGTCTTCAAGAATGTGAACCTTCCTCACATAGCGGTCGTGTTCCTCTTGAAGATTGGCGGGGCAGATGTACTTTGGCGATTGAATGTCTCTGCCACAACGCTCCAACATTTTGATGTAGTCTATCCACATCTGCGAGTTATTGACCTTGTAGCCATTGCGGTTAGCAATCTTGATAGTGTTCCAATAGTCCTCGATGTCAGCCTTGTTGGTAGGTCTATAACATAAGTATCGGAGTAATTCTATCTCGTTGGCTTTCATCAGTGTCTCCGCCTTAGGGTTAGTCAGCAACTCTTGGAAGAGGGTCACGGGGTGGATATGGTGGCAACTCCCTTTGAAACCATTGCGCTTGATTGTGTCGGTGACCTTGATGCGTGGGTAAACCCATTCGTCTGATATGCGTTGGAAGGCTTCGTTGTCACGTCTTATCTCCAATGGAGAGCCAAAGGCGAAACTGTCTATGTAGTATCCCAACGTTCTCTGCAATCCCACTACAGTGGTATTACCTTTGCAGTCTATCCAATAACTACCGATTTCAAGATAGGCTGGCTTTGCCTTCATTCCTTTGCGCATTTCAGCCATCATCAGGAACATACGGATTACCTGATAGCCTTCAATGGTAGTGATTACGTTGAAATAGGACTTGTCACGGATTACCCGCTCTTTGGTGTCCTTGATTTCGATTTGTGTGCCACATTCGGGACATAGGCACATTCCGTCACGGTTCTCCAACCACTCGTGACCGCATTTCATACAGGTACACATTCCGGATTTAAGGCGGTAGCCATAGTGATTGATTGTTGAGTTGAGTGCCCAATTCATTTGTGGAGTGGTGAGCGGGCGAAGTCGCCCGTTCAGTTCCACTATATGCTTCTCTCTTAAAGTTCTTGGTCTCATAGTCTTGGGGGGATTAGAGTTCATCAAAAAGGTTGGGGATTGAGTCAATCTCTGCTCCGGCTTTTGGAGCGGTGGCGGTCGGCTTGGATTGAGCCTTCGGCTGAGATTGTCTGCGGAGTTCCTGGAGTTGTTCCTGCTTGTACTGCTCCATAGCCTGCTCTTTGAGTTCGGCTTTGTCTTCCTCAGTAAGTTGGTCTTTGGAGATTACCACCTTGCAGTTGATGGGCTTGCCGATTTCCTCTGCGGTGCAGTCGCCATCCCAATAATGGGTCGCAAGCGAAAATACCTCATCGTTGGTCATTACGCTGACACCCTGACGCTTGACTTCGTTCAGTATGAACTGACAGCACTCAGTGAGGGACTTAGAGGGGTCGGCATAGCGGATAGCAAACAGATTGTCGCTCTCTGCACGGCTATCGAGATAGTTGCGGATAGCCTCGATAAAATTTTCAGATGATTTCATAGTCGTATGTTTTAGAAAGTTAATACCCAATAGATTATCGCTATTACTGTCAGTATGGAGATTAGCCACCCCACACCTCGGAGTATCGGTCGGACTACCACCCACATCACCACTGCTACAACTAAGCCGATGATGACACCTGCCACATTCGCCACCACTTTGATTATGCGGTATTAATAAATGGGATGAAAACGGAGAAATTTAGAGGCAGATAAAGTCAATGGATATTAGACAATTACGCTTTTAGCCTATTCGTGGGTTTTACCCGATTTTCGGGAATTTTCGTCATTCAGTACACTTTTAGTACAATCAGATTGTTAATAGTTCTGTAACGCGATTTTAATAAAATTCAACCATCACCTAAATTTGCGCAACAAACAAATTTACCTATGGCAAGAATAGACAACCGAAACAAACAAAACCCCAAGCTGCTCCAAGCCGAACTAAGTGACGGACGGGCCAGTCTGTATCTCGAATACTATCTCGGACGCTCCGAGACACCGGTACTTGACGAGGAAGGCAACCAAGTCCTATACACTGACGGGGCTATGGCCGGACGACCGAAGTTCAAGGTCAAACACGCCCGAAAAAGGGAAAACCTCAATCTTTATATCTGGGTGCATCCCCGTTCCACACAGGAGCGGTTGCAGAACAAGAACACACTCGCTCTCGCCGAGAAGGTAAGGTTTGAGCGTGAGCAGGAGTTTCTGATGCACCGTGAGGGCTACCGCTTGAAGAAAGACCGCAATATCAATTTTCTTGATTATTTTCAAAATTATTTGGACAACTATAAGAAAGCTGACCATGCTTCGATGAAAACGGCTCTGACCAAGTTCAAGCGTTTTCTTGAATCCTCATCCAAATACGACATCTTCAAACTATTCATCCGTGCAGACCAGATAACAAAATCCATGATGATGGATTTTGCGGAGTATCTGCAAGCCAACGGCAAAGGAGAAGGCCCGGCTGCCACCTTCCACCGTTTCAAGAAAGTGCTTCGTGTCGCTATCGAGGATGAACTGATACGGAAAAATCCATGTGACGGAATAATTCTCATCAGAGAGGAAAACGTATTGAAGAAAGAGATACTGTTGCCGGAAGAAATCAACCTCCTGCTTTCGACCCCCTGCAAATTCGCATTTCCCGATATAACACGGGCTTTTGCACTGTCACTGTTCACCGGTATAAGATTCTGCGACGTAAAAAAATTGAAATTCTCCAATATAGACTATACGGCGAGGATTCTTAAATTTCAACAGAGCAAGACCAAAGACCGCAGTAACCACAGTTGGGTGGAAATCCCGATAAATGACCAACTGATAGCTCTCGTTGGTAATCCACCGGAGGATGCTGGACGTGATACACTCTTGTTCAAACTCCCCTCATATCCCTCATGCCACGATTCTCTGTTGAGGTGGGTTCAGACAGCAGGGATAAAGAAGCACATCTCTTGGCATTGTGCCCGCCATTCATTTGCGGTCAATATCCTCAATGGCGGAGCCAACATCAAGACCGTCGCAAGCCTGTTGGGACATAGCGGGATAAAGCATACCGAGAAATACACGAGGGCGATTGACAGCCTGCGGCAGACCGCGATAAACAGCCTCGGAAACATTATAATTCCGCAGGGTATCCCGACACGCAAGACGTAGCCACATCCGTTACAATATATCCAATTCCCACCGAAACAACCAAACGGCGCAGCCTCAGACAAGGAGGTGTGCGCCGTTTTTCGTTGTTGCAGCCATGTGTTAATATTCTTAACGATTGATTTTTCTTTTGCTCCGCAGTCATATTCATAAATATCACTGAACAAATAATTTAATGTGATTGAGATTGCAGATACATATTCACATATAGATGTTAACGGATGATAAAATTTGTGGGAACTTCCCAAGGAATACCCAAGTCTCGTTTCGGCATCTTCCGAACTTTGCGACATAATCAAAAAATTATGTTCAACGAAAAAACAAAGACTATGCGTGACATGAATGAAATCATCGTTGTTCCGGCTCATCAGGTCAAGGACATGATACAGTCGGCGGTCAGGGAGTGTGTGACCGAGATAATCGCACTCGTAAAGCCCGGCACGGATGCCGAGTCAGTGGACATGGACGGGGCTGTGAAATTCCTCAACGCCAACGGCTACAAAATCAAGAAGAGCCAGCTCTACAAGCTCACATCATCGGGGGAGGTTCCCTTCCACAAGTTCGGCTCACGGCTGCACTTCCGTATCGCGGAACTCGCCCAATGGGCGGACTCACGCCTCATCAACGGCAACGCCATCGGTGTGCTTGAACCCGTAACCGTCAAATCCTCAATAACCATACGCCGATGAACGACAACATTACAACAAACACGCCACAGGCAACACCGCAGACCGTGGCCGATATGTGGGAGAAATCGCTCCTGCGGGTGACTGACGAGTGCAAGGCCGACACCGAGGTGCTTTTCTGCAACGGCGCTGTAATCGGCACTCTGGGAAATTTTTCCGCATCAACGGGGAAAGCCAAGAGCCGGAAGACGTTCAACGTGACCGCGCTGACAGCGGCGGCATTGAAGAACGGCGAGGTGCTGGCGTACATCGGGGAGATGCCGGAGGACAAACGCACAATCCTCTACATAGACACCGAGCAAAGCCCCTACCACTGCCAGCGTGTGATATGGAGAATACTGCGCCTTGCCGGACTGCCCGTTGACAGCCACCCCGACAATTTCAAGTTCGCATCCCTGCGACCCTATTCGCCGGAACAGCGTCTCGTAATGATAGATCACGCCATCGCCACCACCCCCGGAATCGGGCTGGTCATCATAGACGGTATCCGTGACCTGATGTACGACATCAACAACGCCACCGAAGCCACCAACGTGATAACCCGTCTAATGTCTTGGACTGACCGCTATCAGATACACATCCACACGGTATTGCACCAGAACAAGGCAGACGACAATGTGAGGGGGCATATCGGCACCGAACTCAACAACAAGGCGGAGACGGTTCTCCAGATTGCCAAGAACACCGACGACCCTTCCGTGAGTGAGGTGACCGCACCGCTCATCCGCTCCATCGACATGGGGCCTGTCGCCTTCACCGTCAACGATGAGGGATTGCCCGAACAGAAGCACGACCACGAATTCGGAAAGAAAACCGTCAAGCGCGGGTTCAGTTATACGGAACTCACCGAGGAACAGCACCGTGAGGCGTTGGGCATAACATTCGCCAACGGCCCTGTAAAGACCTACAAGGGGGTTATCAAGGCTCTTATGGAGGGCTACGCATCAATCGGGTTCAAACGCAGCTACTCTATAATCACGGAACTCAAAAAGTTTCTTACCTACAAACGTATGATAGAGAAAGACGAGACTGTCAAGGCATACGTTTACCTTCCCGATTGTCATTACTGAAAAATCCGGATTCAGCCCCGAAAAAAGTACAGTATAGTACGGAAGTGTATATAATGGGGCTATACTGCGGAACACACCTGTATTTTTCCAACCAAAATTTTCAGCAATCATGATAAAAGAGATAAAGAATATCCCTTTGGCAGACCTGCTGTCATCGCTCGGACACACTCCGGCGGAGACAAAGGGTAACCGCCTGTGGTATCGCTCACCGCTACGGCAGGAACGTACACCGTCATTCAAGGTGGAGACCGACCGCAATATCTGGTTTGATTTCGGGCTGGGCAGAGGGGGCGACATCATAGACCTCGCAAAACTGCTGTTCCAATCCGACAATATCGGATATATCTCGGACAGCATAGCCAAGTGTGTCGCAGTACCATCGGAGCGGACAGTCGCTTCCTCCTTTGCCTCGCGACCCTCCGCACCGACATTTCGGGAAATGGACATCGTGCCGTTGGAACACCCCGCACTTCTCGCCTACCTCAAAGAGCGTGGAATCCCGGCACACATCGCCAAGGCGAACTGCATGGAGGCACATTATTCTTTCGGCGAGAGAAAATATTTTGCCGTGGCATTTGAAAACCGCAATGGAGGCTGGGAACTCCGCAACAGATATTTCAAAGGGTGTTCGGGTCACAAGGACATATCGGCAATGCCGTTCTCCCGTGACGGTCCGGCTGAACCGTGTGCCGTGTTCGAGGGGTTCATCGATTATCTCTCCGCACTCGCATTGGGGATGATACCCGGTTGCGATGTTGTCGTACTCAACTCCGTCAGCAATGTTGACAGGGCAATCCCGACATTATCGGTTTACCGACATATCGACTGTTGCCTTGACAACGACACGGCAGGGAAAACAGCGTTGTCGCAGTTGGCAGCGCAACTCGGCTCGACCGTCACCGACCGGTCGTATCATTACAGCGGTTACAACGACCTCAACGACTATCTTGTCTCTATGGCATTCGACCGTGGAACACTTGGAACGATGTGAGTGAGGGAGTGGCTGACAAATCTTCCGAGTGACAAGTCACGAAAGTTACCCGTCATTCTCATTACAGCCACCGAAATCACTCCGTCACCTTATCATCTATGCGGATATGTGTATTGTCATCCATGTGTATGGATGAACACATGCATTGTCACGAATACACGTCTGCAATCAGTGTCCCGGTATAACGGTTCACCGCTGTGTGAACTGTTCGGAGGGTTCGGATTGGATGGGAGCGAGTTTATGTTTTCGTATTACAGGTAATCCCGAAAACCACTCGCCCCAATCCGCTCCCGGTGGTCACAATTCACAACTCTAAAAGTCAAGACTCATAATGAAAACTACTAAGCGATGCCCCGCAAAGGGGCGACCCCGGCTTGATGCCGGAAAGAGAAAATCGGTACTCGTTACCGTGAAATTCGACATGGAGCAATACAACGCCGTGATGGAGAAAGCCGCCATCGCCGGGCTTAACAAGTCGGAATACCTCCGTCATTCGGCTCTGCGGTGTACCGTTGTTCCACGGCTTAACGCAAAGGACTTGCAGGCAATCCGTATCCTGCAAGGGATAAAGAACAATCTCAACATAGCGTCTAAATTCCTCAATTACGCCATGAAGGTGGGATTGAAAGTTAATGCGAAAGTGCTTAATGAAAGGCTCAGGGATATTATGACCTGCGTTGCATTTATCTCATGCCTGATTGACAGATACCGAAACGGAACGACCGAAACGACCGACAGCGATGTTTGCCAAGATTAGAAAAGGGAGCGATTTTCGGGGCTGTGTCAACTATGTGACCCGTGCAAAAAAGGATAATCCTGACGGTTCTCCATGCGATGAATGGAGGCTGATAGCATCGGGCGATATGGGCGGCGAGGAAAACCGGGAGGACATCATACGCTCTTTCGAGGACAACCAATCCCTGAATCAGAGGGTGAGAAACGCTGTCGGGCATATCTCCCTCAACTTCGCCGCCGAGGACAAGGACAGGCTCGATGATGACACAATGGTGGAGATTGCCGGAAAATATATGGAGCGCATGGGCATCACCGACACACCATATATTATCGTGAGGCATCTGGACAAGGAGCATCCTCACTGTCACATCGTGTTCAGCCGTGTCAATAATAAAGGAGGGACAATATCGGACAAGAACGATTATGAGCGTAACAGGAATGTGTGCCGAGACCTTACCGATGAATACGGCTTGAAGGTCAGCGAGGGAAAGGGAAAGACCAATGTCAACCGTCTGCGTGGCTCCGACAAGCTGCCTTATCAGATTTTCCATATCGTGGATTCGGCATGGGACAACCCCGGAATTGACAGCTGGGACAAGTTCGAGAAATGGCTCAAAGCCGGAGGTGTCGATATTGAATACAAATGCCGCAGGGGGACAACCGTCAGGGAGGGGATTTCATTCATCTACAAGGGGAGGAAATTCTCCGGATCCAAAATCGACAGGCGTTTCAGTTACGGCAACCTTGACAGGCATTTTTCCGATATGCAGAGGGCGAACAGAAAAGTTGAGACACCGCCAGTCCCCCGGAAAGTTCAGCAACCTGCCGTAACCATTGCCACACACGCTGTCAACACATCCCCGGCTGATGAACAAGGCTGGTCTTGCGGAGGTGACGGTATGACTTGGCCCGAATTCCGTGCGATGCACCCCGATTTACCCGTGAGGGAGGCTCTACGCCGTTTCCGTGCCAAGAAACGGGGTGCGAACATAAACGGCGGGTTCTCCTTGTAGATTTGTGACACCAAAATTCGGATATATATGCGGAAAGCCACGGTCATTCTCAATTATGGCCGTGGCTTTCTTTTGGATAGTGGTCGGACATCTGACGGGAGGCTTGTCAATCCTCCTCGTCCTGACTGTTCATGTGGCGGTTGAGCATATCGGTGAGCGTGTCGATGAAATATGTGCGGCTGTTTCTGCCTCTCACACGGATTTCGCTGTATTTCTTGTAGATGTAGTTGTCGCTCATATCGACATGGAACAGCTTGGCGAGCTTGGTCACAATCTCCCTCACGGAGATGTTATCGCCGAAACATTTGGCAACCTTGAAGGCGTAGCCCAACTCAACGAGGGCGACTTTCTTTTCAGTCCATTTGAGGTTGATACCGTCAATCACATTATCCTCGGAAACTGCATGGGCTGACAGTTCCTTGTAGTGGGTAATCGTGTGCCTCACAAAGTTTAAGGCTTTGGTGATAAAGGTGGCGAGGGTGTTGTTGACCTCTTGGCGTTGTGCCGCCGTTTGGAGGTGGCTGATTTCGACCTCCACGAAGAGCAATGCGGTGATGACGCATCCCTTGTGTGTTCCCTTGTTGCACAATCCGCTGACTTGAAGCACAAAGTCCTTGTAGGCTATGTGCAGGTTGTCGTTCTTCCCCTCGGTCAGCTTTCGGAAGAACTCGGTCTCGGTAAGTGAAAATACATCCATTTATCGGGGCTGGTTTTAGTGTTATACATTACGTTTTGATTTTTCGCAATGATAAACCACGCCACATCGGAAATGGATTGGAGGATGAAATGTTAATTCGGAAATTGCGTGTTTTCAGTAGATTATGATTATTCGGTGTGTTTGGATTTTAGGATTGTTAAAGCCGATATTTATTGAACCTTGTCATAGTGTTCGGCATTTGTCAGATTTAAGGGCAGAAAAAACGTGCATCTATTTTGCTCCTACTCTTGTCGGCTCTGGAATGCCTATGGAAGTCAGAGGTCAATGGATGCACGCTATGCAGACGCATAGCATAGCACCGCCTCAGTTCTTCCAATTGTGAATGTTCCAGATTTACAAGAGAACTTCTGCGAAGTTATGTTATACTGTATTTTCAAGCAATCGGCTCTCCGATTACGCTATATTTCTAAATTCGCCACAAAGTTAATCATTTTCGGCGAATTAACAGGCGTTCACACGCCGTTATTGTTTCAATCCGTACTGCTTTACCTTGTAGGTCATGGTGCTACGACCGATGCCCAACAGTTTGGCGGCTTGGGTGAGATTGCCGTTTGTCTGCGCCAATGCGTCGGCTATCATCTGCTTTTCGGTGTTAGGATTGCGGAGTTTCAGGCTGTCCTTTGTTTCCGGCGATGAATGGCTTATTGGCAAATCAGTGGCGGTTATGACATCGCCATCAACATTATCGGCAGCGAGAAGAATAACATTTCTCAATTCACGGATATTCCCCGGCCACGGATGAATCTTCAATGCCTTGACAGCGAAGGCATCGAGCCTTTTCATCGGCTCTCCTTTATCAACGGCTTTCTCTTTGAGAAAATACTCGGCTATCGGCTGAATGTCCTCGACAACCTTTCGCAGAGGCGGTACGGTTATGTCAACCTCCCGCAGATGATAGAACAATGTTGGTCGGAAGGTCTTTGCCGTGACCATCTCCAATAGTTCCGGCTCTGCCGTGCATATCACCCTCACATCGGGATGCTCCTCCGAAAGAATATGGAGGAACACCGATTGCTTGTCGAAGTTAAGCAGATGGATGTTCTTGATGATGATTGTTCCTCCTGCGGCTTTGTGGAAATAACCGCTGATACGGTTATACATCTCGCTGCGCTCCGATGCCGGGTCATGTCTGCCCACAAGAGCGGCACCACCGGCTTCAAGCACCGTCAACGGTTTGTCTGTTCGGTTGCCACGGCGGTAAATCTCACGAGCCATCTGCTCTTTGCCCAGACCGTTCTCACCGAAGATAATCACGTTGGCATCGGCATTTGCAATCCGGCTTATCTCACGTTCGATTTCTTTGAACTCCTTGCTTGGGCGAGGAATTAGGGTAGTTTCAACCGAAACGGCTGAACCCATATCACCAGCGTATTTGCCAACAGTCTCGATAAGCTGTTTGTCAAGGGCGAGACGCTGCACGACATCGACTGCACCATGCCCCTGCATGACCTCAATTGCGTCAAGGTTGTTAAGGTTGTCCACTATGGCAATCACGGGAAATCGGTATCCCTCCGCTTTCAGCCACATTATAAGCTCCTTTGCCGTGCCACGAGTGAACTTCATCGCCGCGACAACGACCGCTCCGGGCGGCAGTTTCGCCACCACCTCTTTTGCAGCGTCAAAGTTCTCCGCTGTTACCGGGTCATAGCCGGTTTTCGTAAGTAAGCCAGCCATGACACGTAAGTCGGAAGATGACGCATCTACAATCAATACGTTGTTCATTAGTTTTCTTTTATATTATTCTTAATCCTTTCAGGAGAATTTTGAAGCGTTTGATTATGTGACCTATTGCCAAAGCAGTCAGTATCAGCCCGCCAATCCAGTGGATGTGACCCCATAAGCTGCCTTCGCCATCTACAAATGCAATCAGGGCAATCCCTGTTATCAATTCAAGCAGCATGGCAATCGTCAGAAGTATTGTTATTATACGAGGTCTCTTTGCCGGGCGTAGCAGATTTTTGTACCATGCCCAGTGCTGCCGGATATGTATATATACCACAATGGTAAACGCTAATGACAGGGCAACATGAGCAACAGCCCAGTTATGCCAAGCTTCATGATTGATGTCGTATGAGGTAACGTGTATTTTTATCCCGGAAATAATCAATCCGATGATGACCGGGAGCATTGTGGCATCTACTTTGAATAATTTGCTGATTCTCATATCTCTGTTTTTTATAATCGCCCGGAGGCTTTAAGATAATCCATATATGTTGTGTAGAGTTTGAATCGTGTTTCTACTTTTGTCTGATATGCTTCTCTCCATAATGTCTGTGATTCCAAATAATTCACCAATGTTTCCATACCGGCTGAATACTGTCTGCCGGAAACACGCATATTCTCATCGGCCTGTACCAACGAAAGTTCCGCCACATCGACCTCGGCAATCATCTCTGATAGATTGTCAGCCGCCTGTGAAAGTTGCAATAGCATGGCTTCATTGGCATATTCGCGTTCCAATTGCAACTGCTCGTGACGGGCGTGTGCCGCCTTTACCTTATTTGAATTGACACCGAAAGTATATATCGGGATGGTGACGCTTACAGCAACATTAAACGCACCGTTGTTCATAAGTCTGTCACCATTGATTTTCAATCCATTGTTATACATATAACCTGCCTGAACACCTATTTGTGGCAACATAGCGGCACGTTCAAATTTGACTTGATTGGCCGCCAGTTCCACCTGAGATTCCAGCATACGGTATTCCGGTCTGGTCGTTATCTCATTGGAAAAGGAGGACGGCTTTTCGATATCAGGATACTCGGATATGATATAAATGTCACTATCAATAGGCATACCAATGGTATGGCATAGGTTCTTTTTGGCCAACCTCACGGCATTTCCAGCTTTCATAATCATCAATTCAGCCTCATTGATACGGACCTGCACTTTCAGGAGGTCATTGCGTGTAGCCATCCCATTGCGTACACCACTATCCACATTTTTAAGAAGTTCCACAAGCACTTCCTTGTATTTACAGGCCACTGAATCCATCTCCTGCGCTTTCACGACCCCGGCGTATGCGTTCGCCACGGCAAGCCTTACGTCCGTTTCAGTCAAGTGCTTGTTTTCAATCGCAATATCATGTCCGATTTTTGCCATACGATAGCCCGTAGAGATACGTCCACCCATATAAATCGGCTGTTCTATTGTTATGCCTCCGGTGAAGAATGTTCCGATTTTATAATCAAGGGCAAGCCCCGGAAAATAAGCGAATGAACCTGACGGCACAGGCACACCGTCATTTCCCGGCGTCATCACCGGCAGGTTTCCACCTTCGATGTTCATATTCCCTTTGCCTGTATTATATATGCCAAGTGCATCGGCTTTGATATTAGGATAGAAATTTCCACGAGCACTTTTTGCCTGATACTCCATGCTTTTTATCTGACGGTAGGATGCTTGGATTTCCTTGTTGTTCCGGAAAGCCATATCCTCACATTCTGCCAAGGTCATAACCCGCTGCGCATACAACGGGGCTTGACACAGGATAATTATTACTGTTAAAAGATGTTTCATTTACGTTCCTTGAAAAACAACGAATAAAGAATAGGTACGAACACAAGTGTTATGACAGTTCCGAACAACAGACCGCCCATTATGGCCGCAGCCATAGCCCCGAACATCGCATCCGTAAGCAACGGGATCATACCCAAGATTGTAGTCAATGCCGCCATCGAGACCGGACGCAACCTGCTCTGCGCGGCATATACGAGAGATTCCTTCTGCGGTTTGCCCGATGCAATCTGAATGTTTATTTCATCAAGCAGTACAATGCCGTTTTTGATAACCATACCTATAAGACCGAGAGTGCCGACGATGGCGCAGAAGTTAAACACCTGCCGAGTCGCCACCATTGTCAGGACAACACCAACAGCAACCATCGGAACAGTGCAAAGAATTATCATCGGCTTGCGGTAATCTTTGAAAAGCATGATAAGAATTGCAATCATAAGAATTATTGCAAGGGGGAAATTCAGAAAAAGATACCGCATCGCCTCATCATTAGCGGCCTTTTCTCCTTGCCAAGACAAGGAATATCCTTCGGGCAAATCTAACGCCTCGATGCTTTCGGCTACAATTTTCTGAGCCTTTGCCGTTTCAAGACCCTCAACCGGGGATGCCTGCACACGTATCATCCTTTGCCCATTATATCGTGGTATAACAGGATATTCCCACTCAACGGTAATATCCGAGACAGCTTGCTGTAATGGAACGGTCGCCATCAGACGTTCGGTAATGTCACTCGCATCCAACTTTCCGACCATAAGCTGATTTACAGTAACCTTATCGGCCACGACCATTATGTCGGGGAGCATGGTGAAAACCGGCACGTTGTAAATATCAGCTATATCATTACCGTTCTCATCGGTTTCTTTGAGATATATCTGGCACGGTTTTATGCCGTTGTAAAAAGTGCTTACAGGCAGACCTCCGTTTGCCGTGAGCAGCGACATGCTCATGTCATTCCGTGTCACGCCCGATTGCAATGCTGAAGATCGGTCATATTGCACGTTTATCATCGGGGTTTCGGGTTCGAGGTCACGGGTTATAATTCTCACAGCTCCTGACTTTTCCATCAACGCCCGCATTGTGTCTCCTATCTGCGACAATACCGACGGGTCCGGGCCGGCAATCTGTGCCTCTATGGGATGTTTTTTGAACATCAGATTGTATTTCTTGGCCTTGACGTATGCTTGCGGATAATTTTCAGTCAGGTATGACTGTACGTCTTCAATCTTATCATCGACTTCCGAGGGGTCGGAGAAATCAACAATAAGTTCTCCGTATGATAATGAAGGTGTCGCTATATTTCTCACAAGGTTATAACGTCCGGGAGTTGCACCGATGGAAGTCGTGACATGTCCGGCTCCAAATTTTTCTTTCAAAACCGCTTCTATTGTGGCAAGGTCTTTCTTTACACGGTTGCTTCCTGTTCCTTCCGGCAGTTTGTATTCGATATACAGTTGGTTATATTCCATATCAGGGAAGAAGCCCTGACGTACCCAGCGGAAACAGACAACGGAGCCGACAAGCAAAAGCAGCATAACGCAAACAGCCATCAACCTATGGGATAGTCCATAGTTAAGCATAGAGCGCAGGATATCGTAAATTTTGCCTTGATATAACTCACCAATAGCCTTGCTCTTTTGCTTGAAAAGTTTATCGCACATAAGTGGCACATGGACAAGAGCAAGTACCCAACTTAGCAACAAGGAAACGGCGAGAACAATAAACATATCTCTCACATATATACCCGGAGTGTCAGGAGACAGGAATATCGGGAGAAAGGCAAGAATAGCTATAAGCGTGGCACCAAGAAGTGGCATCGCTGTTTTACGTCCTATCGAAGTCATAGCCTCAAGCCGGGATTTTCCGGCATTGAGGTCAACAAGAATACCGTCGACAATTACTATTGCATTGTCAACGAGCATCCCCATTGCGAGTATGAAAGCCGCAAGCGACACACGCTGCATAGTGCCACCAAGAATAAAGAGGAAAAGAAAAGAACCGAATACGATTGTAATCAGTGATACGGCGATTACAACGCCGCTTCTAAATCCCATAGCAAGCATTAGGATAAGTATCACAATGCCCACGGATTCTGCAAGGTTAATGAAGAAAGTAGATAATGACCCGCCAACTTTTTCAGGCTGATAAAAAACCTTATGTACGGTAACCCCGACCGGGAATCTTTCGGCTGCAAGCCTTTCAAGCGTATCATCCACTCCCGCACCGACCTTGATTATATCGCTATTAGTATTGGCGGACACTAAAATGCCGATGCTTTTTTCTCCGTCATATAGCATTTCAGACCGCACAGGTTCTTCGTACTCTTTTGATATTACTGCGATATCCGACAGGCGTAGGTTGTCATCCTGATGCCCTGCTACAAGCATATCACCAATATCCGATATCGTTATGAATCGCCCGGTTACATTTATTCTCGCACGAGTATCTCCATTTTCGTAATAGCCGGAATAAGGTTGAGCTTCCAAATCCTTGAGCGTCGCAAGAATTTCGGCAGGTTTAACTCCAAGAGAAGCCAGTTTCTCATGACTGACACGGATGTTTATACATTCAGGACGCTCCCCATATAACTCAACTCGGTTTACTCCGTCAATCTCCAATAGTTCGCGCTTTATAAGTTCGGCATATTTCCCCAATGTTGCATCATCCATGCCGTCGCCTGTCAGCGCAAGGAAAATACCATACACATTGCTGAAATCATCGTGAACCTCCGGCAACTGACATTCTGCCGGCAATTTTGAAGCCGCATCAGCTACTTTGCGGCGCAGTTCATCCCAATGCTGTTCGACATCGGGCTTGGGAACAGTGCTGAGGAGTTCAACCTGAATTATAGACAAGTCGTTATAAGAATAGCTCTCGACACTGTTCACATCGCTCATCTGCCTGATCTGTTTCTCCAACGGATCTGTAACCTCCAATTCTACCTCCGAAGCCGACAAGCCGGGGCAGATGGTGGAAACAAGCGCCACTTTGACCTTGATTTCCGGGTCCTCAAATTTGCTCATCGCATATGCGCTCCATAATCCCCCGATTATCAGGACCGCAATGATGAAATTCAACAGATTTTTGTTGGCAAAAGCCCATTTACCGGCATCCATCATAACAAGCCTCCTTTATTGGTTTCGGAAACAGGCGCGACAGGTCTCACTTTCTCACCCTCCGCGATATGGTTCATACCTGACGAAATCAATATATCGCCGGGGTTTAGTTCATCGGACTGTATGATGCACTCTCCGTTTGAGAGTAATTTCTCGGTATGTACAACAATTTTGCTGACCGTTGAATCAGTCGGATTGAAACGCAATACATAATTATTAGTCACAGCCCCCTGAGGTATTCTCAATCCCCCCTTCTGGGCTGCTCTTGGAATATCGACTACTGCTGTCATGCCGGGGATTATTCCGTTGATATCAGATGGGATACCGAGTTTTACGGTATAAAGCTGATTGGCGTTGGCCGTCGGTGACACCGACAGTACGGTTGCCGGCATATCATCCAATTTCAGTGATTGGAACGATGCTTTTGGTTTTTTCCCATGAATCAAAGGTAACACTGTTTGTGGTACGTATATCTCAATTTCCGGTGTCCCTGCATCAATCATCATGGCAATGGGCATTCCTGCATTTACAACTTCCCCTGTTTCGGCAAGAACATTGTCAATCTTACCCGAAAATGGCGCATATAGTTTTGTATCTGACAACTCCGATTTATGCTGCTTATACTTCGCCGTGATTTGGTTAAGACCGTAAACGGCTTTGTCGTAATTGTTATCACTGACAGCGCCATCATCGTGCATGGCGATTATTCTGTCAGCCTCTGCCTTAATTTGACGATATTCCGCTTCCGTCGCCATGAATTGATTCTGATAATCCACAGGGTCGAGCTCAGCAATCAACTGCCCGGATTTGACCACGGAACCTTGTTTGACATATATTCTACTGATTTTGCCACCAACCTTGAAAGAGAGCGACAATTCTTTCGCCGGCACAACCTTGCCGATATATGTCAATGAAGATTCCTCATTTTCATCTGTCACGGTGACTGTGTGGACGGTTTTGATGTGATAATCTGAATTATGCCTGTCCCCGCCACATGACGCCAATGCAGGGATTATTGCTGTTATCAGATAAAATTGGATTCTATTCATGCCTGAGTTTTTGTATTGGAGTTTTAAGTTGCAAAATTACTGCCGGTTGGTAAGTCTTGAAATGTCAGATTAGTAGATTTATTTGGCAATCGGTACGATTTAAGGCTTCTCGGCTTTGTGTTGTTGGTAAAAATGCCGTAATTTGCAGTATGAAATCCAACTACGACATCTCAAAATGTGACTCCTCCTCGCTGGCTGCATCCGGGCGATTGTTCTTCTCCCCAAGTCAGTGCGGCTTTCTGTTGTGCCTGCATGGGTCATTGGCAGTTACCGTATTCGGTACGCTCTATAAGCTCAATCAAAGTGATTTAATGGTGTTCCATCCGTTTGTGAAAGCGGAATATTCGGAAATCAGCCAAGATATGCACGGTTTCATCGGGGTTGTCGATTTGACAAAAATACTCCCGGTAGTCAATCAGGTGATAAATTCTGAAAATCTAATCAAGATGCGTAAAAATCCGGTAGTAACGCTTTCCGACGTACAAATAGCCATGCTGACATCCAATTTCCAAAAATATTCGGAAGCAATGTTGTCGGTTCAACAAAAGTCGGCAGAGGAACTTGACATTTTAAATGCTGCTATATTGCGTAATTGTGGGGACTTGGTATTGCTTGAGGTGCTTCGCCTGTATTTTACCAACCGACCTTCTATAAGTACGGAGCTATCCGCGCGTGACATCATCTTCCAAAGATTCATGCTTGATGTTCAGGAATATTGCACCTCACATCATGACACCTTGTTTTATGCCCGAAAGTCCAATCTAAGTCCCAAATATTTCTCAACGGTGATAAGGGAACATTCCGGCGCAACGCCATCCGAATGGATAATCCAGAATGTGATTGCAGAAGCCAAACATCTACTATTAGACCTATCTTTATCCATAAAGGAAATAGCGGAAATCCTACAATTTCCATCACAAGCCGATTTCACAAAATACTTCCGTCGCTACACAGGCTCAACCCCCACATCATTTCGCAATTAGGGTGTTCAGTTTGATGTTCCAACTTTTTAGCTCTGGTATCATCTGCAATATTCTGTAAATTAGAGCAATACCATCATAAGGTAAGCCGATTTTTGAATCAAAAAAAGCATAGTTTTTAATGCCGTAGTATTCAATAAATCATTTGATGAGTATCAGCAACTTATGACATGTAGCACTTAAATTTCGTCTCAAAAATGAGAACATAGAACTGAACACCCTATTTCGCAATAATGACCTGTAACATCATTCGTGTTTTGCCTTTATTCATATTCATAAGTATAGTTTAGTCCTATGATATATATCCATAACTATCTATACTCATAATTACTACCCTCAAATATCATCGCTGGGGAAAAGAGAAGGAATTGAATTGTGTGAGTCATCACCCCAATAATCAAACTTTCTCTTTTCCCCAGCCCCAATTATCTCTAAACCGACATTCTCAACCCTCTAAATCGGGAGAAACAACGAAAATCTATCCAATTAAAAATTCCAAACAACAGTTAAAAATACGCAAAACTTATTCGTTGCATTTACCCCATTTCTACATTTAGTACATTTTCAGTACATTCTGCCACTTATTTATATCCTATATATCAGGTATTTATACTGATTATATATTATTCGGTATTGATGGGAGGTTTGGTGAGTCTTGCCTCGACCTGAATTTCTAATATGTTGATTTGTAGCTGTCATATCGGTGGGTGCTTTTTTTTAACCATGCGTCTAATGACGGTGTGGCTGTATGAGTTGCTCGACGCCTAAATGTCGTGTGGCGACAAAAAGGACGGTTCAGGCAGGACGGAACAAATACTACCTCCGCAGGAGTGTGGATATTTTTCCGGGACTGAATGAACCGTTCTTAGCCACACGTTACATCCGGCGAGCGACTTATACTTGCCCATCCGTTAGTGTGATGCCTTGATTGAATGGCACCCCCGGTATGACGGCACAAAGCGGCATATCTGTCGGCAATCTTTCTATTGCCGATGGACTATGAAATCACTGAAAAACAAAAGGGAAACGGTCAGCCCCAATAAGGCGAAGTCTATGCCAATGCAGTGAGGAACGAGCAAATCGGCATAGTCTTCGACAGGTGGCTGCAATCAAGCGATGAGTGGCGGAACGTCCGTAAAATTCCTTGCGAGGCAATGCGTCCCGGAACACGGACAGCCGCCAATACAGTCTTATGGTATCAGGCAGCGTCCCCGATGCCCACCATAAGGCGATGGCGAATGTCGGTGTTCAGCATTGCCCATAGGCGTGATGCGGTCAAGGGGTGTCAGTGCTTGCACCGTCACCGTGTTGACGGCATAACGCCGCCAACACGGAAGACCGCCCCGCCTCTCATCGCTTTCAAATAAAAAAATCAGAGGTAAACTTGTATGTGAACTTTTTTTGGCGTAAATTTGTAATTGATTTACGAAAACAGTTATAAAAAGTATGATACTCGATTTTTCTGTGGAGAATTTCCTCTCCTTTTCTGCCCGTCAGGAAATCTCATTTGAGGCCTCGAACGATAATACGTCTGAAGATAGCCTTATAATAAAGGTAAAGCACCCCAGGAGCGGGAGCATTACCCGTGTGCTGCGTATGTCATCGGTTTACGGTGCCAACGCATCAGGCAAGACCAATCTGCTTTATGCGATTGCCGATGTCTGGGCGAAGTTGTACCAGCCTTATGCGTCCAAAGATGAAAAAATCCTCTTCCGACCGTTTGCCATGCGTCGCGACGAGAATACAAAAATGACGGTGTCATTCTTTATCAATGGCGTAAAGTATGACTATTGTATTGAGTACAACGGCGATATAATAGTCTATGAATTGCTGGAGTTTAATCCCAACGGCGTATCATCGCTGTTTTATGAGCGCAAGCACAATTATGAGACAAATCTGCCGGAAATAACATTCGGCAAGAATGTAAGCCTTGACAGCAAGACAGCAACGGTTATCACGACCAACACACTGGCTAATCACAGCGTGCTGTCAACCTATAATAAGATTTCGGTCGAGACACCGGCATTTGAGACAGTCGTAAGCTATATCCGTAATTCCATATTGGCAACTCAGACACATACCAACATCACAGCGCTTCTGAAAGCCTCCATCCTGCAACAGGAGAGGAAGGACTTTCTTTTGCGTGCGGTAAAGGAGGCTGATTTCAATATAACCAATATTGTCAATCGACCGTCAGAAAGAGGCGAAAACAAAATCGAATTTGAGCATGACTATGACAAAGGTCGTTTCACCATGCCTATCGAGTCTGAGTCCGACGGCACATTGTCATTTGTGGAAAAAATGGATATTCTGTTCGGTGCCATAAAGTCTGACCGATTCCTTATGATCGACGAACTTGATGATTCCCTACATCACGATCTGCTGGTCTATTTCCTTCAGACATTCCTGTCGAACGAAAGCGAGGCACAATTGCTGTTCACCATACATGACCAGCTCATTCTGACGGAAGATTTCATGCGTCGCGATATGGCATGGTTCACCGAAAAAGAGAAGGAAACCGCATCAACGGAATTATTCTCAGCCGATGATTTCAACCTGCACAAAAACGCATCTATTTTCAATGCCTACAAACTCGGCAAATTAGGTGCCCGTCCACAAGTTGGCTCGCCTTTCCTCGCCATCAACCCAAGTAAAAGATGAAACGTTCAGATCGTAAAAAGCGCTCTTTTAAACATGGAGCCGGCATAGCTGTGATTGGAGAAGGTCCCACGGAGCAATATTATCTATTGTCCGTGCAGGGATTGCTGTCGGCGAATGTTTACCCCAAGGTTGTAAAGGATGGGATGGACTATCTCATTGCGCGGGTAGAAGAATGTATTGCCGACGGGTATGACAAAATATATTGTCTGATAGACATGGATAATAAATCGGGGCAGAAAGAGAAAGCCGCCTACGCAAATTTTCTGCGTCAATATTCAGGCAAGCAATTCAAAAACCGGCAGACAGGAGGCCATGCCGAGGTAATCGTTATTGAAAACCACCCATGCCTTGAAATCTGGTTTTACTATTATTTCCGTCTTACCACCGGATTATATTCCTCGTATGAACGAGTCAATCCGTTGAAGCCGGAATTACGGAAATTCCTTCCGGAATATGAAAAACGAATAGAGTTTTTCAAAAAGTGTGGTGGACTTCACCAGTATCTGACATCGAAAGGCGGTTCCATTGAAACAGCCGTACGGAACTCTAAATTATCTATAGCTCATCATGTGGATAATCCGGACGGTGCGTTCAGTGAAATGTGTCGGCTGCTTGAAAGTACAGACAGCCATGAAGCTCAATAATATTTCCGGGTCATAAACGCACTGCATATTCTGAAAAATGCAGTGTCTTTGTGACCAGTGTAAAAGGTTACTAAGACTGAGGTCTGTACAGCATGATTGCCATTGGGATGCAGAGAGTGACTGATTGGCTACCGACGGCTTGCAATCAGGTTCAAATGTCGGTTTATCCGATAGTTGCAAAAAGCTTGGGCGGTCGTTCGGATGTAAAATCGAGATGATGCTTGACAACGACTTGCCAAAACGCCTGAAACTGCCGGATTCTGAGAAATAGCTAAAATTGTGAGGGATGGGCGATTGCAATATTGTGATTATCAGAGAAAATTTGTAACTTTGTAACCGAACTCAGGTTCCTGCCCTCGCAGAGGCGAGAGTTTGCCGATTGAAAAGCCTATTTCAAAACGGTTACTAACCGGCAACCTGTTATCAATCAGATGCTATAACACTCTGACAATCAGAGAATTTTAAGATGCGCCAAAGACCCTGTCTTTCCGCAACCCACGGACCATAAAACAAGCCGTGAAACTTTAAAACCTCAGACTGTCAGACTGTCAGACAGTTCTGAGGTTTTTGGGTTAGCGGATTTCCTTAGTGCATAACATTTTTTAGGCAGAAAGCTTGCATAATCTGAATATGAAAAATAGTGTAGATACACACTGATGAAACGGTCACACATGCGACCATTTTTGTCAGTGGAAAATACTCGATACGTCAATTATCCTTTCCATACTTCTCCTCGAAGATGTAGAAATGTTCTTTCCCCCACTTAAGCATCTGGTCGATTATTGGCAGCAGGGATTTGCCCAGTTCCGTAATCTGATATTCTGACCGTGGAGGCAGTTCGGGGTAAATGGTCTTGACCACCAAACCAACCTCCGCCATTTCCTTCAACTGAATGTCAAGGACACGTGGAGCAGCCTCGGGCAGACATTTATGAATCTCGCTGGGTCGCATCGCCTCTCCCGAGCGAAGTTCATCGAGTATGCACGATTTTCATTTGGGTTCTATTAGGCTCATTGTCAGCCGCAACGGACAATCAAGGTCAACGGGTATCTTCTTTTCGTATGCCATTCATTATTTTTGAGCACAAAGTTATTGAATATTGCTGAAAATCAGAATACCGAAAAATTATTCCATACATGAATAATTTTTCGGTACTTGATTCCTGACGATTGCCATTGTGATTTTGCAGTCAGAAAATCAAATCAATAAATTCCAATATGAGAGACAATATCAAAGAATACGAAGCCGTGGCGAAAGCCACTGAGAACTTCGTCCGCAGTGTTGCCGAGGGCGACAGCAAGTATGCCAAGACTCTGTTTACCGAGGATGCCGTTTTGTTCGGAATGCTCGATGGTGTTCTGGAGCATGGCTCCATCGAACAGTTCTACCGCAATGTCGATACCGTCGGTGCCGGCGATAACTTCAAGGCCCGAATCGACGTGCTGGCAGTAGAAGAAACTGTCGCCGTGGTCCGTGTGCTTGAAGAGGGGTGGGGGCGCGTTGACTTTACTGACTTCCTTCTTCTTCTGAAACTCAATGGCGAGTGGAAATGTGTAGCCAAGGCATATAACCAGAACTCCGACACCATCAAGAAATGAAAACTGTTTTTATAACAGTTTCAGCCATAGCGATGCTTCTGATGGCATCGTGTGGTGGAAATAACAACAACGACAAGGCAATGACTATGAGTATCAGAGAAGATTTGTAACTTTATGATTGAATTCCGGTTGTTGGAATGATAATTGACATTGTCATGCCATCGGTGGTCTAATAGGATTCTTGAGTTAAGTCATGTTTCCTTTCAAATGTATATGTTGTCCCGACAGGAAGATATTCCCAAGTTGAATCCGTGAACTCCAGTTTTGCAGTATCTCCATTGACAGTCATCTTGCCTGATATCGGGTTCCCGAACATATCGGTTCCTCTGAAGACAAGTTTGCCGTCTTACAATTTCCCGATACCTCCGTCAATCTCCGTAAGGCGGATTAATCTTATCAAGACATTATATCCCTTCTCTGCCCTGCTGATTTCAAGGACCGAGCCGTCGTTCCGGTCTTCAACCCTGCCGAAATATTTTTCGTTGTAGACATACTCGTCATCGCCGGGTATATAGGGTTCAAGCTCCACGGTCATAAGCGTGTCTTGCCTAACAATAGGCAATGTCCTGCTGATGGTCCCGACGTAAGAAAAATTCAGGGAGTCGCCAGCCTGTGCCTCAATATGAAAATTGCCCGAGGTGTCGGTTAGGAATGCCTTGCCGTCGGAAACACGAGTCACCAACGCTTGCCGGAGAGGTGTTTTATCCTGACCGTAAAGCACTGTCCCATCAATACCCACCTTATCAGGTAAATCAGTCTTTTGAGACTTACATCCGACACCGGTAAGAACTGGCAATATAATTATGGCGCTCAGGTATAACCTGTTCATTTGATTTCTGTTTTTGCCTTACGCAAGAGGATACATTCGGCGGGAGCCGAGCCATTCAACCTCACGACAGAATCATTCTGAACGTCTATTGAGGATATGTGTGGGAGAATGCGGCGTATGGCATCTTCTGTCCTCATGTCGTCGCACGCCATTTCGGTCATGATCCCGTCACCGAGAGTGATGGAATCTCCCTTTACAGTATATGACCCGCTGATGGAGTTGCAGTTGGTCATGATGAAATATGTGCTGTCTTCAAAGACGATATACTGTTTCATGCTCGATGAAGTCTCGTCAGGACGCACATAGTCCGAATCGCTGAAAACGATGTTCTCTATATGCCATTGTCCGCGAATGTCGGCATTTGCCACTTCAACCTGCGCCGCGTTATCTGCATTAACCTCTTTTGCTCCCTTATTGCCAGAGCATCCGGACGCCGTTGCCATCAGCGCGGCCACACCGACAATGAGCGATATGTTGTATGTCATCATAAAAATCTGTTTTTATAATGTTTCTTTTGGGTTTGCCATAGGTGCCTATACTCAGAACACATTTTTCATCTGCCGGTTCATCCCAATCGTTAAGGTATTCTTCTTTCTACTATTCTCTCGACTTGTCAGTATTCAGACCTGCTTTCTGACACATTCAGATAAGAATTCCCAATACCCGTTTCTTGATGAACCAACGCGCTCTATAACTCTTTCCGACTTAAGTCTTTATTCCAAGACTCCGCAGGAGCGACATGACAAACTGTTGAGTCTCGACCCAAATCTTTTCGACCCGTTCTCGCTCAAGGATATTGCATCGTTGCTGGGTATCATATCCACCTAAATCGCTTACGCAAAAATAATCGTTAAAATCATCGTCTCACAACAAATGTTGAGAGTCATGTCATTTTTTCTGACTAACTTTGCCAATAAAACATATTGCCAAATGAGAAATCGAATAATCAAATCAATTATATGCCTGATGGCAGCGGTTCCATTCATGGCATCCGCATCTCCCATTACGCCCGGCGGTGCATTGAATAGATTGCGAAGTCAGAATCATGCACGAATGAAAGGTATGCTACAGACATCGAATTTCAACATATATGAAATTGTGACAGACAGTTGCGGCAATAACACTGTTTATCTTTTTGATTCTAAAGACGGTTTTGTAGTCACACCTGCCGATGATGCATTTCCTGCATTGCTGGGGTATGGCGAGAGCCAAATGTATGATTCAGACGGTAATCTTCCAATAGGCTTTCGCGAGTGGCTGCAATTCATGAGTCTGCGGATTTCAGAAGACACAGCCGGTGAGAATGAGGCATCTGTCAATCTTTCTGTAGGTGAGGCCATCGCTCCTCTCTGCAGGACCTCATGGGGACAGGGAGAACCATTCAATCTGGAGTGCCCGGAATATAACGGGGAGCGGTGCCTGTCGGGATGCGTGGCTACAGCAATGGCACAGGTTATGAAATATCATAACTGGCCGCCGCAAGGTATGGGAGAACTGACATATCGCGCCGAAAAAATTGGTAAGGACATTTATACGGATTTCTCTCAATATACACTGGATTGGGAAAATATGCTCGATGACTATTTCCCGTCATCCGCCACCGAACAGCAAAGACAAGCCGTTGCACGACTATTGAGGGCTGTCGGGGGAAGTGTACGCATGAACTATTTCCCGACGGCTTCCGGAGCCGATGTCAACGATGCTTCTCAGGCTCTGTTGAAATATTGGAACTATAGTGACGATATCAGATACATGCGTCGCAGCTGGTTTTCACTCCGAGAGTGGTCACAGCTTCTCTATGACGCATTGAAGGACTATGGCCCGATATTGTACGGTGGTTTTTCCATATCATCAGCCCATGCATTTGTATGTGACGGCTACGACGGCGAAGGGCTGTTTCACTTCAACTGGGGTTGGGACGGCAAGGCAGACGGATATTTTGCCATTGACTTCCTCAATCCTGTTGTAAAGGATGAGCCATGGAAAACAGGGTATAACGGTGGTCAGAGCGCGTTGCTGAATATTCATCCCCGTTCGCCTGGAAATCCAGGGACACCGACTTACACGGTATGGTTTGATTCATATTATCTCACCCCGGCAACCGGATCAGGTGACGATTACGCTCATATCCTCCATCTGGGTGACGGGTTCACTCTGAGAGGCCAAGGCCAAAACTACGGTCCGTTTGCGATTCCATCCGGTTCAAGATTTGCCACTTTATTCATTTCCTGTTATGACGGAACATCATATCCGTCTAATATTGTGGAACTCACATCTGATTTAGGAATTTACAGTTCCTTTGACAGTAATCTGAAAATTGTACCTGATGGATTGCCAGACGGGATTTATTCTCTCCAAAACGATTTTTACATTGACCATTACGGCTGGGGCCATGGAATACTCGCGCCCATGACCACTCGCTATAGTGCCATAGTTGAAAACAACGGCACTGACATACGCTTCATCGAGTCCATCTGCACCCCGCGGATTGAGGCAGCCGACATTCCGGATAGGATTGACATTAGTTCATCAGTGCAGATCAATGCAACTATAAGCAATTCCATACCTCGAAAAGTTGAGCGTCCCATGCGCGTCGAACTTATACAGAATGGGGTAGTAAAGGGATGGTCTCCATGGATTATTGCCTCCTTGGGACCAGAAGAGACAATTGACTTGAAACTGAGAGCCGGAAGTTGGACCTGGATAAATGAAACAGCATCGCATGACGGTGATTACATCCTGTGTCTCAGTATGCGTAATTCATACGGAGATATATGGCTCCCAATGGGACAAGGTAAAAAAGTGACAGTCTCAGATTCCGCAGGGATAGATACTATCATGGATGATGACATGTTCGAGGATGCCATATATGACTTGTTCGGAAGGAAGGTGAACAGGCCTCAAGACGGTAACATCTACATCCAATCCGGCAAGAAAATTCTAATTAAATAAAACGTGCATCAGGTCCTTTGTGGTGGGATATTTACCGTGGTTCACCCAGTACCATCGTTCCATCGACTATGGACTCGGCACGATGGCTTTCTTCGGACAATGGGCTTCCTTATTTCATCGGTGTTCCGCAATAGAGAATACAGTCAGGGTGGTGTGAATTGAACACGCCTATCGACTGGAGGAAAGCATGTATTATGGTTGAGCCTACGAATTTCATTCCCCGTTTCCGAAGGTCGGCTGATAGAGCGTCGGATATGGAGGATGTGGTGGATGTATGGTCGTATATCGGCTCGTTGGGGCAGAAACGAGAGATATATTCGTCAAACGAGCCAAATTCTTCCTGTATGTCTTTGAAAACAACTGTGTTGGAGACTGCGGCCTGGATTTTGCGACGGTTGTGGATAATTCCAGGTGTGGTCATCAGTTCTTCAATCTTTGTCTCATCAAAGGCGATGATGATGTCGCGGTCAAATCCGGCGAAAGCCTTTCGGAACGCTTCACGCTTATTCAAAACACATTCCCATGACAGTCCGGCCTGGAAACTTTCCAGAATCAGCAGTTCGAGCAGGCGCCCATCATCATGCACAGGGCGACCCCATTCTTCGTCATGGTACTTCAGATACAACAGATTCTCAGGGTTGGCCCAGGGACACCGCTTCACATCTCTTTCTTGTCCTTCCATTCGTTTGCCAATAATTCTGTTATGCCGAGTCGTGCCTGTACTTTCTTCGGGAGTCCCATCGCTGTCCGGCAATAGGAACGGTAAAGGAGCTCCTCCTGAACACTGTCCGGCACATCCCCTTGAAAATCCACCGATACCCAATGCCGTTTATTCATGTGGTAGCCCGGTCTTATACCGGAATATCTGTCGCAAAGTTCAACTCCGTAATCGGGATCCACTTTGATATTGAAGAAATTCCATTCGCCATCGAGCGTCATCAGGCAGAACATACGTCCGCCGATTTCCATCGCAAGTGTATCCGGTCCGAAAGGACATCGCTCCGTGGCGAACGGCAATGAAAGGCAATAGTCTCTGACTTCCTCTATATTCATTATTCGGATATTTTGCAATTATCATGATCTAAAAGTTGTGCAAATATAGACATTCGAATTAATATAAGCAACTTTCTAAGGTTGCATTTGCTGTTTGCAACCTTAGAAAGTTGCTTAAACAAATAGGTCAAAAAAGGTTCATCGGCATTCCCACGTTGAAGAAGGTGCAGGAAGTTTTCTTTTCTGTGCTGTCATAATCAATGTCGTGGCCATCGCCAGCAAGAAAATAGCGAGGCGATTAGATTTAATTGTTAAACGTTTTCATAATTTAATCAGTTGGTCTGATTTCTTTTGGGGAACAGCCGTATCTTCTCTTGAACAGGCGGTTGAAGTAGGTTACGCTTTGAAACCCGCTGTCCATGGCAATTTCCGCGATGCTGTGGTCCGTATGATGGCACAGTTTGTCCTTGGTCTGTTCCAGACGCATATAGTTGAGGTATTCTGAAAAAGTCATTCCTGCGTTGCGCCGCATGAATGTGCAGAAAGCGGATTTATTCATGCCGACGTGTCGGCTTATCTCATCCAATGTTATCTGTCTGGCATAATTGCATGAGCAGTAGATTCGTATATTCTCAAGACGCTGCTCGGTACGGGTCAATGAACCGTTTCTGCCGGCACAGATGCTTTCGGACATATCGGATATGGCGAGGAGCAGTTCCATCATAATCGGAAACCGTTTCTCCGGTGTCTTTCCACGCATGGATTGCAAAAGCTTCCGGATGGCATTCAGTCTCGACCCCGTATAACGGACAGCATGGTCAAGATCAATGATCCGTCCGAGAGCATCCGATATCTCAGGAAAAACCATCCTTGTGGAGTCAATCGTCAAGGTGTCGAAGTACACTGAGATGTTGGCGATATGTCCGTTGGCACCCGTGTCCCCTCGATCGAAACGCCATACATGTGTGATGTTCGGAGGTATCAATATTATCTCGCCGGGGATGAAAGGTTCGGTAAAATCCCCGATTGTCCGCATTCCGGATCCAGCAACCACATACGACAGTTCCCAGTTGTTGGAGGAATGCAGTCCGATCTGCTTGTCCGGACTGATACTGACATCATCGAATATGAATGCGGTTTTCTTCATGATGCAAATATAGTTCAATTATTTTGAAATTATGGTAAACCAAGTGAAATAAATTATCGCTAATTTTGCAGTCGAAAACAACAATCAGATTATTGCATCGGAAACAAATCCCCTGTCCTCCAAACCGAGGTTCGAGATTCTTGATGGTCTGCGCGGCGTGGCAGCCATGATAGTGGTGGCGTTTCACCTGTTCGAGACTTATTCCGCCGGACCGAGCGATCAGATTCTTAACCACGGCTATCTTGCCGTTGATTTCTTCTTCGTGCCTTCAGGCTTCGTGATCGGCTACGCTTACGATGACCGCTGGCACAGCATGACGACATGGGACTTCTTCAGACGGCGTTTGATCCGACTGCAACCCATGGTGATTCTTGGCACCTTGATAGGTGCCTTCTGGTTCTATTTCAGCGCGGCTCCAGGTTTTGAACTGGTGATGCAGACACCGTGGTGGAAACTGTTGCTGATTATGCTCCTGGGCTGCCTAATGTTCCCGACGCCTCCTTCGATGGACATACGCGGCTGGAAGGAGATCAACTCGCTTAATGGAGCGCAGTGGTCGCTGCTTTGGGAATATATCGCAAATATACTGTATGCCCTGTTCGTGCGCAGGTTCAGTATAATGGTGTTGAGCGTCTTTGTCTTCCTGTCTGCATTCCTGACGATTGACCTGGCCATGAACATTGACGCCACTGGACTCCTTGCGGTCCGCGATTATGCCCAATACACTGTAATCGGAGGTTTCGGGCTGACGCCCGATCAGATTTACATAGGCATATGCCGTCTGCTGTATCCTTTCTTTGGAGGTCTGTTGCTGTACAGGCTGGGCAAACTGCGCATCAATCTGAAGCGTGGTGCGATGACCTGGTGCTCGTTAGCTGTTGCCGCAACGCTTGTCATGCCGCATATCGGAGGCGAGACGCATCAATGGCTTAACGGACTCTACTGCGCCGTAGTGATTCTGTTGGTTTATCCCGCAATTGTCGCCGCTGGTGCGGGAAGTCCGTTGACGGGCAAAAGGACAACAGCCATATGCAAGTTCCTGGGCATGATTTCCTATCCGCTCTACATAACCCATTATCCCATGATATATGTCCAGATGAACTGGGCCGCGCAACATGCCGACGCACCGCTCGGAACGCATATATGGGTGGCGGTAAGCATCTTCACCGCGTCAATAGCAGTGGCATACGCCAGCGTCAAGGTCTATGACCTTCCAGTCCGCGCATGGCTGTCCCAAAAAATCATTTACAACAAAAAGAAATTTATGGATGTGTGATGTGCCATGAATGTTGACTCGGTCTAGGTGTTGCAGGATTGCTGTTTTTATTATAAATTTGCAAAACAGAAACAGCAATAACTCTTAGACCATGAAAATACTCAGCAACTTGATTCTTGCGGCTGCCGTGGCTGTAGTATCGGCAGTCCCATATATTCCTGCACAGGCCGAGGTTAACCAATACGGAACCGAATGGAACTGGAACAAAGGTACCATTGAAGTAGTGAATCCTGAGCGTCAGCCCGGGCAGAAGAGCGTCCTTGGCCTGACTCTGCCCGCTATGGAATCGGTACGTGTCGGTTTCGTAGGCCTCGGAATGCGAGGCCCGGGGGCCGTGGAACGGTTCACGCATATCCCGGGTGTGGAGATCAAGGCCCTCTGCGATTACGAGCAGGCGCGTGCCGACAGTTGTCAGAAATATCTCCGTCAGGCATCGATGCCTGAGGCGACGGTATATTCCGGCGAGGAAGGCTATAAGGCACTGTGCCAACGTCCGGATATAGACTTGGTGTATATCGCCGCCGACTGGCTGCATCATGTGCCTATCGCCAAGTGCGCTTTGGAGAACGGCAAGAACGTGGCTATCGAGGTGCCCTCGGCCATGACTTTGAAGGACTGCTGGGACCTGGTGGATTTGAGCGAGCGGCAGCAGAAGCACTGCATGATTCTGGAAAACTGCTGCTACGACTGGTTCGAGATGAACACCCTCAATATGGCGCAGCAGGGAGTGTTCGGCGACATAGTCCGTGCCCAGGGCGCTTACATTCATGATCTTTCCCCATTCTGGAAGCATTACTGGAAGAAAGGACCGGACGACCGTCTGGGGTGGCGTCTGGACTACAATATGCGCCATCGTGGGGATGTGTATCCTACCCACGGACTCGGGCCGGTGGCACAGGCCATGGACATCCATCGCGGTGACCGCATGAAGACACTTGTCGCAATGGATACCCGTTCGTTCAACGGGCGCGAACTTGTGAAAGAGATGGCTGACTCCACCTGCAACAGTTTCCGCAACGGCGACCATACCACTACCCTGATCCGTACAGAAAACGGCAAGGTGATCGAGATCCAGCACAACGTGATGACTCCGCAGCCTTACAACCGTCTGTATCAGTTGACGGGCACACGCGGTTTTGCAAATAAGTATCCAATAGAGGGATATGCCGTGGGTCGGCAGCAACTGTCGGATGCCGGTGTGAAGGTGGATATCGAAGACCTTTCGGCCCATACATTCCTTCCGGAGAACGAGCACAAGGCATTGGAAGAGAAATACCAGCATCCGATTCTGAAGAAGTATGGCGATATGGCCAAAGAAGTGGGTGGTCACGGCGGCATGGATTTCATCATGGACAGCCGATTGGTGTATTGCCTCCAGAACGGTTTGCCGCTGGATATGGATGTCTACGACCTGGCGGAATGGTGCTCGCTTGCCGAACTGGGCTCACTGTCGATGGACAATGGCTGCGCTCCGGTCAGCATGCCCGATTTCACCCGTGGCGACTGGAACAAGGTCAAGGGTTATCATCATGCTTACGCCAGCCAGGATCAGGAACGAGAGTCGTTGGCCAAGGCCGAGGCTTTCACGGCTGCATTGAAGGCAAAAGCCCTCAAGAAGAACGGCAAAAAGCGGAAATAATGAATAAGAGCGAGATTCTGAGCCGATTCGGCATAGAGGCGGAAGAGGATAAGATTGTCCCTATTGGCAATGGCCATATCAATGATACTTTCAAGGCCGTTGACAGCCGGACCGGTCGCGCGTATATCCTGCAGCGTATCAATCATAATGTGTTCCGTGATGTGGACCTCCTTCAGCGGAACATCGAGAAGGTTACGGAGCATATCCGTACCAAATTATCCGCACGTGGGGAGACGGAGATCGACCGTAAGGTGGTGACGCTGGTCAAGGTGGCAGGGTCGGATAAGACCTACGTCAAGGACGGCGACAGTTACTGGCGGGTGATGTTGATGATCGAGGATGCGGAGACCCGAGAATCCGTCACGCCCGAGAACGCTCGTCATGCGGGGATGGCGTTCGGCCGTTTCCAGGAGATGCTGAGCGACATGGAAGTGGAGATAGGGGAGAGCATCCCTGATTTCCACAACATGGAGCTGCGTCTGCGCCAGTTGGACGAGGCTGTCGCTGCCGATGTGGCCGGACGATTGGATGGTGTACGCGATCTGGTGGATGAGTTGAGGAAACGTGCGGACCGAGGGTGTCTGGCGGAGCGGCTGTACCGTGAAGGAAAACTTCCTAAACGGATATGTCATTGCGACACGAAGATCAACAATATGCTGTTCGACCGCGACGGGAAGGTGCTTTGTGTGATTGACCTTGACACGGTTATGCCGTCGTTTGTGTTCTCGGATTTCGGTGATTTCCTGCGCACGGCCGCCAATAAGGGTGATGAGGATGACCGTGAATTGGATCGTGTGGAATTTGACATGGATATCTACCGGGCGTTCCGCGAGGGGTATCTGGAGAGCGCGGGCGGTTTTCTGACGGAGACCGAGATCGCCAATCTCCCTTATGCCGCCGAGCGTTTCGCCTATATGCAGGCGGTACGATTCCTGACGGATTACCTCAACGGCGACACCTATTACCACATCTCCTACTCGGACCACAATCTGGTCCGCGCCCGCGCCCAGTTCAAGCTTCTCGAGTCCATCGAGGAGAAATTCCAAATCTAATTGACGCTTAGAATAATTTTGATATTCATTGATTTTTTAGTAACTTAGCGGCAGAAATCAATACTTGTGCCAATGGACGGATCTTCACACATCGACACCACCTTCATCAGTCTGGTCACGGACTTCGGGTTCAAGCGGATTTTCGGATCGGAGGAGCGCAAGCACCTTCTGATTCGGTTCCTCAATGCCTTGTTGGGCGATGAGATTACTGTGACGGACGTGAAGTTCATACAGACTGAGAAGCAGCCGGAGCACATAGACGGGAAGCGGATAATCTACGACGTGAGTTTCCATACCAACCTGAACTACCATGGCGAGGAGCCGGCATGGGTCGTCCAGGATAGGATATGGAGGAGTCGTATGGCGCCGCATTCCGCAGAAGATGGCGTGACACATCATTTCATAATGGAGATGCAGAACCTGTACAAGGCGTTCTTCAACGAGCGGATCCTGTACTACGCGGCGAAGGCAGTGGCCGATCAGGGTGTGAGGGGCTGGAACTATATGGTGAGGCCAGTCGTGACGGTGGCGGTGACCAGTTTCGACAATCCGTCGCTGGGAAGGCATCTGGTTCACGACATGGTGATGATGGACCGCAACCACGGGGATGTGTTGACTGAGAAATTCCGGATAATGTTCCTGTCCTTGACCCAGGTGCCAGAATGGGACGAATGCGGAACCGAACTGGAAAGGATATTGTTTCTAATAAAAAACATGGAGAAGATGGACAAGGAGTGCAAGCCGTACAAGACAGGGAAATACGATGAGTTCTTTGAGGCAGCTGAGACTGGGCATCTCGCAGCCGAGGAGGTGGTGTGCTACAGCGAGTCGAAGCAGCGCCTGATCGACGAGGAACGTGACCGCATAGCCGACCGGTGGTACTGGCGAGACAGATGGCGCGAGGAGGCGATCGCCGAGGGAAAGGCTGAAGGGAGAACCATAGGAAGGGCCGAGGGAAGAGCCGAAGGAAGGGCTGAAGGAAGAGCCGAAGGAAGAGCCGAAGGAAGAGAGGCGGAGAGGAAAGAGATGGCGCATGCATTGTTGGAAATGGGAATGCCTATGAATCAGATTTCCGTAGTTACAAAAATGTCTGTAGAAGAATTAAAACGCCTTTTCAAGTAACCTGAGTCGATGAGATCTCCGTTTATGGTTTGCATTTGCCGATGGGCGGTTCAGTGAGGGTGATTCTCACAACTGTAGTTATGTTCAGGCTTCGCGCTACGGCATCATCGAAATGGTCCATGAATTTAGGAAGGAACCTGCTGCACAGCAGTCGCAGCACATAGATCTTTTCGGCGTCATCATAAACAATCTCCGCTGTGCCGATTGCAAGTGCCGAATGATAGTGTTCCGTAAAATTGTTCTTCTCCAGCTCGAATTTTGGAGTACACTTGCTGACGGCCGATAGGCTTACTGAAGGATTATGCCTGAGGCAGTCCAGTTTTTCGCCTTCGCCGGCGCAATGGAAGTAGAACGTATTGTCGCCATCGCGTACCAGCGACAGCGGCAAACCATAGGGAGATCCGTCCGGGCGGGTCATGCTGACGGTCACATACGGTGCCTTGTCGAATACCTCCAGAGCCCACTCGGCGTCCTTTTGCCTATTGGCTTTTCTCATTGTCTTCATGGCTATTTTAATAACTTAATAATTAGTTAGTTAGTTTATAAAAATTAATGTATTATTTTTAGGGCTTTTGCGAGACGGCAGGCCTCGTGGGTGTTCTTCACCTGGAGTTTACTGATTATTTCCTGACGATGGCGGCTCACGGTATGGATGCTGATGTTTAGTTGTCTTGCAATCTCCACGCTCTTCATCCCGGTGTCGATCAGCGACAATACCTGACGTTCGCGTGGACTAAGAATCTTGTCATCGTCTGATGCCGTCAGTTCCTCGGTTATTCCTGTTATGGAATTGACCACATGGCTTTTGCCGCTGAAATCAAACGGCAGCGGGCCATAGATGCAGATAGCGAACTGCACATTCTCCTTATCCTCGTCGAATATGTAGTACATGCGGTGCAGCACATCGTGGGTCTTGCCGTCAATGAAACGGAATCTCAGTTTGGAAACAAGGCAATAGTCAGATTTTTTGCTTTTAGGCAAATGTCTTAGGTAATGGAAGAACCTGAGTTCAGCGATGTATTTTTCCTCCAATGCCTGTTGTGGCATCAGAGAAAAGATGCGTTTTTCCCAGATTGAATTCTCCTGCCGATAGTCACCCAGATCAAGATTCCGTGCGAATCCTCCTGCAATGATATGGCTGTTTCCTGCAGTCATATCGCTGATTACCACCAGAACCTTCTCAATATCTGCCAGAAACCTTGCGTAGTTCAGTAGGTCGGACAGGTTTTCACGTCCGAATGATCTGACTCCGGACTGCAGCAATTCGTTCAGTTTCCTCCTGTTCTCGTTAGAATGGTTATTTCTGACCATTGCCTGTGGTTTTGGAATGTTATAACTTTGCAAAGTTAATCAAACTCATGTTAATAAACAATGACGGAGAAGGCTAAAATGCTTGCGGGCATGATATATGACGCCAATAATGATGAGGCTCTGATTGCCGAGAGACTTGAATGTAAGGAGTTGTGCCGCGATTACAACGACCTGCGTCCCAGTCAGAGGGCTGAGCGTGAGGCGTTGCTTGGGAAAATGCTTGGAGCTGTCAGGGAGGGTGTGCTTATCGAGCAGCCTTTCTACTGTGATTATGGATACAACATTCGTGTCGGTATTAATTTCTATGCCAATTTCAATCTGGTGATTCTTGACGAGGCTACCGTTACATTCGGTGACAATGTCTTCATTGCTCCGAATTGCGGATTCTATACCGCAGCACATCCCATTGATGCCGAAGAGCGCAACAAGGGACTTGAATATGCGCGTCCCATCACAGTGGGCGACAATGTATGGATTGGAGCTGGTGTATCAGTGTTGCCGGGCGTTACGATCGGCGACAACTGCGTGATCGGTGCGGGAAGTGTGGTGGTGCGTGATATCCCATCCGATTCAGTCGCCGTCGGAAATCCTTGTAAGGTAGTGAAAACAGTTCCAAGGCACAAGGTCTGATTAACCTGCTTCAATGAAGGAATATAACGGTTAATGCTACTGAGTCAGTTGTGATGATTCGTACTGCTTGCGATGGGATAGGACGTTCCTCATGTTTGCCTGGGCCCATTCAGTGAGCTGGCGGATCAGAGGGATTAGCGATTTGCCGGTGTCGGTCAGGGAATACTCCACTTTGGGTGGCACCTGGGCATATACCTTGCGGTCGATGAGTCCGTCGGCCTCAAGAGTCCTGAGCGTTGATGATAGTACCCGGGTGGATATGTCGGGAATGATACGCCCAAGTTCGTTGAACCGGACAACGCCTTCATTGTTGATTACAAGCAATACTAACAGCGACCATTTGTCACCGAAGCGTGCCACGACGTTGCGGATGGGGCAGATCTCGATAATGGAATTTGATACCTGTTTTGTCTTCATTTTTTTTCATTGCTTTCTTTTGCAAAGTTAGTAACAAATGAGTTTATATGCAACAATGTGAAAATATTTTCAAAAATTACACTTGGTTAAACGGCTGAGAATCTGCAATAGTAATAAAAAGGTTACTATGGGGTCTAAAAGTAACTTCTTGACAAAGCGGTATTTATGTTGTAATTTCGCAGCACGAAACAAATCAGAAAAAAGCAATATGAAACAGATTCAGTCAATCGAGAATGGCGCGAATTTCAGCGCGGCTAATTTCGGCAAACTCGCCGACGTGAAGGACTACGTCCTGGAACTTGGTCCGGATGTCAAGATTCCCGGCAAGGTGTTCGGAGGCCAGGCCGTAGGCGCCACAGGAGGAGAGTTCTCGTTCCAGGTATTCGCACCCGGTCAGGAGACAGGCTTCCTGCATACCCACAAGAACCACGAGGAACTGTACTTCTTCCTGGCAGGCAAGGGTGAGTTCCAGGTGGACGGCAATGTATTCCCCGTGCAGGAGGGTTCCGTTGTTCGCGTTGCTCCCGAAGGAAAGCGTTCCGTATGTAACAACGGCACCGAGCCTCTGGTGATGCTTTGCGTTCAGTACCGAGGCAACACATTCACAGCCGACGACGCGACCGACGGCAATATTCTGGCAGAGCCGGTGAAGTGGTGAGGTTTTAAAGAGGAGAGGTTTATCTTTCCTTGATAGTTCATTATTACGAAAGAGTCATGAGTTCAATGCTCATGGCTCCTTTCTGTATATCTGTATGATTGATGGCGTTATGTCCTGTTTGTTGCATATATTGTCCGAAATGAGGTATAGTATGAATGGGAAAGCAAGGGTTTTGTTCGACAGGATTTGTTAATTTTGCATTGAAATTTTCGACTATTAAAACTTGAGGATAACCGAGAATCAATGTCATGAATGGAATTGGACGAATCATAGGAATGCTGATGTTTCTGCTGGCTGGTATGGCGGGAGCGGGAGTGACGGAGATGCGGGCGGTGCCGCAGTTGCCGGAGCCAGGACTGGCGTGGAAGAACGTGACGGTGTATGGCAAGAAGACGGCGGTCTACAGCATCTTCCGCGACAGCCGAGGCATAATGTGGGCCGGAACCAACAACGGCCTCTATTTCTACGAGGGCGTGGCGGTGCATGCTGTGGGTAAGGAGGAACTGGCCGGAGCACAGATCTATGCAATTGCCGAGTATGACGGCAAACTGTATCTAGGCAGCAACAACGGACTGCTCGTGTACGATTACTCCACCGGCGAGGCAGGATACTGCAAGGCCGACCTGTCGACCGAGATCAGGAGTATGCTCCTGTACGATGACCAGTTGTGGGTGGGAAGTCTTTACGGTCTGTTCCGATTGAATCTGAAGAATGGCAAGGTTTCTGATTATACACTGGGTCTCCCGCATAAATCAGTCTACTCCATTCTTCGCGACAGCCGCGGAATCCTGTATGCCGGCACCTACAACGGCCTGGCCCGGCTGGACTCCAGCACCAATCGATTCACCGAAGTCAAGGCCAAGACTGGAAATCCGGCCTTGAAGAACCTGTTCGTGAACAGTCTGCTGGAATCGCCCGACTGCGGCAGCATTTACGTGGGCAGCGAAGGGTCGCTGTACGAGTACACGCCACGCACCGACCGGTGGACCAAGGTCGCGGCATTGGAAGGCAACAACATCAAGAGCCTGGCCAAGAGCAGCAACGGCCACATCCTGGTCGGCACACACAATGGCGTGTATGACTGGTACAACAACACATTCCGTCATTACCGGCATGATTCAAGGGACGAACTGAGCCTGACGGACAACGAGATATGGTGTATATTGGCCGATGATGACCATAATATATGGACTGGTCATGAACGGGGATTCTCCATCGCATCGAACCTGGGTGCGGTCAGGACCGTCAAGCTCAGTTCGCTGGCCCATACCGGCGAAGGCAACGAGATCCACACAATTTACCGGGACAGTCATAACAATCTATGGTTAGGAGGGGCGAACGGCGCTATCCGGCTGTCGGAGGGTGGCACCCTGGACTGGTACCGACACTCCAATATGCCGAATTCATTGTCGCACAACCGTATCCGCTCCATCGACGAGGACAGCAGCCACAGGATCTGGCTCTCCACCGACGGAGGCCTGAACCGATTCAATCCTGCTGCCAACAGTTTCGATGTGTTCCATATAGTCGACAGGAAGGGTGAGCACAACTCGAACTGGGTGTATTCGTTCGAGGAGAACAGGGATTCCTACTGGATCGGTGGTTTCCTGAGCGGCGTCCACAGCGTAAACAAGTCAAGGTTCGACCGTGCGGGAGGCACAATCGTATCGGACTTTTCCTTGAATTCCGACAGCAAGACAAATAGTGGAAGCGGCACTTTGGCCAACGACTTGATCAACGAGATGGTCACCGACAACGAAGGAAACCTGTGGATACTCCTGTTCAGGGACAATTCGCTCACCAGATACTCTCCGGTCAAGGGGACGATGGAAAAGTATGACATCCACCAGTTGACGGGCGGCTATCCATCTTACCTGTGCAGAGACGGCAAGGGACGCATATGGTGCGCCTTTACCGGTGGCGCGGTGGTGTTCGACAGCAAGGGGAGGCACCGGACAGTCAGATTCCCCAACACGAACAGCGACGAGGGCATACTGGCCATCGGCAAGGTTGGCAACGGCATCTGGGTGTCCACGCAAAGCAACGTATGGAGTGTGGACGGCGATAAACTGACGGCCACACTGTTGCCGATTCCCCAGAAATCATATACGGCGATATATGAGGATACCGCCACAGGGAAGGTGCTGCTTGGAGGCACTGACGAACTTCTGGAGGTGGATTACCGCAACATCCGTAATGTGGCTGATTACAAGGCCATAAAATTAGTCCTTCACGACAAGGGAGAGGGCAATCTGGATCTTTCGGTTCTGGACGGCATGCGGAACGGAATATCGATTCCATACGGAGGCAACCTCACGATGGTGGTCAGCACTCTGGACTATTCCACCGAATCGCCGCAGCGCTTCATGTACAAGCTGGCGGAATCAGTCACCGACACGCTGGGAGGATGGATCGTGATGCCCGAAGGGGCCAACACAATCTCGCTCCCGGACCTGAAGATGGGCCGGTACATGATTCTGGTCAAGACGGTAGGCTCGCCTATCCAGCCGATATCAATTCCATTGAAGGTGAAGCCACCGATGGCGCTGTCATGGTGGGCGATATGCCTGTATGTCCTGATGGCCGTGGGGATAATCCTGTGCATCATCCTGTATTTCAGGAAACGCAGCATGAGGACCCTGCACGAGCAGGAGCGTCAGGCGGCCCTGGAGAATGTGGAGAAGAAACTGTCGTTCCTATCCGCTATCTCGCACGACCTGAAGACGCCACTGTCCATGATACTCGGCCCTGTCAGCCTGATGAAGGAAAAGGCCAGGGATCCGGACAGCAAGCGGAGTCTGGAGACGGTATACGACAACGCCGTGCGCCTCAACAACATGATCCATCGAACGCTGGAACTGCAGCATATGGAGGATAACGACGAGAACCTGCTGATACTCTCCACGTTCGATGTGGTGGAATTCTGCCGGGGCGTCTTCGAGGTGTTCAAGGAGAACAACATGCAGAAGAAATTCGTCTTCCACTCATCATGCCAGCAGTTGCTGATTGAGGCCGACGCCGTGAAATTCGAGTCTGTGATTACTAACCTGCTGTCCAACGCCTGCAAGTATTCCGACGAGGGCTCCACCATCTCCTGCGGCATCAGCACCAACGGCAGCGAGGTGGAGATAACGGTATCGGACGATGGGGTAGGCATATCCGATATGGACCAGCCGCTGGTGTTCCAGCGGATGTTCCGCGCACCATCCACATCCAAACTGCACGAAGGGACCGGCCTGGGGCTGTATCTGATCAAGAAGTATCTGGAACTGATGAAGGGAAACATAGCCCTCTACAGCAAGGAAGGACAGGGAACCACTTTTGTAGTGACGCTGCCGATTTCGAAAAAGGTCCCGCAAGCGCCAGTCAACAAACTTGAGGACCGGGATTCCGACAAGGCCAAGATACTGATAGTTGAGGATAATTCCCAGATATCGGCCTTCATAACCGAGATCCTGAAAGACCGATACACCTGTTTTACGGCCGAGAACGGACGCTCGGGTCTGGCGATAGCGGCCTCCATCATTCCGGACCTGATAATCGTGGACGAGATGATGCCCATAATGAGCGGACTTGAGATGGTGAAGCGCATCAAGAAGCATCCTCGTCTGTCATCGGTGCCGACCATCATGCTTACTGCAAAATCGGACAACAAGACGGAGAGCGAGAGCATCAAGCTCGGTATCGATGTGTTCATGACCAAGCCGTTCGAGCCGTCGGCTCTGCTGGGACGCATCGGCCACCTGTTGAAAGGTCGCAGCGAGATCCAGGAGAAGGTCCGTATCCAGACCATAGCGGAGGCGGAGTCGAAGCCGATTCAGGCGGAGACGTTCAACGAGAAAACCCTGGCCAGGATCGCCAGGATAATCGAGGACAACGTCTCCGACCCGGACCTGAACGTTAACCTGCTGTGCGACAAGAGCGGCATACCCAACAAGCAGCTGTACCGGCTGATCAAGAAATATATGGGAATCGGTCCGCTGGACTATATCCGGCGCGTGCGTCTGCAGAAAGCTGCCGTTCTGCTGAGCCAGCACCGTTTCACAGTGGCCGAGATCAGTTACATGGTTGGATTCAAGACGCCGTCGTATTTCGCCAAGTGTTTCCAGAACCAGTACGGAGTGAAACCGAGTCAATACCAGAGCGGGGACGAGAACGTAAGCCACAAATAAGACAAACATCGCCCTGGCTGCCGCACTGTCGGGCGATTGTCCGTTTTGTTGCAGCATTTGTCCGATTTTAGAAGTCTGTGAGATCATATATATGCTAATTTTGCCACCGGTTTGAAAACGATATGGCTAATACCATTAAACTCAATGGCTAATACCATCAAGGCTAATTCCATCGGACCTTTAGATCTTAGTAACAACAACAATAAAACCTAAATGAATCAAGCAGTTGGCAATGCCGGATTAAGGAAATGGATATGGGCGTTGGTCGCCTCGATCCTCCTGATACCCGTTTCGGCTGATGCACAGACACAACGGACAGTGACGGGTACTGTCGTAGACGAGACCGGGGAACCCCTGATCGGGGCAACGGTGCAGGTGTCGGGAGAATCGATTGGGACATCCACAGACATGGACGGTCGCTACTCCCTGAATGTCCCGGCCAAGGCGAAACGCCTGACGTTCTCCTATGTCGGATATGAGAAGATGGAAGTGGACATCACTTCCGATGTAATCAACGTCACCATGAAACCTGGCGACGCACTTCTGGACGAGGTGGTGGTGATCGGTTACGGTACGCAGAAGAAAAACGACTTGACCGGTTCGGTGAGTTCCGTAAGCGAGAAGGACTTCAACCAGGGCGTGATCTCCTCGCCCGAGGAACTGATCAACGGTAAGATCGCCGGCGTGCAGATCACGAACAACGGCGGTTCGCCCAACGGCGGCTCCACGATCCGTATCCGTGGCGGCGCGTCGCTGAACGCCTCGAACGACCCCCTGATTGTATTGGACGGCGTGCCTATGGAGAAGGGCGACGGAATAACTGGTTCCGGCAACTTCCTGTCCATGATCAACCCCAACGACATCGAGTCGATGACCATCCTGAAGGATGCCTCCTCCACGGCCATCTACGGTAGCCGGGCATCGAACGGCGTCATCATCATCAACACCAAGAAGGGCGGCGGAAACCGCATCAAGGTCAGTTTCCAGACCACCAACTCGCTGAGCCACGCCACACGCCATAACCGTATGCTGGACCGCGATCAGTTCGTGGAGGAAGTCCTGGCCACCGGCAATCTGGATTACATCAACGCCCTGGGCGAGGAAGACACGGACTGGAACGACGCCATATTCCGTACTGCGTTCAGCACGGACAACAACCTCTCGGTAGGGGGACGCATCGCCAAGTGGCTGCCTTTCCGAGTGTCGGTCGGCGCGATGTACCAGGAAGGTATCCTTAAGGATGACCGCACCCAGCGCTACACCGCCAACCTGAACCTGACTCCGACACTTTTCGACGACAAACTGCGCATAAACCTGTCGGCCAAGGGCAGTTATTCCAAAAACAATTTCGTGAACAGCGGCGCCATCTGGAACGCCCTGGCCTATGACCCCACGCAGCCAGTCTACGGCAACTTCGATGCCGACGGCAATCCGCTGCTCTACACCGACGGCTCCCCGCTGATGGGTGGTTTCCACCAGGTGATCGACAAGAACGGCTACCCCGGCCAGGGAGCCATCGCCAACCCGCTGGCCATGATCAAGGATCCGAGCAATCCCGCCGAGGTCTACCGGGTGGTCGGCAATCTTGACGTGGATTACCGTCTGCATTTCCTGCCCGAGCTGCGTCTACACGCCACGGGCGGTCTGGACTGGGCACGTGGAACCTCAAAATACTATCTGCCGGCCAACAGTTTCGAGGGTTTCCGCGACGGAGGCTCCATGAACCACCAGGGACCCCAGATCAACCTGAACCAGGTGCTGACACTCTACGCCAACTATAACAAGGAGTTCGAGGCCATCAAGTCGCTGGTGGACGTTACCTTCGGCTACGACTACCAATATTGGAAGCGCAACGCGCCGGGTTACGATACCTACAACGCGGCAGGGGAGTACCGCTCCACAACGGCTCCCTGGGACGAGCGCCACACGCTGATGTCCTACTACGGACGTCTGAACTACACGTTCATGGACCGCTATCTGCTGACGGCCACGATGCGTCGCGACGGCAGCTCACGGTTCGCCAGGAACAACCGCTGGGGTACGTTCCCTTCGGTGGCCCTGGCATGGCGAATCTCCAACGAGGAGTTCTTCGCGCCTGCCACTTCCGTTGTCAACGACTTCAAGATCCGCGCATCGTACGGTGTGACTGGTCAGCAGGACGGTATCGCCAACTACTCGCATCTGTCTAATTACACATATTCCCAGCCCGGCGCGTCGTATTACTTCAATGGCAAGTGGATACAGACCGTGCGTCCGTCGGCCTACAACAGCGACTTAAGATGGGAGACGACCAAGAGCTGGAACTTCGGTGTCGACCTGGGATTCCTGAACAACCGCATCACAGCATCGGTGGACTTCTATACGCGTAAGACCAAGGACCTGCTGGCCACCGTGCCGGTTCCGGCCGGAGTGAATTTCTCCAAGGAACTGCTGACCAACGTGGGTAACGTCGACTCCAAGGGCGTGGAGCTTGCCCTGAACGCCCGCGTCATCGATGTCAAGGACTGGGAATGGAACGTGACCTTCAACGGCACATGGCTTGAGAACAAGATCACCAACCTGTCGCTGAACGGTTCGGGCGATGTCTCGGACACTTATGTCGGTTATGCCGAGTCCACGCCGGTGATGGTGTACAAGCCGGGTTACGCGCCTCACACATTCTGGCTCTACAAGCAGATCTACGCCGAGGACGGTACCCCGATCGAGGGCCTTTACGCAGACCTGAACGGCGACGGCATCGTCGACAGCAACGACCGCTACTATTGCCACAGCGCGCATCCGGACTGGATCTTCGGCCTCTCCACCTCGCTGCGCTGGAAGCGGCTGACGCTCTCCACCTCGCTGCGCGCACAGGTTGGCAACTATCTTTACGACCAGATGTCGGCCGGAATGGGCGCCGCCGAGTGCTTCTCCTGGTGTTCCGGACAGGTCAACAACCTCTCGGCAAGTTATGCCGACACGCACTTCAAGCGCCGCCGCTACGAGTCGGACTATTACCTGCAGAACGCCTCGTTCCTGAAAATGGACAACATCCAGCTGTCGTACGATTTCGGCAGGCTTGGCGGTCTGGAAGGTCTCAACATCTCGGCGATGATCCAGAATGTATTCACCGTGACCCGTTACAAGGGCCTTGACCCCGAGAGCGACTTCGGAGTGGCCGGCAGCGCGTATCCGCGTCCCCGCACCTACTCGCTTACCGTAGGCCTGAATTTCTAAAATACTTACTGCAATACAAATGAAAAAAATATATTTGGCATTCCTGGCCTTCTGCATGGTCTTTGTCTCCTGTACCGACGACCTTGACCAGAGGCCGCATATCGGCACCACATCCGGCGATGTGTTCTCGACAATCGACGGATACCAGTCGATGATGGCGAAAATCTATGCCTCGTTCATCCTGAAGGGAGACAACAAGGGTGGCGGCGATGACATCAGCACCTTCGGTGGCTATGAGCTGTGGCGCTCATACTTCAACCTTCAGGAAGGCACGACCGACGTCGCGAGGTTCCGTTGGGTCTCGGGCGACAACCTGTGGGGCCTGTGCTACCTGAACTGGGACGAGAACGACGGACAGAACTCCGATACATATTACCGTCTGTACTACACCGTTTCCCTGTGCAACGAATATCTGCGCAACTGCGCCGACACCTCGAAGTTCAGTGCCGAGGAACAGGCGGAGATTGCGTTATACGCAGCCGAGACACGTTTCATGCGTGCCATGTGCTACGAGATGGTTCTGGACCTGTACCGCCAGGGACCGTTCGTGGACGAGAACACCCCGACATCGGGAGTGTTCCCTCCGGCCTACGACGCAGCCGCGCTGGTGAAGTTCGTCGAGGATGAGATCACGGCAATCCTGCCGCAGCTGCCCGACCATCCCCAGTATGGACGTGCAGGCAAGGGCGCTGCCTACGCGCTGCTGGCCCGCATGTACCTCAACGCCGAGACCTACACCGGCACTCCGCGTTACGATGACTGCATCGCCAATTGCAAGAATGTCATGGCTCTTGGATATACGCTGGAACAGGATTGGAAGAAACTGTTCAACGCCGACAACGACAAGCGTACCAACGAGATCATCTTCGCGTTCATATCTGACTCAACCGAGGCTGTTACCTGGGGCGGTGGCACCTATCTGGTATGCGGATCCGTGGGTAGCGACAACGGGCAGAACGGCCCTGACTACGGCATCAACACCGGCTGGGGCAACTTCCGCGCCAGCGGTCAGTTCTATGACCTGTTCGATGACAACGACGGCCGCAGGCTGTTCTTCACCGAGGGTCAGGACCAGTACATCTCCAATTCCATCGAGGACGGCAAGCAGGGTTACCATATGTACAAGTTCACCAACCTGAACGATGCCGGCGAGGCTGCCTCCAACTCCGCTGCCGACGGCTGCAACACAGATATCCCCGTGTTCCGTCTGGCCGAGGTCTACCTGACGGCTGCCGAGGCTGTTGTTAGAGGCGGCAAGGGCATGTCGACCGACGAGGCCCTGAGTCTTGTCAACCAGGTACGCCGCCGTGCGTTCGGAGGTCCTGACGGCGACATCGCAGCCAATGATATGGTCCTGGACTTCTTCATCGACGAGCGTGGCCGCGAGCTGTACATGGAGTGCGTGCGACGTACGGACCTGGTTCGCTTCGACCGTTTCACCACCGACCGCTATCTGTGGGACTGGAAGGGCGGCGTGGCCGGCGGACGTGCCGTGGACAGCCGTTTCAACCATTTCCCCATTCCCGCATCCGAGCTTTCGGCTAATCCCAACCTTAAGAATTTTGGCTACTGATCATGAAGACTATTAAATATCTGGCAATGTCGTTGGCGGCATTGTGTGTCGCTTCCTGCGAGAGTGACATGGACAAGGTGTATATGCTGCCGGAAGATCCGGTGGAACTTGGCGGAGCGACTCAGGACATAATCCTGAGCGAGGAGACCCCGGGGGCGCTTGCGATGACTATCTACTGGAGCGGCGACGGCAAGATCAAACTGAGCGACGAAAACCTGCAGGCTCCCGTGAACATGGCCGAGCAGACCCTGGAACTGTCGGACAACGAGGCGTTCATCGGCCATATGGACGTGAACGTGGACAAGACCGCCAGGGAGTACCGCTTCTTCAGCGAGGACTTCAACAAACTGCTGGCCGGGATGGGCTATGCTCCCGGAGTAAGCGCGCCGTTGTGGATCAGAGTGCGTTCCACCTTGGCATCGAACATCGCCCCCATAATCTCCAATGCCCTGAAGGTAAACGTGCGCCCTTACGAGCAATCCAGGGCAACGAACCTGCTTTATTTCTCCGGTCTTATAACCTGGGATGGCTTCGACGACTATCTGACACTGTACGACCAGTCCTCCATGAGTTACGGAGGCGCACATTGGATCGATTCAGAGTGGGGTTACCGCGTGTACACGGAGCCGGACTGGAACGCAGCATACAAGGCAGCCGACGGTGCCGAGGCTATGTCGGGAAGCCTGATTGTGGCCGATAGCGACGGAAACGTCCCCGCACCCGAGAAGGGGCTGTATGTCATGGACTTCCATATGAATGACCTGACTTACCGTCTGACCAAGGTAGAGAGCGTGTCGTTCACCGGTGCCTGCGATGACTGGAGCGTACGTCCCATGACACAGTCGCCCGACAATCCCGAGGTGTTCACCGCCGAGTTCGAGAAGACTGCCGAGACTCCTTGGGGCGTCAAGGTGCTGATCAACGAAAGCTGGGGCCTGTTCTTCGGCCGCGGCGAGAACCAGGGCACGCTGTATCTTGGATTCACAGATGCCACAAGCGGTTTTGAGGGTGATAACGAGTTCGAGATCGGTCAGACGCTGGTCCTGACGGTCGACCTGGGCAGGCAGACTTACACATATACAGTAAAACAATAAGCGGCGGCAGCCGTTAAAAACACAACAACAATAAAAATGAAAATGGTAAACATAATGTCAGCATTGGTCATCGCGGCATCCGTGATGGCAGCCGGATGCTCGGAGGAAGGTCCGGTTACAAACCCGCGTCAGGAGGAGACTCCGGTTGTGGAGAAAGCCACGGGAATGGCGCTTGGCGCGGACGTGAGCTGGGTGACCGAGATGGAGAACAAGGGGATGAAGTTCTACACTCCCGGCGATAACCGTCAGGAAATGGAGGTGATGAAACTGCTGCGCGACTATTGCGGCGTGAACTCGATCCGTCTTCGTGTATGGGTGAATCCTGCCGACGGCTGGAACAACATCGATGACGTGGTTGTCAAGGCACGTCGTGCCGACCGCCTCGGAATGCGGGTCATGATCGACTTTCACTTCTCCGACACATGGGCCGATCCGGGCCATCAGGAGATGCCCGAGGCCTGGAAGGGTCTGTCGCTGGATGGCGTGAAGAAGGCCATGGCCGCTCACGTACGCCAGACTCTGTTTGCCCTGAAGGGTGTGGGCGTCACTCCTGAATGGGTACAGGTGGGGAACGAGACCACGCCCGGCATGATGCTGCCCATGGGTTCCGTGGATAATCCAGAGCAGCTCACGGCCCTGAACAACGCCGGATACGATGCAGTGAAGAGCGTCTTCCCGGACGCCAAGGTTATAGCGCATCTGGACGGCGGCAACAACCAGTGGGCTTACGACCGTATGTTCGACATCCTGCGCGACAATGACGGCAAGTATGACATGATCGGCATGTCGCTCTATCCCTACTGGGCAGAGCAACAGGGCGAGACCGGTGGCTGGCAGAAGGTGGCCGATGACTGCATAGCCAACATCAAGCATCTGAAGGAGAAGTACGGCAAGCCGGTGATGATATGCGAGATCGGCATGCCCTACGACCAGGCAGAGAACTGCAGGCAGCTTATCTCCAAGATGATGAAGGCCGATGTGGAGGGCATCTTCTACTGGGAGCCTCAGGCTCCCGCCGGATACAACGACGGATATACGCTTGGCTGCTTCGATAACGGCGCGCCTACCGTTGCCCTGGATCCCTTCAAGACAAAATAATATCGATTATCCCTGACAGGAAGAGCCGGAATCCCGAGGAGGGTTCCGGCTCTTTTGGTATATATCCGATTGATGCGGCGGCTACATGACCAGGGTCATGAGCCAGATCACGGCGATGCCGGCAACGTATCCAAGGAATGTGAGCCAGGTGATGTGCTTCACATACCACATGAACGGAATCTTCTCGATGCCCATGGCAACCACACCGGCAGCGGAGCCTATGATCAGCAGGCTGCCTCCTACTCCGGCGCAGAACGTGAGGAGGTGCCAGAACAGGCCGTCTTCCAGGAAATAAGACATATAGGTGGGATCCGCGGCGGAGGCGACCATGGCCGGGTCGGCCACGGGATACATCTCCATACATGCGGCCACAAGGGGTACATTGTCGACTATCGACGACAGCACGCCGATGATGCCGTTGATGATGTATACGCTATGGAATTTCTCGTTGAGCCATCCGGCCAGGTCAGTGAGGATTCCGGCCTGGCTCAGGGCAGCCACGGCCATCAGGATTCCAAGGAAGAACAGGATGGTGGACATGTCGATGTTGCGCACCGCTTGCGATACGCGTCCCTCGATCTTTCCGTCCAGGTTGTAATGACGCACCAGAAGCTCGGTGATCAGCCATAGTACACCGAGCGATAGGAGGATGCCCATGTATGGCGGAAGGTGGGTAGTGGCCTTGAATACCGGGACGAACAGCAGGCCGGCCACGCCAAGGCAGAGGATCAGTATGGAGAGTCCGTGATGATGTTCGGAGAGCTCGTATCCTACGCGTGGATCGTTCTCGTTAAGCGGCTCCATAGCCGTGGCGGGAATCATGTGCGAGGCTATCAGCACCGGAACTATCACCGAGACCAGGGAGGGAATGAACAAATTGACGATCAGGTCCACTGACGACACATAGTTTTTCATCCACAGCATGATTGTGGTGATGTCGCCGATCGGCGACCAGGCGCCCCCGGCGTTGGCCGCAAGCACGATGATGCAGGCGAACAGCCAGCGTTCCTTCTGGTTGCTCAGCATGCGCCGCAGCATCATCACCATGATGATGGTGGTGGTCATGTTGTCCAGCACGCTGGAAAGGAAAAACGCCACTACGGCAAGTATCCACATCAGCTTGCGTTTGTTTGAGGCATGGATGCTCTCCACCATGATGCGGAAGCCGCCGTAACGGTCGATCAGCTCCACTATGGTCATGGCGCCGATCAGGAAAATCACAATCTCGCAGGTGTCGCCAAGCGCCTCGATCAGGTCGTTGGACAGATTGGGGTCGTGGCCTGTTACTGCATAGACTGCCCACAGAAGTCCGCACATTATGAGCGCGAACGTGGCCTTGTTGATGTGCAGTATGTGCTCCAAGGCAATCAGCACATAGCCTAAGACGAAGATCGTCAGCAATGTAACTATCATCGCAATTCGGTAGGTTTAGATTTAAGGTTAACTATATTTACAAAGTTCTGCAAAATTAATACATTGCCGCCTATAAAACTAATTTATTAAAGAAAAATTTCCATAAATGTTGGAAAGCAAGCCAACCGTATCGTAAATAAGGACTCCGCCACGCGATGTACGGCGGAGACAAGAGTGCTGAGGCTTATTTAATGAATGATGAATTTCTTGCCTTTGCTGATGTAAAGGCCGGGTGGGAGAGTGGAGGGGTCGGTTCCACAGTAGATGCCGGTGGAATTGAATATTGGAGCGGCATCATCGCTGTAGAATCCTGAACAGACAATTCCAATGATGCCGGAATTCTTCATATCCTCGATGCTGCGAAAGGTCTTGACCCAATGCATCGTTATTTTATCCGATATGCTTGCACCACGGAAACGAAGCTGCAACGGCAGTGTCTTCATCTCAGTGTCTTCCAATTCTGTTTTGGACTCCCCCTTGCTGTTCTGGAACGATCCGGCGGATAAGTCATAGTAGACTATGACTCCATATTTGCCTGTAAAGGTGTTGAATCCGTTGTTCCAGGAATTCGCACCGGAATACAAGGCCGTCTCCACGTTGTCGGGGATATCCATGCGGAAAGCCAATATGGGGTAATTGCCCGCATGGAAAGGAAAACTCCAATTGCGTCTCAGACGAGCCAAGCCTCCGGATGTGGGCGTTATCTCCATGTGGCCGTTCAGGAAGTCTGCGGCGCCATTGTTGTCCGGAACAGCCCACTCGCAGGATTCCCGGTCGGCAAAGGAATCGTCCGGATGTCCCCATTTCATCACGACAGGTTCGGAAAGACAAGTCTCATCGGCGGTCTTGATTCTCAGCCAGTAAGTATAAGCCGGGATTCCAGCCTCAATCGAGGCGTCAGTGAATTCGCCAAGCCTGTTATCCTCCGATATCACCTCCGCATCAGCGACATCTGATGTCGCACTGCGCAGCAGGTCGATTCTCTCAGGCAACATACCGGCATATGACCAGTTCATTTCGAAAACCTTGTCCTTATTGTTGAGTTCACCAGTGAAATCAACTTTTTTCTCCAGGGTTGTATTGTGTCTAATCCTGATCTCGGAGATATAGGCATCCTTGGCGTCGCCCTTGACGTAAAGGCGAAGCACACACGCTCCGGCGGGAAATGCAACCTGAGGAATAGTCATTTCAGCATAATCCTCGCAGCCATTGACTGTAGCGTAGACCGGCTCCCCGCCACTTACAGCCGCTCCCAGGACGATTCCCGACGGAGCCTTGACCTTGACAACGACATCGTAGGTGTCGGCAAGAGGGGAGGCAAGAGTATAACTCAACCATTCTCCGTCACGGCAGTCTGTAACAACCCATGCATCGCCGTCCTGCGTCAACGTCACACCACCGTCGGGACGGTAAGCGGAAGGGCTGGCGGCCGCAACTTTATGGTAAGTATGGCTTTCGCCATCTTCGCAAAGGTTATAGTAATCATAATCGGCTGCCGGGATAGTTCCGGGAACCGTATGGATACCTGATTTGCGATGACCGTCAGCGTAGGTCACGGGATCGCCGGCCATCCATACATCCAAGGTCTTGGTCAATGTCCCCCAGCCGTTCCATTCATACTTGTGAGGCATGGAGTTGATACTTTCCGGGCCGTATTTCTCAAATGTGTAGTCGCGGGTGCGGCGCAGCCATCTTGTGGCCGGCTCATCGAGTCCCGCACGAACCGTGTAATGGGCATAAGCGCTTTCCCGGGATCCGATGTTGGGAATATCGTTGGCACGAAGTCTGGGGTTGATCTTTAGAGACTCCCAGCGTCCGCTGCGGCATTTAATGCGGAGATACATCTCGTTCTCAAGCGTTGCCTCGTCGGGATTGGAGGTCACGCCGACCGGCTCCCAGGGTTCCGTCTGGTCGGGATACGACTGCAGATAACTGAGGTTATACTTATCACAATGGTTCGGTAAATTCTGAGGTTGTCCAGCAGCGTCTAAGCCGCTAACTGAG
>ERZ827108.769-NODE-769-length-50439-cov-12.285388_pt1 | contig 50439 bp, 53 predicted proteins | sample MGYA00519921_ERZ827108 | MGnify/ENA primary metagenome ERZ827108 (study PRJEB31778, sample SAMEA3449258) | human gut metagenome | biome: human gut; feature: human-associated habitat; material: faeces | place: United Kingdom | collected 2010/2012 ...
GCCGACCTCGTCGGCAAGGTCGAGGCCGGCATCCCCGAGGACGACCCGCGCAACCCCGCCGTCATCGCCGATAACGTCGGCGATAACGTCGGCGACGTCGCCGGCATGGGCGCTGACCTCTTTGAAAGCTACGTCGGCGCTATCGTCTCCGCGATAACTCTCGGTGTCTCCGCCGTTGGTCTCTTCACCGGCGCCGGCGTCATCTTCCCCCTCGCCGTCGCGGCCGTCGGCATCTTCGCCTCCATCATCGCCACCTTCTTCGTCCGCGGCAGTGATGACTCCAACCCCCATAAGGCTCTGAAAATGGGCTCATACGTCTCCGCTGTCATCGTCGCGGTCGGTGCCGTTATCCTCAGCTATGTCTTCTTCGGCAGCTTCTACTGCGCCGCCGCTATCATCGCGGGGCTCGTTGTCGGCCTTGTCATCGGCTTTGTCACCGAGGTCTATACCTCCGAGGACTATACATCCGTCAAGCGCATCGCGAGCCAGTCGGAGACCGGCTCCGCCACCACCATCATCAGCGGCATCGCCGTCGGCATGATGAGCACATGGGTGCCCATCGTCCTCATCTGCGTCGGCATTTACATATCCTATTCCGTCACCGGCGACCTCTACGGCATCGCCCTCGCCGCCGTCGGCATGCTCTCCACCACCGGCATCACCGTCGCCGTCGACGCCTACGGCCCCATCGCCGATAATTCCGGCGGCATCGCCCAGATGAGCGGCCTCGATCCCCGCGTCCGTGAGATCACCGATAAGCTCGACGCGGTCGGCAATACCACCGCCGCCATGGGCAAGGGCTTCGCCATCGGCTCCGCCGCGCTCACCGCGCTCGCGCTCTTCGTCTCCTACGCCTCCGAAGTCAAGCTCTCCGCTATCGATCTTCTCCAGCCCGATGTTGTCATTGGTCTGCTCATCGGCGGCATGCTCCCCTTCACCTTCTCCGCCCTCACTATGGACTCTGTCTCCAAGGCTGCCTATAAGATGATTGAAGAAGTCCGCCGTCAGTTCCGCGAGATTCCCGGCATCTTTGACGGCACCGGCAAACCCGATTACGGCACCTGCGTCGCCATCTCCACCAAGGCCGCACTGCGCGAGATGATCATTCCCGGCCTCCTCGCGGTCGTCTGCCCGCTGCTTGTCGGCATCCTGCTCGGCCCTGCCGCGCTCGGCGGTCTGCTCGCTGGCTCCCTCGTCTCCGGCGTCCTGCTCGCCATATACATGTCCAACGCCGGCGGCGCGTGGGATAACGCCAAGAAGTACATCGAGAGCGGCTCGAACGGCGGCAAAGGCTCCGACGCTCACAAGGCCGCCGTTGTCGGCGATACCGTCGGCGACCCGTTCAAGGACACTGCCGGTCCCTCCATCAACATCCTCATCAAGCTCATGACCGTCGTGTCGGTCGTCTTCGCTCCCGTGTTCATCAAGATCGGCGGCCTGCTCTGATACTATTATTTTATTAAAATCTTCAATATATTTTTTCCCCCGCCGAAACTGTACTTGCATTTTGCCCCGCCATATGGCGGGGCAAAAATTTTTATTTTTTCATCTGCTTCGCGATCTGATCAGCTCCCGTGGCCGAAAGCCCCGAAACTATCCCCACCGCTATCGCGTTGATGATATCCCCCGCCGGGAACTCCGGCACGGTGTACATCGCCGCCACGCCGAGCAGCGCCCCGGCAGTGCCGCATATCACCGGTATGTACTTGTTGTCCGCGGGGCTTATCTTCACCGCCTCGCCTATGAGGTAAGCGATGACCCCTATCGCCGCAACTCCCGCAACTCCCATGAATTCCATGTTTTTCCTCCCTAATCCTTATATTTTTCCAGCGCCGTCATGCGCCTGTCCATGACGCGTATCTGCTCCTCGACCACCGGCACGCGCCGCGCGAAGTTGTTGTGCTCCCTGACCTCGCGCGTCAGCTCCTCAAGCTTTGTCTCCGTCACGGCCTGCGAGCGGCTGTTGCTGATAAGCACGCCCATCAGCGTCAGCAGCCCCGTCACTACCGCGCCCGCTATCGTCTCCCACATTTTTCCTTTACCCTTTCAGAAGCCTGCTCCATGTCCTCTCTCCGCAGACTCCGTCCGTTTCTTCCGTCTTTACTCTCTGAAAAGCACGCAGCCCTTCCTCCGTCGCCGCGCCGAACTCACCGTCCGCGCCGTACCAGCCAACACCGAAGCCGCGTCCGCGCAGCAGTACCTGCATCGCCCTCACCGCCTCGCCGGTGTCTCCCCTCTGCAGTACCGGCAGCTCAACGGCGGCATACTCCGCCGCCCGCTCCGTCTCCTGTTCCTCCTCCGTGTACCGCAATACGCAGTCCCACGGATAGTTATAGTACCCGCGCGTGCATATCTCGCGCCCGGTCTGGTCGCCGGTCTGACCGCCGGTCACAGTGCCGTATTCGTTAATGCTTGCCTGCACGAGCTGCCCGCCGCCGATATACAGGGCGGTGTGATGGACGTGGTTCAGGAGCACATCCCCGCGCTCAAGTCCCGCCCCGGTGTTAAGGTCGACGCTGCCCGTCACGTCCTCGAAGCCGCACCTCAGCATATCCCCGCGCATATTTCCCGTATATGTGCAGCTGAGCGGAACCCCTGCTTTCCTGAAAGCGGAGATCACCAGACTGCTGCAGTCGTAGTCAGGCCCCCAGCGGCCGGCCTGATCGTAGCCGTGGCTGTCGTCCGCCGCGATGTTCTGCGCGTATGCCGCGGCGCTTTCGATAACGTCCATCGTCATTCAGCCTCAAGCATACTGCACAGCTCGTCGTATTCCGCGGTGCTGAGCTTGCCCCCGGCGTAGAACACATCGAGCCTTGTCTGCATATCGGCAGGATATCCCCCGCGCCGTATCGTCCTTTTGCACACTCTGTATATCAGATCACTCATCGTCCGTTCCTCCCGTTATGTTTTCATATTCCGCGTCGAGCAGCGCTATGTCCAGCTCCGCGATGTCCGCCTCTGCCGCCGCGAGCTTCCCTGTCAGGTACGCCGTCTGCGCCGCATATGCTTCGCCCAGGTCTTTCCACGGGCTTATCATCTCCGCGCCAGCGAACTCTTCTCCGTCCTCGCGCGTCCATGTCCCGCCCTCGGGGACGAAGCGGTAGCTCTCTATCCACTCTGGGCACTTGCCGTTGAAGAAGCCTGTCTCTATCTCCCTGCGCCCCTCAGCCGCCGAGACGTGGCACTTAAAATCACCGTCAATATAAATGATCATGTTGCCCTCCTACGCCAGTTTTATCTTCGTTACCGTCATGGATACGCTGCTTGCGGCACCGGCGGCAGCCTTGATTCCGACGTAATATGTGCCGGTAAGATTTATATCCAGTGAAAGAGTCTGCGCGTCATTTGTTGTCGGCTGCACTGATGCCACAGGGTCACTCAGGTCAGCGTTAGCCGATACCAGCAGCTTGCAGCGTTCGTTGCCGCCCCAAGAACTGCTGTGAGTCTGCGCGGAGACGGTGGCCTGGATCTTTGTGAATCCGGTAAGGGAAATCTTGTTTGCAGTGCGGGCATACGCCGTACTGCTTGTCTGATTCACAGATACAAAAAGCTGGTTGTTTGTTTTTGTGGCTGCGGCATCACCGCCCGTAGTCACGCACGTCCAGCCGCCTGTCTGTGCGGTGTATTCGCTGCCTGCGTCGTATATCGTGCCGTCCCAATAGACCAGCGTCACCGTCGCGGCCTGCCCCTCAGCTGTGATGCTCACGGCCTTGCTCGCGCTGTCGCTGCCCTTGACCGCCGTGACCGTCCACGTCCCGGCGGCGGGGATAACGAATATCGCCTTGCCGCCCGTGTCTTTCGCCGTCAGCGTCAGTGTGCCGTTCGTGCAGGTGCAGACGCTCCCCGAGGGGTATGTCACTCCGATGGCCGCGTAGGGTGTTCCCCCGCCCCGGCGTGTTATGAATGCTTCGCCCATTCCTTTCCTCTCACTTTCTTATGCAGCGTATCTGCAACGGTATCGAGACTGTCGGCTTTGCCTTGGCGTAGAACGTTATCTTGTTCGCCGCCGTCACCGCGCGGTAAATGAGCGCCCATGCGTCCGCCTGCTTCTCCGCGTCCGCAAAGGTCGCCGACGGCACGATGTCTATCAGCGGCTTGTCCGTCGCGAGTATGCCGTTTATCGTCTGCTCCTTGGTGTAAGGCGCGGCACTCCCGCTCCACGTCGTGTTCAGCGTCGCCGTGTAGTCGACGGAAACCGCGTGGTCTGCAAGCTTCGCCATCGTCACGGCCTTATCCTTTATCTTCGCCGTCTCAACTGCCGAGGCTTCAATGTTCCCCGCCTTTACTGTTATCGGGTCTGCCCCGTCAGGCAGGTGCCGCGCGTTGTGGTAGGGCATCGCCGTCAGCGCCGCGTAGAACGTCGCCTCCGTCCCTGTGTACCCTGCCTCGACCGCCGCGGCGTATGCGCTCTTGCCTGCGGCTCCCGTCTCGCCCTTGTCTCCCTTAGCGCCGCGTATGTTCTGCGTCTCTGGGTTCTCTAATCCGCCGTCGTTCGTCCAGCTCAGATTTCCATTGCCGTCAAGGTGCGGGGTAAAGGTCGTGCCTGCCGCGCCTGTGTCGCCTTTCGCGCCCTGTATCGTGCCGTTGTTGATCCACTCGCCGCTTACTCCGTCGTAGATGTACACGTCGTATGGTGCAGCACTTCCCACGCAGTAGGCGTCGCCCGGCGCCGGCGCCGGTACTCCCTCCTCCAGCGCAGCAGTCGATGCGTAGTAGCCCTTTATCTCGAAGCTCTTTCCGTCCTTGCCGTTGAACTTCCCGGCGTCCGCCGCAGCCTTTACCGCCTGCGCCGTCAGAAGCGCCTGCGCGGCCTTCGCGTCTATCTGCTCCGCCACGCTCTGCGGCAGCACGTGCAGCGGCGCGTCCACAAGTCCGCTCTCCTTTACCGTCAGTATCACGACTATCGTTGTCAGCCTCGCCGCGTCTTTTGTGCCCGTCAGGTATATCTCCCATTCGCCCGCCGTGAGGTTCAGCGCATCCTCTTCGGTGATGCGGTCATTCTCATCAAGCTCTATGTCGTATACCGTCTCTCCACTGCGGAAGTGCGCCCAGCGCGTGTAGCCGTCCCATTCATCACCGGTGAAATGAAACTGCGCCGTCAGGTACTTCAGGCTGTCCGCCGCTATTACCGGCGTGAACATCTTCAGGCTCTGGCCGCTCACATAAAACTCCATCATGCCGCGCCGCCCTCCTGTCTCTCGTTGAGCTTCTGCGTCAGGCGCACCAGATAATCCCGCAGCTGCGCCAGCTGCTCCTCAACGCTCCCCGTGAGTATCGGGGGGTATTCAAATACTTCCATCACATATCACTCCCGAAAGATATTATCTTTGCCGCGGAGAATAGCCGGAACATGCCCTTGCCCTCGAGCCTGATCCTCATGTGGTCGCAGCGCCGCGGCCTTATGGGCACCGTCACCGTGTTCGTCCCCTTGAGCTTTATCCTGCCCTTGCGCTCCCATACTCCCGAGGAGTCATACTGGATGTATACATCCATCTCCGCGCCCTCCTCCATCTGCGCGCGTATGTTGAAGCGCGAAACGTATTTCTTGTCCGGGTACTGGTAGTACAGTATCCCCGTCTCCGCTCTCCAGCTGACAAACGGCTCCGGTTCCCCCACTGTGCCCTGGAGTGCGTAGAGAAGCTTACCGGATATTGCATACAGCTCATCGCCCACCCGCGCGAAGCTGTCGACCCCCAAGCTGTCCTCGCGCATCCACAGGCGTTTTCCCATGTCGTATACGAAGAGCTGGTATTCACCCTCGCTGTTCTTCATGGATATGTAGTACCTGTCGCGTATCGCTCCTGCCGCGGCGTCGGAGTACAGTTCCTCGCCCAGCGCGTCGGATATGCTGCTCGGAAAGCCTCCCTGATACGCGCATATATCCGACCGTGATTTATACAGCAGCGTCTCGTTTACGACAACAAGGCTCTTCCCGCTGCCCTTCTGCACGCCGCGGCAGGCCGTCTCGTTTATCTGGTGCGCACCGTATGCGGATATGGACACGCGGTGTATCCTGTCCTCCTTGAAGAAGGTGGGGTAGCCAAGGTAATTCACCGCACCTGTCCACGGCCCGTCCGAGCCGACCGACGCCGTCCATGAGTCCGTGCTCAGCCCCATGTACTGCCGCCAGTTCTTGAAGTCGCCGAGCGCGCAGCAGTATATCTCGTTGAGGCTCTGCTCCCCGTCGTTTCCGTAATAGCAGCCCCATAGCCTGTTCTGACTCTCACAGATGTAGTCCATCTGCGGCACCGTGCGCTTTATGCTGACCGTGCCCGTCGTCTGCTCATACGCCGCTTCGAGGAGTCCGGTAACGACTATGTAGTCCAGCGCCGTTTCGCTCCCGCCTATGGCGTATATGACCTTCGTCCCGTTCACATCCTCAACGCCCGCCCCGGATATCTCCACCCCGTCGTATACGCTGAAGAGCCCCGGCAGCTCGCCACTGGATATGAACTGGATCCTCGTGTACACCGTCGGCACCGATACCCACTCCTGCGTTGCGCTGCTCCACTGCTTGAGCACGTGCTTCTCCTGCGAGGTATCTATCCACAGCGCCGCGTTCTCCGGCTGCTCGGGTGCCGCCGCCGAGACTGTCGGCTTTGCGTACTCCGTGCCGTCTGCCCGGCACATCGTGTATTTCACCGTGCCGGTCGAGGTGTAATATGCCTCCATGCTCCCGTGATCGCCGGCGTCCGCGGTGTTACAGTATTTCTTGTCCGGGAACACGCAGATGTATGCCCCCATGCTCACCAGCTGCTTTTCCCCCGCCGTGAGCCCTGTCAGCGCCGTCGGCTCGCCGTTATAATAAAGCGTCCCGTTATCCACACAAGTATGCGGTATATCACCCCGTCGTAGTCGATCGCCCACCATGCGCAGGAGAAGGGCTTTCCGTAGCCGAAGTCGTATGAGCGCATTATCCGCCAGCCCCGGCAGCTTCCCGTGCTCAGGTCGAACGGCTCTATCACGTGCACCCAGCGCCGCTGCGCGCGCAGCTCGTCCGCTGTCAGGCTCTCGCCGTGCGCCTCCGCCGCTCTCATGTCCGGCTCCGTCCTGAAGTCCTCGAAGAACTGCCCCTCGAATATCTCCCAGTTCCCGTAGAGCCACGCATCCCGGAGCTTCGGCGGCAGCACCTCAAGCTGCTTTATGTATTGCGGGTCTGCCTCCATCAGCGCCGTGTTGTCCGTTATCAGCGACTGTATGAAGCTGTGCTCCTCCGGCTCCTCGCCCTCCTTGAAGCGCCTGTCTATGAACAGTCTCTTGACCCATGCGTGTCCCTCTCCTCCGGGGTTGCAGGTGTAGTAGACGCGCTTCGGGAAATCGTTCACCCCGCGCACGCAGGCGCGCAGCTTCTCCATCTTCTCCTCGCTCTGCTGCGTCGCCTCGTCCACGAACAGCACGTCCACCTCCGTCCCTTGAAAGCGCAGCGCATCCTTGTCGTTGTCGCAGTAGCGGAACAGTATCCTGCTGCCGTTTGGGAAGACGATGTGCTTCTTTCCGTCGTTGTAGCTTGCTATCCTCTCGCTCTCGTCCGCGTAGCAGCCGAGCATTTCGCACAACGGTATGATGTGGTTTTCCTGCAATTCCGGGTAAGTCTTTCTTATTATCATTACCTTTATCCCCGCGTACCGCAGGCACAGCAGCACCGCCTTGACCCTCACCGCCCAGCTCTTTCCGCCGCCTCGCGCCCCGCCGTAGCCTATGTATTTATGCCGATCCGCCATAAAAAGGCACTGCTTCTCGCTCGGCTCCGGTATCCTCAGCTCCGCCATTCTCCCTCATCTCTCCTCACATGCTCAGCTCCTCCGCTTTCCCGACGAACCTCACCGTCAAAGGCTCGTTCACTCTCGCCGTCTCAGCCTCGTCCTGTATCTCCCGCAGCTCCTTGAGCGCCCCCGTCATCGCCTTGAAGTCCTTGCTGTCAAGCTCCCTGTCCTCGTCGAGCGTCCTCTCGATCCTCCGCAGCAGCTTTGTCTTCACCTGCTTCATCTTTTCCCCGACGTTTTCTTCGAGGTACTCCTCCCGCTGCCCGGGCCAGTCCTCCTTGATGCCGCGTCTCTGTATCGTGCTGTACGGTGCCGCAAACTCCCGTGAAAGCGCCCTGTAGCTCAGCCCGTCCTTGACAAAGCCCGTCCTGATCTTCTCCCAATCCGTCATGCTTCCCCGTCCGCGTACTTGCTCTGGTAAACGCTCCTGTATACCGGGCACCTCTCGTATGTACCCACGCAGAACCTGCCCATGTGCCCGTCGCGGTTCGCCAGAGTCCTGAAGCTCATCGTCGCCTTTGTCTCCTCCATGCAGCCCTCGCAGGTTATGCTCCTCGCGCTGCGCTCATCCGATATGTAGAACGGGCAGCGCACATCCGCGTCTGTCCAGCATTCTTTCCGGTATTTACTCATGCTCTGTTTCCTGCTCCTCCTCGTCGTTTTTCCCGCCGTATACCATCCACGGCGGATATCCCGTGCGCTCCATGCACCGCACGGTCGGGTCGTCCGCTATCAGCGTCACCGCTCCCCCTCCTTTATGATCATCCACTACTTCCTTCCGCCGCACCCTTGCTTTCCCTTGCAGCAATGAGTCCAGCCGTCAACGCCGCGTCCCCTTCCCCCTTGGCTCCCCTTGTTTCTCAAGAGGAGCTGGCGCGTAAGCGCCTGAGAGGATAAAAACCTTCGTTTCCGTAATCTTATTTTTATAAGATTACCCCTTGACTTCTCCTCCGCTTTCTATTAAAATAAAGCCACGAGCAGTCCTTTCAGCGGCCAGACATCTTTCTTTTATTTGATTCGCTTTGGATTATATCTCATGTTTTTAAGATTTTCCAGTGTCTGCTCCCTCTTTTTTGCGATTTGTCATTATGCACATATATGGGGTGATTCTTTTGTTCAATTATGAAAGGTTTGATTCCCTCCGCCGGTCGAAGGGCATCACGCAGAAATTCATCGCGCAGTCCCTTGGCCGCAGCGCCACTCTCTGTCAGGACTGGAAGCAGCATAAGTCCCAGCCGAACGCGGCGCAGCTGTCCGTCCTCGCCTCCATCCTCGATACCACCCCCCAGTACCTCTGCGATGAGAGTGACGAAATCTCCCCTCTCTCCTCCGATGATGAGCTTGAGCAGCTCCTCACCGCCCTGCGCGACAGGGAGGACATGCGCCTGCTCTTCAAGCTCGCCAAGGATGCCACGCCCGACGATGTCCGTCAGGCCGTAAAGATCATCGAAGCACTAAGGGCGTCAGAATAAGCTTACTATGCTCGAATACTATGTCCGCCTTGTCTCCCTGCCCCGCGCCGTCGAGGGCGTCAGCGTCCCGAATGATGACGGCAGCTTCGATATCTATATAAACTCCCGCCTCTCCCCGCAGCAGCGTGAGGAGACGCTTGAGCATGAGCTGCGCCATCTGAAGCAGGAGCATTTTTATCTCGATCTGCCCCTGTCCCGCATGGAGCGTCAGGCCGACGGCGAACCGCTGAACGTTGTCCTCCATCCGCCGCAGGGCAAAGTCCCCTGTTTTTATTCCGAGTCTGCCCTTGCCCATTGGCTCCGGACAGTTGCTGCCCAACAGCATATAAAGTTTTGATTCCGTCCGCGTTTCAAACACACTTGACTTTTTCTCGCGGACGCGCTATATTATCCCCGCCCATATCGTTCAATGAAGGAGACCTTTCCTATGAAATATATCAGCACCCGCGGCGCATCGCCCGCCGTGTCCTCCGCTCAGGCTATCGTCAACGGCCTTGCCCCCGACGGCGGACTTTATACCTTCTCCCCCGCAGAGCTCCCGAAGCTCGATTGGCAGCGCCTCATTACGCTCGATTACTATCACATGGCCGCCGAGATAATCTCCGCGCTTCTTCCGGATTTCACATCCGAGGAAATGCTCGATCTTGTCCGCCGTGCCTATACCGGCAAGTTCCCCTCGACGGAGATCGCCCCGACTGTTGCAGTCGGCGATATGTCCGTGCTCGAGCTGTTCCGCGGTCCCACCTCCGCTTTCAAGGACGTCGCCCTCTGCCTGCTGCCTTATCTGATGAAGGCTTCGGCGGAAAAGTGCGGCGATGTGGAGAAGATAACCATCCTCACCGCCACCAGCGGCGATACCGGCAAAGCTGCCCTTGAGGGTTTCCGGGACGTTCCCGGTATCGACATTGCCGTGTTCTATCCCCGTGACGGCGTCAGTCCCGTCCAGAAAGCTCAGATGGTGACGCAGGAAGGACGCAATGTCCATGTCTGCGCCGTCGACGGCAACTTTGACGATGCCCAATCCGGCGTCAAGCAGATTTTTGAGTCCGTCCGTGACCGTGGTCTGTCCTCCGCGAACTCGATAAACATCGGCCGGCTCGTCCCTCAAGTCGTGTATTATTTCTCCGCTTATGCCGATTTAGTCAAACAGGGCCGCCTGACCCCCGGCGCGAAGCTCAGCTTCACCGTCCCCACCGGCAACTTCGGTGATATCCTCGCCGGCTTCATCGCCGGTGAGCTCGGTCTGCCCATCGGCCGCCTTGTCTGCGCCTCGAATGAGAACAACGTCCTCACCGATTTTCTGCGCACCGGCACCTATGACCGCCGCCGCAGCTTTTACCGCACCCTCTCCCCGTCTATGGATATCCTCATTTCCAGTAACCTTGAGCGCCTGCTGTACCTTATGAGCGGCGACTGTGAGCTTGTCGCGTCCCTCATGCAGCAGCTCAAAACTGACGGCTTCTATTCCGTCCCCGCCGAGCTTCTTGAGAAGATCCAGTCCCGTTTCTGGGCTGGCTGCTGCGGCGATGAGGCCACCGAAGAGACTATCCGCGAGGTCTGGGAACGCCACTCCTACCTCTGCGATACCCATACCGCCGTCGCGTGGAACGTCGCGCAGCAGTATGAAAAAGCGGCGGAGTCACCCGACCCAATGGTCGTGCTCTCCACCGCCTCGCCGTATAAGTTCCCCGCCGCCGTGCTCAGCGCCATCGGCGCAAAGTGCGACGGGGATGAGTTTGATATGATGTCCGCGCTCGAAAAAGTCACCGGTGTCCCGATGCCCGCAAATCTCCGCTCCCTGCGTGAGCGCCCCGTGCTGCACACCGGCTGTGTAAAGCCCGGTGAAATGCGCGGCTATGTCCTTGATCTTCTGGAGGGAAAAGCATGAACAGTGTTACCGTCCGCGTCCCCGCCACCACCGCGAATCTCGCCTGCGGCTTTGACACTCTCGGCTGCGCGCTGAGCCTTTATAATACCCTGAGCTTTACCCTGTCCGACCGTCTGTCCTTCACCGGCTGCGATGAGGAGTTCCAGACTCCCGATAATCTCGCCTGTCAGGGCTTTGATGCCGTGTATGCCCGCCTTGGCCGCCCGGCTCCCTCCGTGCATATCGACATCCGTGCCGATATCCCCGTCTGCCGTGGTCTCGGTTCCTCCGCCGCGATGCTCGCCGCCGGTGCAATGGCGGCAAACGCGCTCTCCGGTGCGGAGCTTTCAAAGGCCGAGCTTTTATCGATAATCACCCCTATCGAGGGTCACCCGGATAACCTCGCCCCGGCGCTTTTCGGCGGCCTCGTCGCCTCCACCTCGCGTGACGGGAAGGTCTATTCCGCCCATTACCCGGTGCATGAGTCGCTGCATTTCGTCGTCCTCTCCCCGGATTATACTCTCAGCACCCATAAGGCCCGCGCCGCCCTGCCGTCAAGCGTTTCCTTTGCCGACGCGGTCTTCGATCTTTCGCACCTCGCCATGCTGCCGCATGCTGTCGCCCTCGGCGATGAGGAGATGATCTCCATCTGCCTGTCGGATAAGCTGCACCAGCCCTACCGCTTCCCGCTCATTCCCGGCAGCGGCGATGTCCGCCGCATTGCCGAAGACTTAGGCTGCAAGGCTTTCTGCATCAGCGGCGCGGGGCCGAGCCTTCTCTGCCTGACGCGCGACGCTGCCTTTGCCGAAAAGCTCTCCGCCGCCGTCGCCGCTCTTCCGCACAACTGGCAGGTGCGCGACCTCGCCGTCGACTCCACCGGCGCGGAAATAATTTAAGCTTTCCCCATAAAAGCAAAAAATCGGAGCACCGTCATTTCTGACGGTGCTCCTCAGCCAGTCATAGTCCATCACCTTTTCTATTTTCCTCAGCAGGTGATCTTTTGGTACAAGCTGATCTATATTCACCATTACCACGTCTCGCCGGTTATCCAGTTGCCACTGTTCCATTCTTCTCCCCGCCTGTCCTCTTTTTTCCCATTATACCAAAAAGCTCGCACGATAGCGAGACTTCTTTGACAGGCTGTGCATCGGGACAGGTATTTAAAATACCTGTCCCGATGCCGTTTCTTAAGCAAACCTTAAAAACTTAGCCGCTTGGCTTTTAATAATTTATCGGTTATGATATAGGCATACTGAACGAGGTGATGTGCATGAACACTGTGCTTGTCTGCGACGACGAAAAGGATATCGTCTCCGCGCTGAAAATTTATCTCGAGAGCGAGGGCTACGCCGTCGAGTGCGCATATGACGGCGCGCAGGCGCTCGCGCTGCTGGAGAGCCGCGATATCAGCCTTGTGCTCATGGACATTATGATGCCGGTCATGGACGGCATCAGCGCCATGGTGAAAATACGCGAGCGCTCGAACGTCCCCGTGATCCTGCTCACGGCCAAGGGTGAGGACACGGACAAGATACTCGGCCTGAACGTCGGCGCGGACGATTACATCACCAAGCCCTTCAATCCCCTTGAGGTGCTTGCGCGCGTGCGCTCACAGCTGCGGCGCTATACGATGCTCGGCGCGGCGCAGATACGGCAGAGCTGCCTCACAGTCGGCGGCATAAGCATGGACGATTCCAGCAAGACCGTCACCGTGGACGGCGAGCCCGCCGCCCTCACGCCGACCGAGTACGACATCCTCAGGCTCCTCATGGAAAACCCCGGTCAGGTCTTTCACCCGCGCGATATCTATAAGCGCGTCTGGAAGGATGAGCCCTACGGAGCCGAGAGCACCGTCGCCGTACACATCCGCCACCTCAGAGAAAAGCTTGAGATCAACCCCGCCGAGCCGCGGTACATCAAGGCCGTATGGGGGCAGGGCTATAAAATGGAAAGAGTGAACTGACATGAACAAACTTAAAAGCAGCCTTGCGGCAAAGCTGATAGCCGTGACGCTCTTTGTACTGCTGCTGATGTCCCTTGCCGCGTCCGTGCTGGACATCGCATATATCGACAGCATCGACGGCTACAATTACGATTATCAGACCCTGCTGCATAAATTCAAATACGATAACTCCAACGATCTGAACGCCGTCATGTACGCCCTGGGCAACGGCGAAGCTCCCGAAGCGCTCAACGGCAGGAACGGCTTCTATTTTGTAATAAGAGACGGCTATACAAATAAGGTCGTTTTTGACGGACTCGGCAAGCGCGACTATGTCTGGGCAACGGACACAACGCTCTTTGACCTCCCCGCCGGGTACGACCTCTCCGCGCAGGAGGATTCCGCCGTCACTTCCGAACCGTCTGCATCTCCCGAACCAAGCGTTTCACCGGAGCCGACCGCGTCTCCCGGACCGAGCGTATCACCCGATTCGGTCGTGTACCCCGATCCGGTCGTAACGCCCGCCGTCTCTGAAAGCCCCATGTCCGGCAACAGGACGGACATCACGCCCACCATCGACGATGCGCCCATCGACGATAATAACTACCGCGTCTATGCCATCACCGGGTACTACACTGCGGGCAGCATCCCCAGCGGCAATGCCGATAAATATCAGGAGCTTTTCACCTACGCCTACGAGCTGCGCTATGTCTCCATCGTCGTGCTGGTCGTCTCCCTGATCCTTGAGGCCTTCGTCTTTGTGTTCCTTCTCTCCGCCGCCGGGCACCACGGCGAGACCGGCGAGATCCGCCCCAGCTTTATCGATAAGATCCCCTTTGATCTCTACACCGCGCTGACCGTCTTTGCCGGCATCTTCCTTATCGCCGCAATGGCAGAGGTGTCATACAGCAACACCGCAATGCTCGTCGTTGTCCTCATCGCCGCCCTCGGCGTTATCGCGGCGCTGATAAGCCTGCTGTGGTGCATGAGCCTTGCCGTGCGCATAAAGCTCGGCACGACGATAAAGAGCTGCATCATCTACCGCGTGGTCGCGTGGTGCCTGCGTTTAATAAAAAAGGTATTCTATACCTTTAAGGACGGGCTGAAAGCCATCCCCATGTTCCCCCGCGCAGTGCTCATCATCGCGGCGATCCTCTTTGTCGAGTTTCTATGGATCGCCATCGCCGGTACAAGTCCCGGAAAGCAGCTCTTCGGCTGGTTCATCGAGCGCACGGTTCTGGTGCTGGCCACGCTGTATGCGCTGCTGTCGATGAAGCAGCTTCTTGAAGCCGGGCAGCGCATCGCCAAGGGCGAGCTTGACTGCAAGGTCGATACCTCCAAGCTGCGCGGCCCGTTCAAGGAGCACGGCGAGGACCTCAACTCCATCACCGACGGCATGAACCGCGCCGTGGGCGAGCGCATGAAGTCCGAGCGCTTCCGCACCGAGCTTATCACCAACGTCTCGCACGATATCAAGACCCCTCTCACCTCTATTATCAACTACGTCGACCTGCTCGAAAAGGAGCAGCCGGAGAACGAAAAGATGCGCGAGTACCTCGAAGTGCTCGACCGGCAGTCGGCAAAGCTCAAGAAGCTCATTGACGATCTGCTTGAAGCGTCCAAGGCGTCGAGCGGCAGCCTGAGCGTGAACCTCACCGAGTGTGAGCTCGGCATCCTGCTCGACCAGATGGCGGGCGAATACAGCGAAAAGCTCTCCGCCGCAGGGCTGGAGCTTATCCTCACAAAGCCCGAGGAGTCCGTGAAAATCATGGCCGACGGGCGGCACATGTGGCGCATCTTTGATAACCTGCTGAACAACATCTGCAAATACGCCCAGCGCGGGACTCGCGTGTACCTCGACCTCACCGCCGACGCGCTCAAGGCGACCGTCACCTTCCGCAACATCTCCGCCACACGCCTGAACATCAGCGGCGACGAGCTTACCGAGCGCTTCGTCCGCGGCGACAGCTCGCGCAACACCGAGGGCAGCGGCCTCGGTCTGAGCATTGCCCAGAGCCTTGCGCAGCTCCAGAAGGGCGCGCTCGACATCACCGTCGACGGCGATCTGTTCAAGGTCGTGCTAAGCTTCGACAGGATAAAATAAGAATATATCCATGAATAAATTCCTCATCCAAGGTAAAAACTGGTAACGCATCAATTATCTTGGAATGAGGAATTTTTCATGGATATCCGTATCAGGCGTATACTCAGCATCACGGCTGCTGCCGCTGTACTCCTGCTTGTCTCAGGCCGCCATGACCCCGGCCGGCTGTTCATCGTCATGTGTGCCGCGGCCGTCGTCACCCTCTGCGGCCTCTGGAAGCTCAGGGACAACTGGTAAAAGCACTATCCCCCGGACACTGTCCGGGGGATAAAACTTATCTCTGTTCTCTTATTCTCTGCTTCCAGCATTTGTGGCACATGGCGATGTAGCTGTCGTTGCCGCCGAGGAGGACCTGGTCTCCCGTCGTCACGACTCTGCCCTGCCCGTCGAGCCTTGCGTTGACCGTCGCCTTGCGTCCGCAGGCGCAGACGGTCTTTATCTCCGTCAGCGAATCGCTCAGCTCCATGAGCCGCTGCGAGCCGGGGAACATGTGCGTTTGGAAATCCGTGCGCAGGCCGAAGCACAGCACCGGCAGATCCTCGTCGTCCACAATGTCGCGCAGCTGCTCTATCTGCGCAGGGGTGAGAAACTGCGCCTCGTCGGCAATTATCACGTCGTGTTTTCCCGCCTTGTGGTACTCCCCGGTAATGTCCTGCTCCGGCGTGATGATCTGCGCGCGTGCCTCAAGCCCTATGCGGCTGCGGACTATGTCCGCCCCGTCGCGCGTGTCGATGCTCGGCTTTATGAGCCATACCGACATGCCGAGCTCTTCATAATTGAACTTCGTTATGAGCGCCTGAGCCGACTTTGACGAGCCCATCGCCCCGAATTTGAAATACAGCTTTGCCATTATTTTCTCCGTTTTGTGTTTTATCAGGCGCGCTGAAGATGCGCCCTGACGCGCTCCATCACCATTTCCATCGCGACAAGGTTGTGCCCGCCCTCGGGGATGATGATGTCCGCGTTGCGCTTGCTCGGCTCAACAAACTGCTCATGCATCGGCTTTACCGTGCTCAGGTACTGGTTCACGACGCTGTCAAGGCTGCGTCCCCTGTCGCGCACGTCGCGCATGATTCTCCTGAGTATGCGCACGTCCGCATCGGTGTCGACATATATCTTTATATCCATCTGCCGGCACAGTTCCTTGCAGGAGAAAATGAGTATGCCCTCGACGATCACGACCTTCGCCGGGTTCACGGTCACGGTCTTGTCCGAGCGGTCATGAATCGTGTAGTCATATACCGGGCAGACGACGCTGTGCCCGCGCTTGAGCTCTTTCACCGCTTCGACGAGCATATCCGTGTCGAAGGAATCCGGATGGTCGTAATTGAGCTTTGAGCGCTCCTCATAGCTCATGTCATGGTGCGCCTTGTAGTAGTTGTCGTGATGGATGACGGACACGTCATTGCCGAAATGCTGTATCAGCTTTTTGGTTATCGTTGTCTTTCCGCTTCCCGTGCCCCCGGCGATACCGATGACCATAACCTTATCCATGGGCATAGCCCTCCCCGTATTTCTTTATCTGCTTTATAATAGCATATATCTTTCCGCGTTTCAATTTGACTTTTGCATTTTTCACGGTATAATTGTGTCAAAGCCAAAACAAGATTTTCTAACGGAGGTAATATTATGTCTGTTCCCACCCCCCATATCGCTGCCGAAAAAGGCCAGATCGCAAAAACCGTCCTCATGCCCGGCGATCCGCTGCGCGCGAAGTTCATCGCCGATACCTTCCTCACCGATCCCGTGCTTGTCAATAACGTCCGCGGCGTGCAGGGGCACACCGGCACATGGAAAGGCGTCCCCGTCACTGTCATGGCCTCCGGCATGGGCATCCCTGCCATCGGCATCTACAGCTGGGAGCTGTTCAATTTCTATGACGTCGACAACATCATCCGCATCGGCTCCGCCGGCGCTCTGCAGGACGATATAAAGGTCATGGACATCGTCGCCGCGCAGGGTGCATGTACCAACTCCAACTATATCAACCAGTTCAATTGCCCCGGCACCTTTGCCCCCATCGCGGACTATACTCTTCTGAGCAAGGCCGTCGAGGCCGCGCACGAGCACGGAGTTGATATCAAGGTCGGCAACATCGTCTCGAACGACACTTTCTATGCCGCCGAGGGCACCGATAATTCCGACGGATGGCGCCGCATGGGCGCGCTCGCCGTCGAGATGGAGGCCGCCGGGCTCTATGCGAACGCCGCCTACGCCCACAAGCGCGCTCTGTGCATCTGCACGATCTCCGACCATATCTACCGCGCCGAGGCTCTCTCCTCCGAGCAGCGCCAGACCTCCTTCACCCAGATGATGGAGATCGCCCTTGACACCGCCGTCAAGATGGCGCAGCTCTAAAAAGTTCCTAAAAGGCCATCGTTAACAATTATTTAGCAATTTTATCATTATAATCCTTGATTTGTTGCACCGGTTTGTGTTATACTGCCGAGTGTACGGATGACAATTACATAAGTTGTCAATCAAATTTTAATGGAGGAAAAATCATGAAAAAGATTCTCGCACTGGTTCTTGCTCTGTGCATGGTCTTTGCTCTGGCTGCCTGCGGTGAATCCGCTGCTCCCGCAGCTACCGAAGCTCCCGCTGCCGAGCCCGCAACCGAGGCTCCTGCCGCAGATGCTACCGAAGCCCCCGCAACCGAGGCTCCCGCTGCTCTCTCCGCTGACGATATCGACGACAACATGACTTCCGAAGACGGCAAGTATGAGCTCGCTTTCGTCACCGACGTCGGCCAGCTGAAGGACAAGTCCTTCAACCAGGGCACTTTCGACGGCGTTAAGCTCTACGCTGCCGAGAACGGCCTGAGCTACAAGTACTATCAGCCCGCAAACGGCGATCAGGCAACTGATGACGACCGTTACGACGCAATGAAGGCAGCTGTTGACGGCGGCGCAAAGGTCGTTGTCTGCGCAGGCTTCATGCAGGGCAACGCTCTTGCAAAGGCTGCTGCTGAGTTCACCGATGTTGACTTCATCTTCATCGACGGCTGGGCATTCGACGGTCTTGACAACATCGCAGGCATCGCCTTCAAGGAAGAGCAGTGCGGCTACTTCGCAGGCTACGCTGTTGTTAAGGAAGGCTACACCAAGCTCGGCTTCACCGGCGGCGGCGGCGGCACCAACCCGGCATGCTGCCGTTACGGCTACGGCTTCGTCGAGGGCGCAAACGCAGCAGCTGCTGAGATGGGCGTCAATGTCGAAGTCAACTACTCTTGGGAGTACGGCGCATCCTTCTCCGCTTCTCAGGAACTCCAGGCAATGGCTTCCGGCTGGTATGAGACCGGCACTGAGATCATCTTCGCCTGCGGCGGCTCCATGTTCCAGTCCGTTGCAGCAGCCGCTTCCGCTAACGACGCAGCTGTTGTCGGCGTTGACGTTGACCAGTCCTTCGAGTCTGACACTGTTGTCACCTCCGCTATGAAGGGTCTTGCAGACGCCACCAAGTGGGCTATCGCAAAGGTCTATGACGGCACCTGGTCCGAGATTGGCGGCAAGGCCACCTCTCTGGGCGTCAATGAGAACGCAGTCGGTCTGCCCACCGCAACTTGGAGCATGACCAACTACACTGTTGAAGAGTACGAAGAGCTGTTCCAGAAGGTCGCTTCCGGTGAGCTCACCATCGATGCTGACTACGAGGCAAACCTCGAGCAGGATTGGAGCAACCTCACTCTCAACATCATCTGATCACATACTAAGCACTAAAGAAGAGAGCTTCGGCTCTCTTCTTTTTATTAAACTTTTCTGTCAAAACCCGTGCTGCAAAGCTCGATAACCGAGCAGCAGGGGAGCTTGAGGGGGCAAGGCCCGCCTCAAATTGGATAACCGCCGTCGAGAGTCTTGATATATATCAAGACTCTCGGTAATAGCATTTTGAATACTTTCAAAATGCTCGGCGGAAAGCGCGGTCAAAAAGTCCGTTAGCGGACTTTTTTGACAAGCGAAGAGAGCTTCGGCTCTCTTCTTTTTTTGCGCTTTTCTGGGTAATTTCTTGCAATTTGCTTTTATTGACGTTATAATATGTAATAGACGTTTTTTATACGGACGCGATGATAACATGAAAGCAGGTGGCAGAATGGAAAAATCCCCGGAATATGTAATAGAAATGTTGCATATTACCAAGGAATTCCCCGGTATCAAGGCCAATGACGACATTACCCTACAGCTCAAAAAGGGTGAGATCCACGCTCTGCTCGGCGAAAACGGCGCGGGCAAGTCCACTCTTATGAGCGTTCTCTTCGGCCTGTACCAGCCGGAGGCGGGCGAGATACGCAAGGACGGCGTAAAGGTCGAGATAAACGACCCCAACGACGCGACCGCGCTCAAGATCGGTATGGTGCACCAGCATTTCAAGCTGGTCGAGGTGTTCACGGTCCTTGATAACATCATCCTCGGCGCGGAGACGACGAAGCTCGGCTTCATCCAGAAGAAGGAAGCGCGCGCCAAGGTTCAGGCGCTGAGCGAGAAATACGGTCTGCACGTCGACCTCGACGCAAAGGTCGAGGATATCACCGTCGGTATGCAGCAGCGTGTTGAGATCCTCAAGATGCTCTACCGCGATAATGAGATACTTATCTTTGACGAGCCTACCGCCGTCCTCACCCCGCAGGAGATAGATGAGCTTATGGCTACCATGCGCGAGTTTGCCAAGGAGGGCAAGAGCATCCTCTTCATCTCCCACAAGCTCAATGAGATCATGGAGGTCTCCGATCGCGTCACCGTCCTGCGCAAGGGCAAGTACGTCGGCACCGTCAACACCAGCGAGACCAACAAGCAGGAGCTGTCGAACATGATGGTCGGCCGCCCTGTCCAGCTCGAGGTCGTGAAGGACGAAGCCAAGCCCACGGATGAAGTCCTCCGCGTCGAACATTTCAGCGTCCCCTCCCGCGTACATAAGCGCAACGCCGTGGACGATGTCAGCTTCTCCGTGCGCAAGGGCGAGATCGTCTGCGTCGCCGGTATCGACGGCAACGGCCAGTCCGAGCTTATATACGGTCTGACCGGGCTTGATAAGTCCTCCGGCGGCAAGGTCACGCTCTGCGGCGAGGACATCACCCATGCCTCCATCGCCCACCGCGGCAAGAACATGTCGCATATCCCCGAGGACCGCCATAAATACGGCCTTGTGCTCGACTTTACGCTGGAGCAGAACATGGTCCTCCAGCGCTTTCAGGAGCCGCAGTTTGAAAAGGCCGGCTTCATAAACAACGCCGCCGTGCGCGAGTACGCCGATGAGCTTATCGATAAGTTCGACGTCCGCTCCGGTCAGGGCGCGGTCACCGTCGCACGCAGCATGTCCGGCGGCAACCAGCAGAAGGCCATCATCGCCCGCGAGATTGACCGCGACAAGCCCCTTATCGTCGCCGTCCAGCCGACCCGCGGCCTTGACGTCGGCGCGATCGAGTACATACACAGCCAGCTCGTCTCCGAGCGCGACAAGGGCAAGGCCATCCTGCTCGTCAGCCTTGAGCTTGACGAGGTCATGAGCCTGTCCGACCGCATTCTTGTTATGTTCGAGGGCAAGATCGTCGGGGAATTCGACCCGAAGAAAATCACCGTGCAGGAGCTCGGCCTTTACATGGCCGGCGCCAAGCGCGCAGGCAAGGAGGGTGAAGCGGTATGAAAGAAAAGCTGTCCGCGTTCTACGCGAAGGACTCCACGCAGAAGGTCGTCGCGTCGCTGCTGTCCATTCTTATCGGTCTGGTCGTCGGCAGCCTTGTCATCCTCATCGTCGGCCTCACCAGCAAGAGCATTTCCACCAAGGGCGCATGGGAAGGCATCCGCCTTATCTTCGCCGGTATATTCAGCACCGGCCGTGACGCCTCAGGCGCGCTGAGCTGGGGCTTCAACCCCACGAGCGTCGGCAACATGCTCTTCCGCGCGACCCCGCTCATCATGACCGGTCTCTCCATCGCCGTCGCGTACAAGACGGGTCTGTTCAACATCGGTGCTCCCGGCCAGTACCTCATGGGCACAATGGTCTCTCTGATGCTCGCTCTCAGTCTCCCGACCGAGACAATGGGCGCATTCCTCGTCTGGCTCATCGCTTTCCTCGGCGGCATGCTCGCCGGTGCGCTCTGGGGCGCGATCCCCGGCCTGCTCAAGGCATTCCTGAATATAAACGAGGTTCTCGCCTGCATTATGACGAACTGGGTCGCGGCAAACCTCGTCACATGGCTCTTCGATATCAGCAGCTTCAAGAACATGGTCGAGGGCACGAAGTCCGGCTATATCTATAAGACGACCTATAACGGCGTCGCCACGGCAAAGCTCGGTCTCGACAAGCTCTTCCCCGGCTCTCAGGTAAACGCCGGTATCCTCGTCGCGGTCCTCTTCGCGATAGTCATGTACATCCTCATCAACAAGACCACCCTCGGCTACCAGCTCAAGGCCTGCGGCTCCAACCGTCACGCTGCGCGCTACGCCGGTATCAAGGATAAGCGTAACATCGTCCTCTCTATGGCGATCGCCGGCAGCATGGCCGGCGGCGGCGCTGCGCTCTACTACCTCTCCGGCAACACGGAGTTTTTCTGGAGCACCTATCAGTCCCTGCCCGCGACGGGCTTCAACGGCATCCCCGTTGCGCTGCTCGCGGTCAATAACCCCATCGCCGTCATCTTCACCGCGATCTTCATGTCGATGCTTGATATCATCGGCCTTCAGCTCACGAACCTCACCGCGTATAACGAGTACATCACCGACGTTATCATCGCCGCGATAGTTTACCTCAGCGCTTTCGCTCTCGTTATCCGCATGATGATCGCTCCGAAAAAGAAGCGCTCCGCGGAGCCGGAAACGGAAGGAGCGGTCACCGCCGAAAAAGCGGACAACGCAGACACTGAGAAAGGAGGCGACGAAGCATGACATTCCTTATCCAGCAGACCATGCTTTTCGCGGTTCCCCTGATGATCGTCGCGCTCGCAGGTGTGTTCTCCGAGCGAAGCGGTATCATCAACCTCGCCCTTGAAGGTATAATGATCTTCGGCGCGTTCATCGGCGTTCTGGCAGTCCGCCTTCTCCAGTCAAGCGAGGCCGTTCTGGCCGCCAAGGCCGCCAAGAACTGGGCAGCCATGCAGGGCTATGAGCTGCTCGCAATGCTCGCCGCCGCCGTCATGGGCGCGGTGTTCTCGCTGCTGCTGTCCTTCGCGTCCATCAACCTCCGCGCCGACCAGACCATCGGCGGCACGGCGCTGAACCTGCTCGCTCCGGCGCTCGTTCTGTTCTTCGTGCGTATCATCGCAAACCAGAACACTCTCCAAATGCAGGAGGGCGACGCGGCAAGCTGGTTTATGATAAAAAAGACCACGCTCGGCTTTGAAAAGAACGCCGACCTCGGTTTCCTCGGCAACACCCTGCTGCACAAGGTCTATCTTGCGACATACATCTGCATCATCCTGTTCATCGTCCTGTCGATCATTCTTTATAAGACGAAGTTCGGCCTGCGTCTGCGCGCCTGCGGCGAGAATCCTCAGGCTGCCGACTCTCTCGGCATCAACGTCTATAAGATGCGCTATGCCGGCGTGACGATCGGCGGCGCTCTGGCCGGTATGGGCGGCTTTGTGTACGCGCTCACCACTGCAAACTGCACCGCGAACGGCGATGTGGCCGGCTTCGGCTTCCTCGCTCTGGCTGTTATGATCTTCGGCAACTGGAAGCCTCTCAACATTGCGGGCGCGTCCATCCTCTTCGGTCTGTTCAAGTGCATCGCCGCCTCCTACGCGAGCCTTGACATCAACGGCGACGGCGTCTATGCCCTTGCAAGCATCGGCATCAGCCCGCACTTCTACCGTATGCTGCCCTATCTCATCACCATCATCGTCCTTGCCTTCACCTCCAAATCCTCCCGCGCACCGAAGGCCGAGGGCATCCCCTACGACAAGGGCTCAAGATAAGTGTCCTTATACCCTGCTGCGCCAAGCGCGGCAGGGTATTGCATTCCCCGGTTTTTTCTGCTATGATATGGTTTCACGACATAGGTACACTACCGTCTGTGAGCCGTATAAAAGCAATTACGGCAGCTCAGCTTTTTTATAAAATCAGCAAAGGAGCAGAATTATGAACAAGTATCTGGACATTTCCCCCGAAGTCAAGGCCGCGCTCGATGAAGGCCGCCCCGTCGTCGCTCTTGAGAGCACCATCATCTCCCACGGCATGCCCTATCCCAAGAACGTTGAGACCGCGCTCCTTGTCGAGCAGACCATCCGTGACAACGGCGCAGTCCCCGCGACCATTGCCGTCATCGGCGGCCGCCTCAAGGCAGGCCTGAGCCATGAGGAGATCGAGTACCTCGGCAAGACCGGCCGCGGCGTCGCCAAGGCCAGCCGCCGCGATCTGCCCGCACTCGTCGCTCGCGGAGCGGACGGCGCTACCACCGTCACCACCACCATGATAATCGCCCACATGGCGGGCATCAATGTTTTTGCCACCGGCGGCATCGGCGGCGTTCACCGCGGCGCTGAGGTCACCATGGATATTTCCGCAGACCTTGAGGAGCTCGCCCAGACCCCCGTCATGGTCGTCTGCGCAGGTGCAAAGTCCATCCTCGACCTCGGCCTGACCCTTGAATATCTTGAGACCAAGGGCGTCCCCGTCATCGGCTACGGCACTGATGAGCTCCCCGCCTTCTATACCCGCAAGAGCGGCTTCGGCGTCGACTACCGCGTTGACTCCCCCGAGGAGCTGGCTGCGATGTTCCGCGCCCAGCGCGAGCTCAACTACAAGGGCGGCATGCTCGTCACCAACCCCATCCCTGAGCAGTACGCAATGGACAAGGAAGTCATCGACAAGGCCATCGAGCAGGCGCTTGCCGAGGCGAAGGAACAGCATGTCCACGGCAAGGAGACCACTCCGTTCCTGCTCGCCCGCGTGGTCGAGCTGACCGGCGGCGACAGCCTCGAGAGCAACATCAAGCTCGTCCTCAATAACGCGACCGTCGCGGCCAAGACCGCGGCAGAGCTTGCAAAGTAACCCGCACCATCCCGCCGGAGCGCACACCCCGGCGGGAGTTTTTGTGCTTGTTTGCCCTTGCAATCCGACGTTCTTTGTGCTATGCTTGTTGCAATAAGATTGGAGGCGAGAATGTGACCGCGACCAACGAAGAAAAAATCTTACAGCTGCTTGAGGTAATGCAGGCAGATATATCCGGCATGAAAGCTGATATCGCACAGCTCAAAGCTTCTCAGGAAGAACTCAAAGCCACTCAGGAAGAAATGAAAGAGACCCTGTCAGAACACACGGTAGTCCTGAATGCCATTCTCGAATGGGCAGACGAGTGCCGCGAGGCAGACCGTTTCCCTCTTCCGAAGATCATGTGAGCATTTCCGTAAAACTTACTCAGTCACTATACCTCCGAAGCACATGCTTCGGAGGTTTTTCGTATCCCGAGCATGTTTATGTTGAAATAAGCCTGCATTTGCTGTATAATATAATGAATTTGTATTTATTCTTTTCGTATTGGGGGTGTGTCTGTGGCAGAAAACGAGTGTATGGTGTCTGTCCTGTGCACGGCATATAATCATGAAAAGTATATCGCGCAGACGCTTCAATGCATTGTCGATCAGCAGACGGACTTCGCCTTTGAATTGCTCGTGAATGACGACGCTTCGACCGACGGCACCGCCGCGATCATCCGCTCGTTTGAGGAAAAATACCCGCACATCATCCGGGCATTTTACCAAGAAAAGAATTTATATTCTCAGGGAATAGATGCCTATCATCACTTTCTGTATAGAGAAGCTCTGGGAAAATATGTCGCAATATGTGAAGGTGATGACTTTTGGTGCGACCCTTCAAAACTCCAACGGCAGGTCGATTTTATGGAGGCCCACCCGGAGTACTCCGCCTGTGTTCATAACACGGTCTGTCAATACTGCAGGGAGTCACGGCCTGATCACCCTCTTTTGAACCGTACCGGTGATAGCAATGTTGAGTTCGGCGATATTCTTCCCGGTATGTCAAAAGCCTATCATACAAGTTCGCTGTTGGCAAGGAAAGGCATTATCTCAAATCCGCCTGACTTCTATTTCGTCGGCTGGAAACATGGGTTTACCGATTACCCCGATGCTCTGTGGCTGCGTCTCAACGGTCCGATTCGCTACATCGACCGATGCATGTCGGTCTACCGTATAAACAGTAACCCAGAGGCATGGAGTTCTGGTGTAGACGGACGCTACGACAAGCTGAAGCGCTTTTTGACCGGTGAGCTTGATGTGCTGCACACATTCCGCTCCCACGCCCCGGAGGCTATCAGGCCGCTTGTTGAAAGTGCCGAGATACAGCGTGAATTTGATCTTCTTCAGATCGAAGGCCGCGACGCGGAGCAGCGCAGGCCGCCCTACCGGGATATCCTCAAGGCCAAGCCTTTCTCATACCGGCTTAATAATTTTCTCAAGTGTACCATGCCGCATCTGCACCGGCTCTACCGGAAAATGCGCGGCTACGGCGAATAGGTGCGGGATCGGATAAGCTATGTACGACAATAAGAAAACCGTATTCTCCAATCTGATATGGCGATTCATGGAGCGATGCGGGGCGCAGGTCGTGTCCTTTGTCGTGTCCATCGTGCTCGCGCGCATCCTTGAGCCTGAGCTGTACGGTACCATTGCCCTCATCACTGTTATCACATCGATCCTTCAGGTCTTTGTCGACAGCGGCATGGCAAACGCGCTCATCCAGAAGAAGGACACCGACGACCTTGACTATTCCTCCGTTTTCTACTTCAATGTCGCTTTCTGTCTCGTGCTGTATATAGGGCTGTTCTTCGCTTCTCCGCTTATCAGCCGGATATACGGCTCGCCCGACCTTGTCCCGGTCATCCGTGTGCTCGGTCTGACGATCGTCGTCTCCGGCGTCAAGAACGTGCAGCAGGCCTATGTCGCAAAGACGATGCAGTTCCGCCGCTTCTTCTTCTCCACCCTCGGCGGTACGCTGTTCTCCGCCGTCGTCGGCATCACGATGGCTTACCGCGGCTTCGGGATATGGGCGCTGGTCGCTCAGCAGCTTCTGAACGCCGCTGTCAATACCGCGATCCTCTGGCTGACCGTCGGCTGGAAGCCGAAGCTCATGTTCTCCCTGCAGCGTCTCGGCGGGCTCGTGTCCTACGGCTGGAAGCTCCTTGTCTCCGCGCTGCTCGACACGATATATCTCAAGATATCCCAGCTCGTCGTCGGGCTGAAGTACACCTCGTCCGACCTTGCTTTCTATAACAAGGGCGACCAACTCTGTCTGCTCGTCGTTGAAAACATCAATTCCTCTATCGACAGCGTCCTGCTGCCCGTGCTCTCCGCCGAGCAAGACAGCCGCGACCATGTGCGCGAGATGACGAGCCGCGCCATCAAAACAAGCTCCTATATCATGATGCCGCTCATGATGGGCATGGCCGTGTGCGCCGAACCGCTCATCCGTCTCCTGCTTACCGAGAAGTGGCTGCCATGCGTACCGTATATGCAGGTCTTCTGCGCGATGTACGCCTTCTATCCGCTGCACACCGCAAACCTCAACGCCATCAAGGCCATGGGACACAGCGACATTTTCCTCAAGCTCGAAATAATCAAGGAGATCGTCGGCATCGGTCTTATCTTCGCCGCGATGAACATCAGCGTCTATGCCGTCGCCGTCAGTCAGTTCGTCTCCGGGCTCATTTCCCTCGTCATCAACGCGTGGCCGAACCGTAAGCTGCTTGGGTACAAGCTGACAAAGCAGCTGCGGGATATCCTGCCCGCGCTGCTGCTCGCCTGCCTGATGGGCGTCTGCATCTATCCGATCAGCCTGCTCGGGCTGAGCGACTGGCTCACTCTGCTTATTCAGGTCCTGCTCGGCATTGCGATATATGTCGGCGGCTCCGTTATCTTCCGCGTTGACAGCTTCAGCTTCATGCTGGATGTGCTCCGCCGTCTCACCGGCCGCGCCGCGGAGGAATAATTTATCCGAGGTCATATAATGAGTAAAGATTGTCTCGTTTCCGTACTCTGTACGGCCTATAACCACGAAGAATATATCCGCGACGCGCTCGAGAGCATCGTCACCCAGCAGACGGATTTTCCCTTTGAGCTGCTCGTGAATGACGACGCTTCTACCGACGGCACCGCCGCGATAATCCGCGAATACGCCGAGAAGTACCCGGATATCGTGCGCCCGTTCTATCAGGAAAAGAACCTGTATTCGCAGGATATAGACATCTACTATGCCGTGTTCTTCCCGAACGCGCGCGGCAAATACGTCGCCTTCTGCGAGGGGGACGATTACTGGACAGACCCCACCAAGCTCCAGCGTCAGGTCGATTTTCTCGAAGCGCACCCGGAGTATTCCGCCTGCGTCCACAACACGCTCCTGCACTACTGCACCGGCAGCCGCCCGGACGAAGAGCTCGTGCAGCGCGGCGGGGACTGCGATGTTGAGTTTGAAGACATCCTCCCCGGCATGAGCACCGCGTGGCACACAAGTTCGCTCCTCGCCAAAACTCCGCTTCTGGCCGATCCCCCCGATTTCTACTATATCGCCGCCGAGTATGGCTTCGGCGATTACCCCTACGGCATATGGCTGCGCCATAACGGCCCGGTGCGCTTCATCGCCCGCACGATGTCCGCCTACCGCATCTGCAGCAACGACGCGTCTTGGAGCAGCGGCGTCGAGGGGCGCTATGATAAGCTCATCCGCTTCATGACCGGCGCTGTCGCGATGCACGAAGCCTACCGCGCTCACGTCACCGATCCGGATGTGCTGCGCCTTGTGGATGACAACATTCTCAAATGGAAGTTCCAGCTTCTTTACACGCAGGGGAAGGACAAGGAGCTGCGCCGCCCGCCGTATAACAAGCTGCTTAAAACGAAGCCTCTGCGCTTCCGCATCAATAACGCCGTCAAGTGCCTGTTTCCCGCGCTGCACCGGCTCTACCGCCGGAAGCAGGGCTATGACGAATGAGCGCGAAAGGAGCCTGTCCCATGAAAAAGCTGCTGCTCTTAGGCGGCGCGCAGTACCTGCTGCCCGTCATAGAAGAGGCGCATAAGCTGGGGCTGTATGTCATCACCTGTGACTATCTGCCCGATAACATCGCCCATAAGCACTCCGATGAATACCGCAACGTCAGCATCATAGATAAGGACGCCGTCCTCAGTACCGCGCGTGAGCTCGGTATCGACGGCATCATGTCTTTCGCCTGTGACCCCGGCGTTGTGACGGCGGCCTATGTGGCTGAGAAGCTCGGCCTGCCCTTTGCCGGTTCTTATGAAGCCGTGTCCATCCTCCAGAACAAGGGCCTCTTCCGCCGCTTCCTTACCGAGAACGGCTTCAACGTCCCCTGGGCAAAGAGCTATACCGAGCCCGCCGAAGCTCTGACCGACTCCGCCGGCTTCAACTGGCCGATGATAGTCAAGCCCGTGGACTCCGCCGGCAGTAAGGGCGTCACGCGCGTGGATTCTCCCGGCGCGCTCCTCACCGCGATAGAGCACGCCAAGGCTTTTTCGATCTGCGGGGATTTTATAATCGAGGAGTTCATCACCCAGCAGGGCTTCTCCTCGGATACCGACTGCTTCTCCGTTGATGGTGTGCTGCGCTACTGCTCCTTTGACGAGCAGCACTTCGACGCGCATGCCGACAATCCCTATACCCCCGCGGCCTACGCATGGCCGTCCACTATGCCCGCATGGGCGCAGGCGGAGCTGAGGGGCGAGCTCCAGCGGCTCATCACGCTGCTCGGTCTCGGCACCGGTCTTTATAATATAGAGACGCGCCTCGGCACGAACGGCAAGACCTACATAATGGAGGTCTCCCCCCGCGGCGGCGGCAACCGCCTGAGCGAGGTGCTGAGCATGGCCGCGGAAACGAACCTCGTCGCAAACGCCGTCAAGGCCGCCGTCGGTCTGCCGGTGGACGAGATGCGCGACCCCGTGTATAACGGGCACTGGACGGAGATCATCCTCCACAGCGGCCGCGACGGTATTTTCCGCGCACTCGATATCGCTCCTGAGCTTGAGAGCGCCGTCGTCCAGCGCGACCTTTGGGTAAAGCCCGGCGACGCCGTCGAGCGTTTCTCGGGCGCAAACAAGGCCATCGGCACGCTTGTTATGAACTTCTCCACCCGCGAGGACGCTGAAAAATATATGGCCGACGACAGCTGGTACAGCATCACCGTCGACTGACTGAAAGGACTCAACATGAAAAAACTACTGATGCTCGGCACGAGCTACGGCACCTGCGAAATGCTCCGTTATGCCAAAAGCATAGGCGTACATACCATTGTCACCGACTATAACGAGCCGGAGCATTCTCTCGGCAAGCAGATAAGCGACGAATACTGGATGATAAACACCGGCGACCTCGACACTCTTGAAGCCAAGTGCCGCGAGGAAGGCGTCAACGCCGTTGTCTGCGGCATAAGCGAGTTTAACCTCGAGATGTGCATGGAGTTGTGCCGCCGTCTCGGTCTGCCGTGCTACTGCACGCCCGAGGCATGGCACTTCTCCCGCGACAAGGACGATTTCAAGCGCCTCGCCCGCTCCCTCGGCGCGCCGCTGCCCGATGATTATTATCTCTCCGATCCCCCGACGCGCGCGGAGCTCGACGCGGTGAAGTACCCCGTTGTCGTAAAGCCCGTAGACCTCAGCTGCAACCGCGGCATCAGCTACTGCCATGATGAGCAGGAGCTGCTTGACGCCTGCGCTCTCGCCCGCTCCATGTCCAAGAGCCCGAAGCTCATCGTCGAGCGTATGCTCCACGGCGAGGAGTGGTACAGCTTCTATGCCTTCGCCGAGGGCGAGATAAGCCTTATGGCGCTGTGTGCAATGTACTCCCAGCCCGGCGAGCCGAAGAACTGCTACTCCATCACCTCCACCGTCTCCAACAATGTTGAGCGCTATGTCACCGAGATCGACCCCCATATCCAGAAAGTCCTCAAGGCCGTCGGCTGCCGCGAGGGCATCGGTTGGGTTCAGGTCATGCTCGATGAGGATGGGCACTTCTACATAATCGAAATGGGCTACCGCCTTGACGGGGACATGATGTATATCCCCATCAAGAGCCTGCTCGGCTTCGACACCGTCGCATGGATCGTCGATTACGCCCTCGGCAGGCGCAATGACCCGGCCATGCTGCCCCCGTCCCAGACCAAGGCCTATAAGCGCTGCGGTTCGAGCTATATGCTCTGGACGAATAACGACGGCGTCATCGCCTCCATCGAGGGGCTTGATGAGATCGCCGCCATCCCCGGCGTCACGGTCGACTCCCTCGCCTGTGTCGGCGACGAGCTGACGAAGTACCAGCCCCTCGGCGATATTCTCTTCGACACCGACGATATCGAGGAGACCTGCCGCTTTATCCAGAAGGTCAACGACACCGTGAAGATCACGAATGACCGCGGCGAAAACGTCCTCATCTATTATGATGATTTCGACTACCTCCGCAAGGTATATGAGGACGGTCTGGCGGGTAAATGATCCCCAGCCGGACAAACACAGAGATTGGAGTGATGCGCCTTGCATCCGCAGATAGATAAAAAAAGATTCTTCCCCGTCGTGTGCATCATCGCCGCCGTGCTGATCCTCGTCTCCGTGAGTCTGGAATCGGTACAGGCCGCGGTCGAGGGCACCTATGCTTTCTTCTCCAAGCAGTTTGACTGGCTGTTCGTCGCCTCGAATCTCGCGGCGTTCATCTTCTCGCTGTGGATCGCTTTCGGCCCCTACGCCAAGGTCAAGCTCGGCGGGGAGGACGCAAAGCCCGAGTACAGCAAGTTCTCATGGATCGCCATGATGTTCACCACGAGCTGCAGCGCGGGGCTCATCGTCTTCGGTTTCATCGAGACGACGATATATTCCTCCACCGCCGTTCCTTTCCATGCCGAGCCTTTTTCCATCGAGGCCTATGAGTACGCCGCGATGTATACCCATTATCACTGGGGGCTCAACGCATGGTCGCTGTACGTGCCCGCCTCCGTCGCCGTCGGCTATATGCTCTATAACCGTCGCCAGAGCCAGATCAGCATGAGCTCGGCCTGTTCCCCGGTTCTGAAGTCCGGCTGCAACAGGCTCTCCGGCTGCCTGATCGACGTTTTCGGCACTTTCGGCGCTATCGCCGCGCCCGTCACCTCAATGGGTCTCGGTATGCCGCTGCTGACTCTGCTGCTTCAGGGTATCTTCGGCATCCCGGATGAATATGTGAAGCCGCTGCAGATCATCATCCTCGCCATCTGGGTCGCCATGTTCGGCACCAGCGTCTATCTCGGCCTGCAAAAGGGCATCAAGAACCTCAGCAACATCAACGTCTATCTCGCCTTTGCGTTCATGCTCTTCGTCGGCGTGCTCGCTGGTGTGTTCAACGTCCTCCGCGCCGAGGTCAACGCCCTCGGCCTGTACATCCAGAACTTTGTCCACCTCATCACCTATACCGATCCCTACGGCGACGGGCAGTTTGTCCGCACATGGACGGTGTGGTACTGGGCGTGGCTCATCGTGTATATGCCGCTCATGGGTGTGTTCAACGCGCGCGTTTCCAAGGGGCGCACCCTGCGCGAGATCGCGCTGGGGCAGATGGTCTGGTGCTCTCTCGGCTGCTGGGTCGCAATGTCCACCCTCGGCAATTACGCCATCAAGATCCAGACCGGCGGCGTTGCCGATATCGCCTCCGTGCTCCAGAGCTCCGGCCAGCCTGCCGCGATCCTCGCCATACTTGAGACCATGCCCTGCCCCAAGCTTATGATGGTCATCGTCGCGATTCTGTGCTTCGTGTTCATGGCAACGACCGTCGACTCCAGCGCCTATGTCGCCGCGGAGACGACCTATATCCATGCCGACAGCGACACTCAGTCTCCCCGCTGGTGCCGTGTGTTCTGGGCAGCCGTCATATGCGTCATCACCTTTGTGCTGCTCGAGGTCGGCGGCTTCAGCGCCGTGCAGGTGCTTGCGATACTCATCGGCCTGCCGCTGTCGGTGCTGATGTTCATCGTTATCGCCTCGGCGGTCAAGGCGCTGCGCGAGGATAACCGCAGATAAATTCCTTGTGGCCGCATCCGCGGCAGATTGGAGTAAGATATGTCCGAAATAATCAATGTCACCCGCTCGTCCATCCCGGAGTTTGAGGAGTACTGCAATGAGATCCGCAGCATCTGGGACAGCCATTGGCTCACCAATATGGGCGAAAAGCACCAGCGGCTCGAAGCGGAACTGAAGGAGTACCTCGGTGTGCCCAATGTCGCCCTGCTCACGAATGGCCACCTCGCGCTCGAAAATATCATCGAAGCCATGGAGCTCAAGGGCGAGATAATCACCACGCCCTTCACCTTTGCCTCCACCACGCATGCGATCGTCCGCTGCGGCTGCACCCCCGTGTTCTGCGATATCGACCCCGCCGACTATACCATCGACGCCGGCAAGCTCGAGTCTCTTATCACCGATAAGACCGTCGCCATCATGCCCGTGCATGTCTACGGCAACCTCTGCAATGTGGAGGAGATAGACCGCATCGCGAAGAAGCACGGCCTCAAGGTCATTTATGACGCCGCCCACGCCTTCGGCGTGACGAAAAACGGCATCAGCTCCGCCTGCTTCGGCGACGCCGCCATGTTCTCCTTCCATGCCACCAAGGTCTTCAACACCATTGAGGGCGGCGCGCTCTGCTTCAAGGATGCTGCTTTAGCGCAGCGCATCCACGACCTCAAGAACTTCGGTATTCAGGGGCCGGAGGATGTCGAGTACGTCGGCGGCAACGCGAAGATGAACGAGTTCTGCGCGGCGATGGGGCTGTGCAACCTGCGCCATCTAGACGGCTGGATCGCCGAACGCAAGCTTGCCGACGAGCGCTATTGGGAGCGCCTTGACGGTGTGCCCGGCATCCGCCTCAACGCGCCGCAGAAGGGCGTCCGCTCGAACTATGCCTATTTCCCCGTCGTGTTCGACGGCTATAAGTATGACCGTGACGAGGTCTTTGACCGCCTGAACGCACACGGCATCGTCGCGAGAAAGTACTTCTACCCCATCACCAATTCCTTTGCCTGCTACCGCGGCCGCCCCGGCTTCGATCCCGCCGCGACCCCTGTCGCCGCGCACATTGCCGATTGCGTCCTGACTCTCCCGCTCTATGCCGGTCTCAGCACCGAGGACGTCGACCGCATCTGCGATATAATCCTTGGGTAAGGACGTTAACTGAAATCCATATATACAGCAGCTCTGGAGCAAAGTCCCCGGAGCTGCTTTTTCTAAACATGAAACCTATTCCGTTTTTTGTCGTATTTATGGGTGAGAGCTCTTATACAAAGGAGGTTCAGTATGGAAGACAAACAGATCGTCGATCTGTACTGGCAGCGTTCCGACCTGGCCATATCGGAAACGAATCAGAAATACGGCAGATACTGCCGCACCATTGCCTATAATATCTGCGGCATAGCTGAGGATGCGGAAGAGTGCGTCAATGACACATGGTTTCGCGCATGGAACCTTATGCCCGATCAGCGCCCGTCGGTATTATCCGCATTTCTCGGCCGTATCACCAGAAGCATTTCTATTGATCGTATCAAGACAAACAACAGAATCAAGCGCGGCGGAGGACAAACGGGCCTCGCACTGGAAGAACTTGAAGAGTGCATCTCCGGCGGAACCGATCCTGAACAGGCTTTGGACGCAAAAGAACTGGAAGCGGCAATCGGAAGCTTCGTTTCGGGACTGTCTGCGGATGAGAAAAAGATCTTCATACTGCGGTACTGGTATCTCGTCCCCATTCCCGAGATATCCAAAAAGCTGTGTTATAGTCAGGGGAAAATCAAAAGCTCCCTGTTCCGTACCCGCAGGAAACTGCACGCCTATTTACAGGAGGAGGGCTTATGCTGAACTCGCTGACACTTCTTCGCGCTATGAACGGCATTTATGAGGAGGATGTAGTCATGGCCGGAAACAGTTATTTCGATGAAAAACAAGTAAAACACCTCAAGACAAAACGCATCATCAGCTTTGCGCTGGCTGCCGCACTTATCTTGTCGCTCGGCATTGCGGCGTATGCGGCCTTTTCCTCTATGACGCATAGAGTCCCAAAGAAGAGCGAGACATTCCGCATCAACTGGGAGGAAAACCCCAGTGGGTACATTGAATGGAGCGATGCAAAGCTTGCTGTCACATTCCCAGAGACGGCCGAGAGCAAAGAGATAGAATTTCGGCCAGGCTGGCTGCCGGATGAAATGGCCTCGCTGAAGGATGGATCATGGTGCGGTCGCTTAACGTCCGAGGGTCTTGCTTTCAGCGGCTCGCCTAACTTCATGCCCGCCTATCAAGACATGATGCAGCCCCTGCTGATCGAAACATATTACATGTCACAGTTCAGCGGCGGCGGTGCTCTGCTGCTGCTTTACTACACACCGGAGAAGATCATTGAGGAGCACTGGGACGAGCAGAACGTTGACGTGATGCGCTTTCATTGTACGGAGCATTTTGATGCGCGGCCGGAGATCGGCATGGATGAGTATACTTTAGAGCAGGATATTATCCTGATGTCCAACGCCGATGCCGGATGGGTAGTCCGGGTCTGCGGTGAGATCGGCATGGATCAGCTTGTCAAGGTCGCCAGAAATCTTGAGATCAGGGAGACCGGCAAAGTCCTGACCTGCAATGATTTTGAAAATCACTATGCTTTCATGGACGGCGGCGTAGGCTGACCTGCACACTGCCGCGGAAGGGCGATTTTTTGTATGGAAAAACTCGCCGCGATGGTATATAATAAGTTGCTCTGATTACGGCTTTTATAGGAGGCTGATCTTACTTGACCAGAATACTATTCATCTGCCACGGCAATATATGCCGCAGCCCGATGGCCGAGTTTGTGCTGCGCGATATGTGCTCCCGCGCGGGGCTCGCGGCACAGTTCGACATTGCCTCCGCCGCGACGAGCAGTGAGGAGCTCGGCAACCCCGTCTATCCCCCCGCACGGCGCAAGCTCGCCGAGCACGGCATCGGCTGCGAGGGCAAGACCGCACGGCGCATAAGACCGGAGGATTACAATAATTACGATCTCCTCATCGGCATGGACGACGCGAACATGCGCAATATGGCGCGCGCCTTCGGCGGTGATCCCGAGGGCAAGCTTCACCTGCTGCTCGAGTACGCCGGCCGACCCAGAGAGGCCGTCGCCGACCCGTGGTACACGCGTGATTTTGAAGCAACATGGCGGGACGTCAACGCCGGCTGCCTCGGCCTGCTCAACGTCCTGCATCCGCAGGTAACGCTCGATCTCTCTGCCTGCCGTGAGCGCCGCGAGCTGTATTCCGTCCTGCGCCGCGCCATGCTCTGGCAGGATTGGTACGGCGAAAACTTGGACGCACTGCACGATATCCTGACCGGGCAGCCCTATCTCGGCCGCAGCTTCATCATCATTCTGCCCGATATCGATTCCCCATGCCGCGCTTACGCCGAGCGCATAGCAAACGAATTTGCCGAAGCCGGGCTCCCGGTGGAAGTCAAAAATTAATTTGGCTCTATATGCAAAATGGATGCAGTCCTAAATGAACTGCATCCATTTTTTATCGTCTGTTTACTGCTTCTTATCGAGAATTTCCATAAGCTCCTTGGCGATCGCGTTGACCCGCTCCCGAAGCTCCGGCATATCCGCCGTGTTCTCCTGCGCCTCCGTGTCGGACGTCCCAGACTCAGCCTCGTCGCTATGCTCCTCCGGCATCAGCCCGCAGAGGAAATCCTGCCATTCATTGTTGAGCATCTCGATCGCCTCAATGTGCTGCTTCTTGAGCTTGTTAAGGCAGTTCTCGACGCACTTTGCGGCATATTCCTGCTGATCCGGCAGGGACTGCGCAAGCTCCCGGCGCTTGTGCTCCGCCTCGCGCACTATCGTGTCGGCCTTCTCCTGCGCCTGACGTATCGTCTCCTCCGCCTGCGCGCGTGCCTGATCTTCGATCTTCTTCGCGAGGGCGCGCGCCGAAAGCAGCGTGTCGCCTATCTCGGACTTCTGCCCGTTGAGCGCCTCAAGCTGCGTGCGCAGCAGCTCATTTTCCTGCCCCATAGTCTCCGCCTGCTGCTGGATGTTGCTGAGCAGGGCATTGACCTTATTTGCGTTATAATATTTCTTTTTGACCACGTCGATATTGACGGAGTCGAAAAACTCTTTATCCAGAGCCATAGTCCTGACCTCCCGCCGGGGTATCACGGCTCATCCGCAGAGTGCGGATTCCCCGCCGTTCGGCTTATTATAACAGATTATCCGCCGCTTATCAACCGATTAAATTCTCCCGACGCCCGAATATAGCTTCACTCCCGGCTTTCCGCGTCGCACCTGAGCTCTATGATGTTGCCGTCCCTCTCGGCGGTGTAAACACTCGTCCGGATGTATATCTCCTCCGCCTGCTCCAAGGCCGAGTGCAGGCGCTCGACGGCGGGGCTTGCAAGCGGGATCCGGGCAAGCTCATCCATCACTTCGTCTATCGCTCCGCACAGGACTGCGTACATTTTTTCATAATTCGGCATCTACCCTGTTCCTTTCTCCCACATTTCCCTATAATTATACTCGGATATTCGTACATATTCAACCCCGAAAATCCTCATTATATTAAATGCAGAAGCATCCAGCCGCATGAGGGTTTTTGAAATGATAAGTTACGCACCGCTATTCCGGACAATGCAAGAAAAAGGTATAAGCTCCTATCGCCTGGAGCAAATGGGCTTTTCCCGCGCCACGTATTATTCCATCAAAAGCGGCAACAGCATATCCACAAATACTCTGAACCAGCTCTGCAAACTCCTGCACTGCGGCGTCAGCGATGTTATAGAGTTCATAGAAGAGTAATGCAGCTATGTCCGCGCCCCACACAGCGCGGACTTTTTCGTTTTTAACGAGGTTCTGCATCTCTTCAACATTTTAGCGCGTATTTTGACTTGTGTCAACATCGTTACGCTATTTTAGCAAGGTTTATATATCTGAGATTCTCCCTAAAATAATGGTAGGGAGATGCTGCCATGAAATCTGAGTATAAGCCTTTATATGAAAAGTTCGGCCTCAACGTCGTATACTACCGTAAGCGTAAAAAGCTGACGCAGATGCAGCTTGCCGAGCTTGCGGATATTGACCGCAGCCACATCAGCGCCATAGAGCTCGGCAACGTCGGCGTGTCGTTTGACGTTATCTTCAAGCTCTGCGAAGTGCTTGAAGTAAAGCCCAAGGAGCTTTTTGATTTCAGAGACTAACTATAAAAGATGCACTGCAAAACAATTTGCAGTGCATCTTTTATAGTATTAAGTCGTCTCAGCATTGCAGCAGCCGCAGCATCTCATGCCGCAGGCGGTCGATGATCCTCTTTTCCAGCCTGCTTATATAGCTCTGCGAAATGCCCAGCATATCCGCGACCTCCTTCTGCGTATATTCCCTCCCGCCGAGCAGCCCGAAGCGCAGCATGATTATCTCCCGCTCCCGCTCGTTGAGCGTACCTATCGCCTCCATGAGTATGTGCTTTTCCGCGTCGTCCTCGAGCGGGCGGCACACCTCGTCCTCGTCCGTGCCGAGGATATCGGACAGCAGCAGCTCGTTTCCGTCCCAGTCGGTGTTGAGCGGCTCGTCGAAGCTCACCTCCGTGCGCTGGCTGCCGATCTTGCGCAGATACATCAGTATCTCGTTTTCGATGCAGCGGCTGGCGTAGGTCGCAAGCTTTATGTTCTTGCGGGAGTTAAACGTGTTGACGGCCTTGATAAGTCCTATCGTGCCGATGGATATCAGATCCTCAAGGTTTATCCCGGTGTTCTCAAAGCGCTTTGAGATGTAGACGACAAGGCGCAGGTTGTGCTCGATGAGGAGCCGACGCGCGGCCTCATCACCGTCGTCGAGCGCGGCAATGGCGCTCTCCTCCTCGGCGCGCGGAAGGGGCGGCGGCAGTGTGTCGCTGCCGCCGATGTAAAAAACCGGCGGCGGCTCTATCCCAAGGATCGACAGGATCCTTTCGTGTATAAACATGATCTGTGGCTTACAAAGCATAATTCCGTCTCCTTTCAAAACAGCACTCCAAGGCAGCGCCGCATAATGCGGCAAGAGCAGCTGGCGAGAGAATTTGTGTTCTGATGACGGCACTTTTTCGCAGGAATACTTTGTGTATTTCAAGAAAAAGTGACTAAATCAGGGCGCAAATTATCCGTCAGATGCCGCAGGCGTATTATGCGGCGCTGCCTTATAAAATTCCTTCAAAGCCGTCACCGGCTGCTGCGGCGGATATCGCCGCGAGCAGCCCCGTGCGTTCCTCACCGTCCACGCGCACGCTGTCCGGTCTGAACACCGGCAGCAGCCCCGTCCCGCCGAGAGCGGAGAACGGGATCAGCCGCATCCGTCCCGCAAGCTCCGGGCTCTCCCCCGCGGCGGTCACAAGCTCCACGGGATCGGCTATCTCGAGCAGCGCCGCGCTCTCCGGCAGCAGCGGCCTCAGCGCGCCCGGGGAAATCACGACTATCTCCGCCCCCGTCACGGGGTCGGACAGGCAGTTGCCGCTGTCGATGAGCGCGGTAAAGCAGCAGTGGCGGCCGTTCAGGCTCAGCTCTATCGCCGCTGTGCGCCGGTCGGCTGCGCGCGAGCGGGAGCGGGCGATGATGCTCAGTACCGTGTAGCACACCGCAAAGCAGCCTATCAGCAGCCGCAGGTCAATTACCGGCAGCGCCCCGGTCTGTAAGCTCAGTGCCCATATCGCCCCGCCGAAGGTCGCGGACACGGCGAGGAACACTGCCATGCACCGGAACATGCGCCGCTCCCCGCCGAAGGCTATGAGCCCCATCAGCGCCGCCGACACAAGCTCCATCCACCGCGAGGCCATGAAGCTTAAGTCAGGCAGGAACACCGAAACCGAGTACGCCGCGCCGAGCAGCGCCGCCGCGAGGTACCGCCGCCGTCTCAGGCAGAGCCTGCATATGCGCGCGGTTATGAGGCACAGGAGATAGTCCGTAAACAGGCTCAGGAAGAACAGGCTGTCTATGTAAATATATTTCATGCCCGGAGTATATCACGGCACCGGCGCATAATTTGTCATTTGGGAATTGTCAAACCGGGCGTACTGTGGTAGAATCCATACTGAAATATTATTATGGATAGGTGTGTGATTTTCCGATGTGGTTCACATTTGCGGTCATTGCCCTGCTCTGCTGGAGCGGCTCTGATCTATTCTCCAAAATAGGCTGCCAGTCCGAGACCGATAAATACAGTCACCTGAAAATGGTCACGGCTGTCGGCGTCGTCATGGGTCTGCACGCCTGCTATGAAATTTTTATCGGCGGCGTTGAGATAAGCTGGAGCGTCATCCTGACTTATCTGCCTGTCTCGATACTGTACATTCTCTCTATGGCAATCGGCTATGTCGGCCTGCGGTATATCGAGCTTTCGATATCCTCGCCGATCTGCAACAGCTCCGGCGCTGTCGTCGCCGTGCTCACCTTTGCGACCGTCGGCATCAGTGACGATCTGCCCCCCGTGGCGCTCGTCGCGGTCGCGCTCGTCTGCCTCGGCGTGTTCTTCCTCGGTCTGACCGAAGCGAATGAGGACCCCGAGCTTCGCCGCGCGCGTCAGGATGAATCCAACCGGCATTATGCCAAGAGCTGGATCGCCATCCTCCTCCCCGTTATCTACTGCCTGCTTGACGCTCTCGGCACCTTTGCCGACAGCCGCGTGCTCGAAGTGCTCGATGAGGACTCCGCAAACGTTGCCTACGAGCTGACCTTCCTTGCCGCCGGTATTGCAAGCGCGGTATACACCCTCGGCATAAAGAAGCAGAAGCTCATCTTCAGGCAGGAAGCCCCGAAGTACACCGGCGCGATATTCGAGACCATCGGCCAGTTCTTCTATATCTACGCCCTTGCCGACACCCAGCACGTCGCCTTCGCTGCGCCCATCATCTCCTCGTACTGCGTGGCCTCGGTCATATGGAGCCGCATCTTCCTCAAGGAAAAGCTCTCGCTCAAGCACTATCTGTCGATAGCGCTCGTCGTCGCGGGTATAGTGATACTTGGAATACTCGACATTTAAATAAGGAGAAATCATATGAGCTTTGCTTATAAAAGAGTTGTCGTCAAGATAAGCGGCGAAGCGCTTGCCGGAGATAAGAAGACCGGCTTTGACTTTGATTTTATCTCGCATGTCTGCTCCGTTATCAAGGGCTGCGTCGATGATGGCGCTCAGGTCGGCATCGTCATCGGCGGCGGCAACTTCTGGCGCGGCGTCAAGGACGGCGCAGGCAAGGTCGAGCGCGTGAGTGCCGACCGCATGGGCATGCTTGCCACCTGCATGAACTGCCTTGCCGTGTGCGACGTGTTCCGTCAGCTCGGCGCAAAGGCGCGCGTCATGACCGCGGTCGATATTCAGGGCGTCGGCGAGCGCTATGATACCCGCAAGGCCATAGAGTATATGGAGGACGGCAACATCGTCCTTTTCGCCGGCGGCAGCGGCGCGCCGTTCTTCTCCACCGATACGGCGGCAGTCCTGCGCGCAGCGGAGATACACGCCGACGGCATACTCCTCGCGAAGAACATCGACGGCGTCTACGATTCCGACCCGCGCACGAATCCTGACGCGAAGAAGTTCGACCGCATCAGCTATGACGAGGTCCTCGCCCGTCACCTCGCGGTCATGGACACCACCGCCACGAGCCTTGCGATGGATAACTCCATCCCCGTCATCGTCTTTGCACTCGCGCAGCCCGAGAACATCCGCCGCTCCCTCTCCGGTGAGGCTCTCGGCACGACCGTCGGTTGACAATATCGTAAAAGTTTAAACTTGATAATATAAACGGAGGAAACACAATGTCTGACTACAAAGAATTTGAAAGCAAAATGAAAAAGACCTGCGAAGCGCTGAACACTCAGCTCGCAACGATCCGCGCCGGCCGCGCCAACGCGTCCGTCCTCGACCAGATTGAGGTCGACTACTACGGTGTGCCGACTCCCGTGCAGCAGGTCGCGACCATTGCGACCCCCGACCCCCGCTCTCTGCTGATCCAGCCCTGGGACGCGAGCCTTCTCAAGCCTCTGGAAAAGGCCATCCTCGCCTCCGACCTCGGCATCAATCCGCAGAACGACGGCCGCATGATCCGCCTCGTTTTCCCTCCGCTGACCGAGGAGCGCCGTAAGGACCTCATCAAGCAGACCAAGAAGTACGTTGAGGAGAGCAAGGTCGCAATCCGCAACATCCGCCGCGACGCTATCGATAAGTTCAAGAAGCAGCAGAAGGCCTCCGAGATCACCGAGGACGATTACAAGATCGCCGAGAAGGACATCCAGAAGCTGACCGACGACTATATCAAGGAGCTCGACGGCATCTGCGCCAAGAAAGAAAAAGAACTGACCGAGATCTGACGGAGACAATATGGCTGAAACGCTGAACAATAAGGCGGGGGAACGGGCAAACGCCCGTCCACCCCGCCATATTGCCATCATTCTGGATGGCAACGGCCGCTGGGCAAAGAAGCGCGGCCTGCCGAGGACTGCGGGTCACGCGGTCGGCTCGGAAAATTTTCGCAAAATCGCAACATATTGCAAAAATATAGGTGTAGAATATCTCACGGTGTACGCCTTCTCGACCGAGAACTGGAAGCGCCCGAGCGACGAGGTCTCCACCATCATGAAGCTGCTGGGCAAATACCTGCACGAAGCGATAGACACCATGGAGCGCGACCATATAAAGATGAAGGTGCTCGGCGATGTCGACGGGCTTACGCCCGAGCTTCAGGCGCTCGTCGCGAAGACCGAGGAGATATCCGCGCGCTATGACGGCTTTCAGGCGAACATCTGCCTGAACTACGGCGGGCGCGATGAGATCGTCCGCGCCGCCGCGCGCTACGCGAAGGACTATGCCGAGGGCAAGGCTGAGGGCGAGCTCACCGAGGAGCGCTTCGGCTCTTACCTCTACTCTGCCGGTATCCCCGATCCCGACCTGCTCATCCGCCCGGGCGGGGAGCAGCGTATCTCGAACTTTCTTCTCTGGCAGTGCGCCTATTCGGAGTTCTATTTCACCGACGTACTCTGGCCGGACTTCGGCACGGATGAGCTTGACAAGGCCATTGCGGTCTATAACAGCCGCGACCGGCGCTACGGCGGGGTGAAGAACCCGTGACGCCGATACAGTCTGAGCTCTTCGCGCTTCAGGATAAGAAGTACCGGGACTTCCACGCGGGTCTGCTGCCGACCGTCCCGAAGGAGACGATCATCGGTATACGCAAACCCGCCATCCGCGGCTATGCCAGGAAGCTTGCCGGAACGCCGGAGGCGGCAGAGTTCATGCGCACACTTCCGCATGAGTATTTTGACGAGAACGACCTGCACGGCATGCTCATAAACGAGATAAAGGACTATTCCGAAGCCGTTGCCGCGCTCGACGTGTTTCTCCCCTATGTGGACAACTGGGCGACCTGCGACCTTATACGGCCGCTCCCTTTCAAAAAGCACCCGGCAGATTTAATAGAGAACATCCGCCGCTGGATGGACAGCGAGCACACCTACACCTGCCGCTTCGGCATGGAGATGCTTATGACGCATTATCTGGACGCGGAGTTTGAGACGGAGTACCTCGACTGGGCAGCCGACATCCGCAGTGAGGAATATTACCTGCGCATGATGCAGGCTTGGTTCTTCGCGACGGCGCTTGCAAAGCAGTATGACGCGGCGCTGCCGTATATTGAAAACCGGCGGCTCGATAAATGGACACACAACAAATCTATCCAGAAATCAATTGAGAGCTACCGCGTAAGCGATGAGCACAAAGCATACCTCAGAGGGCTGAGAATATAAGCTTCTGCGTATCAATACATCAGAAAAAGAGGAAAATAGAATGGTAAAGTCCATTTCGATCCTTGGCTGCACCGGCTCGATAGGCCGGCAGACCATCGCCGTTGCCGAGCATATCGGCATGCCCGTAGCGGCACTTACGGCGAACCGGAAAATAGATATGCTAGAGGATCAGGCGCGCCGCCTGCATCCAAAGTTCGTCGCCGTCTATGACGAGACGGCGGCAAAGCAGTTCAAAATCGCCGTCGCGGACACCGATATCCGTGTCGGCTCCGGCATGGACGGGCTTATCGAAGCCGCCTGCATGGACGGCACCGACTGCGTCGTGACCGCCGTGTCCGGCTCCGTCGGGCTCCGTCCGACCCTCGCCGCCATAGACGCGAAAAAGCGCATCGCCCTTGCGAATAAAGAGACTCTCGTCTGCGCGGGCAATATCGTCATGGCGCGCGCAAAGGAAAAGGGCGCGGAGATAGTCCCGGTCGACTCCGAGCACTCGGCCATCTTCCAGTGCCTCATGGGCAGGAAGGAGGGCGAACTCAAGAAGATCCTCCTCACCGGCTCCGGCGGTCCGTTCCGCGGCAAGGCGAGAAGCGAGCTCGAGGACGTCACTCCCGAGCAGGCCGTGAAGCACCCCAACTGGAGCATGGGCGCGAAGATATCCGTCGACAGCGCGACGATGATGAACAAGGGGCTTGAGTTCATCGAGGCCATGCACCTGTTCTCCGTCACGCCCGATGATATTCAGGTGGTAATCCACCCGCAGAGCGTCATACACTCTATGGTAGAGCTGGTCGACGGCACGGTCATCGCGCAGCTCGGTGTGCCCGATATGGGTCTTCCCATCCAGCTTGCCCTGACCTACCCCGAGCGCAAGGCCTCAATGTTTGAGCATCTTGATTTTGCCAAGCTGCGCGACCTCACCTTTGAAGCGCCCGACCTTGAGAAGACCCCCTGCCTCGGTCTCGCAATGGACTGCGCCCGCACCGGCGGCACGGCTCCCTGCGTGATGAGCGCGGCAAACGAGGTCGCCGTGGGTATGTTCCTGCGTCACGAGCTGGGCTATAACCGCATTTATGACGCCGCGGCAGGAGCCGTGGCAAAGCTGGGAGCGGTCGACGCTTCCGATCTGGAAACCGTTCTGGAGGCGGATGCCGCCGCCAGAGCATATGTCATGGAGAATTTCGGTAAATGACTGTTCTTTACATCGCACTGGCAATACTTCTTTTCGGCGTGCTCGTCGGCGTACATGAGCTTGGGCACTTCGCTGCGGCGAAGGCCTGCGGCGTCAGGGTCGAGGAGTTCGCGCTCGGCATGGGTCCGGCCATCCTGCAGAAGCAGAAGGGCGAGACGGTCTATTCCCTGCGCTGCATCCCCTTCGGCGGCTTCTGCGCCATGGCCGGGGAAGATGAGGCGTCCGACGATCCGCGCGCGTTCATGAATCAGGCGGCGTGGAAGCGTATCATCATCCTCGTCGCAGGCGCGGCTATGAATTTCCTGCTCGGCCTGCTGATCGTCATCATCCTCTATTCCAATGCCTACGCTTTCCGCTCCGCGGAGATCACCGGCTTCATGGACGGCTGCCCATACGAGAGCAGCGAGGGGCTCCATGTCGGCGACCGTTTCTATAAGGTAGACGGCCAGCGTATCTATCAGTATTATGACGTCAGCGACTTTCTCAGTCAGGGTGACGGCACCTATGACCTCGTCGTCATCCGCGACGGGAAAAAGGTGAAGCTCAACGATTTTGCGCTCACACCGCTGGATTACCCCGGCCAGACGCAGAAGATGTACGGCTTCTACTTCGGCTATGACGAAGCTACTCTCGGCGTGAAGCTTGAAAACTCATGGAACACGACGATGGAGTTCGGCCGCTGGGTCTGGCTCGGTCTAAAGGAGCTCGTGCGCGGTGACGTCGGCATGAAGGATATGGCAGGCCCCGTCGGCATTGTCGATATGATGGCCGAGACGGGTGAGCAGGCGGAGTCTACCGCCGACGCGCTCTACAGCATTTTCTATTTCACGGCCTTCATCGCGGTGAACCTCGCGATAATGAATATGCTGCCGATCCCGGCGCTCGACGGCGGCAGAGTGTTCCTGCTTATCGTTACATGGATCATCGAGACGATAAGCAAAAAGAAGCTCGACCCGAAGTATGAGGGCTATATCCATGCCGCGGGCATGGTGCTCCTGCTGGGGCTGATGGCAGTCATAATGTTCAACGATATAATCAGGATAGTGACGAGATAATGAATAAAAGAGACACAGTAAAGAAAATTAAGGCCGGGAGCGTCGAGATAGGCGGCGGCGCGCCCGTCTCCGTGCAGACCATGTGCAACACCAAGACCTGGGATGTTGACGCGACGGTCGCGCAGATAAAGGCCATGCAGACCGCGGGCGCGGACATCGTGCGCATCGCGCTGCCGGATATGGAGTCGGCCAAGGCCGTCTCCGCGATAAAGGAGCAGGTGAGCGTCCCGCTCGTCGCGGATATCCATTTTGATTACCGCCTCGCCCTCGAAGCCGCCGAGCGCGGCATCGATAAGATCCGCATCAACCCCGGCAACATCGGCGCGCCTGAGAACGTCAAGGCAGTCGCCGAGGCCTGCCGCCGGCACAACATCCCTATCCGCATCGGCGTGAACGCGGGCAGTCTCGAAAAGGGTCTGCTCGAAAAGTACGGCCACCCCTGCCCGGAAGCTCTCGTCGAGAGCGCTAAGGGTCACGCGGAGCTGCTCGAGCGCTATGACTTTGACGATATCTGCATTTCGATGAAGTCCTCTTCCGTGCCGCTCACCATCGCGGCTTACCGCCTCGCCGCCGAGACCTTTGATTATCCCCTGCACCTCGGCGTCACCGAGACCGGCACCGAGTGGAACGGCACTATTCAGTCCGCCGTCGGCATCGGCACGCTTCTGTGCGAGGGCATCGGCAACACCATCCGCGTCTCCCTGACGGCTGACCCCGTCAAGGAGGTCAGCGCCGGCATCGCCATCGTCAAGGCCGCGGGGCTGCGTCCGGGCGGCGTGCGCTTCGTCTCCTGCCCGACCTGCGGCAGAACGGAGATCGACCTCATCTCCCTCGCGACTGAGGTTGAAAAGCGCGTCGGCAAGCTCGACCGGGATATCACCGTCGCCGTCATGGGCTGCGTCGTGAACGGCCCGGGCGAAGCGCGCGAAGCCGATTACGGCATTGCCGGCGGCAAGGGTAAGGGGCTTCTGTTCAAGAAAGGTCAGGTTCTCGGTACATATCCGTATGAGGAGCTGTGCGACCGGCTGCTCGACCTCATTAACAGCGACGGAACGGACGGTAATGCATGAGCGAGCATACCCCGTTTCTGACGATTTTCCCCGGCTGCGCGAGCCTTGCAGGCTCCGCGGGCGGGCTCGATAAAGCATATGTGACCGAGGTGCAGGTGGACTCAGGTGAAATGACCCTGAGCATCTGCGCCTGGTTTGCGTCCATGCCCTCCCCTGTGGACATCGCCACGCTAAGCAGCCGCATCCGGGACGACTACGGCCTGAGCGCTGTAGGCATCGTGCCGGACTATCCGCGCACGGTGCGCGCATCTACCCCCGCCGTCACGGCGACGGCTCCGCAGAGCGGCGCAAAGCCCACGGGCGATGTGCTCATGGGCAGGGCAATAAAGCAGCGCCCCGTCCCGATGAACACGCTGACGCTCGAATCCGGCAAGGTCACCGTCGAGGGTGACGTTGTTGACGTCACGAGCCGCACCCTTGCAAAGCGCGGCAGCGCTGTGCTCTGCTTCGACATCACCGACCGCACGAATTCCGTGCGCGTCTCACGCTTTCTCCGCTCCGAGGACGACCAGAGCATTATCGACAAGGTCAAAAAAGGCGACCATGTCGTCGTTCAGGGCGAGATAATCTATTCCAAATATGATGACGATATGGTGCTCGACCCGCGCAACATCATGAAGGGCAAGCGCTATATCCGCCCTGACAATGCCGAGGAGAAGCGTGTCGAGCTGCATATGCACACGCGCTTTTCTACCCTCGACGCGCTCACCGATCCTGATGCGATCGTCGCGCGCGCGGCCTATTGGGGCATGCCCGCCATCGCCGTCACCGACCACGGCGTCGCGCAGGCTTTCCCGGATATGTGGAAAGCCGGCAAGAAGCACGGCGTCAAGATCATCTACGGCGAGGAGTGCTATTTCGTAAACGACATGGACGGCAACAGCGCCGTCATCGGCAAGAGCAAGCTCCCGCTCGATACGGAGTTTGTCGCCTTCGATATAGAGACGACCGGCCTCAACGCGATGAACGACCGCATGACCGAGATCGGCGCCATCATCTTCTCCGGCTCGGAGATAAAGCAGGTGTTCAACACCTTCGTCGACCCCGAGCGCCACATCCCGCCGGACATCACCCAGCTCACCGGCATCCGCGACAGCGACGTTGCGGGCGCGCCCAAGGAAAAAGAAGCCATGCAGATGTTCATCGACTTCATCGGCGACTGTCCCATCATCGCGCACAACGCGCATTTTGACGTCGGCTTTATGACCGCTGCGGCGAACCGGCAGGGGTTGAAGTTCTCTCCGGTGTTCCTCGATACGCTCGCGCTGTCTCAGGCGCTGCTGCCTGAGCTCAAGCGCTTCAAGCTCGATATCGTCTCCAACCACCTCGGCCTGCCCCAGTTCAACCACCACCGCGCCTCGGACGACGCTATGGTCGTCGCGCGCATGATGGGGAAGTTTCTCCCGATGCTCCATCAGCAGGGCGCAAAGACCGTTGACGATATAGAGACCATCTACCATAAGCTCAAGCGCACCGACGTTGCCAAGAGCTATCACATGATCCTGCTGGTGAAAAACCGTACCGGGCTCAAGAATCTCTATGAGATGATCTCCCAGTCCTATCTCAAGTACTTCCACCGCAACCCGACCATACCGAAGAGCCTGCTCATCCAGCACCGCGAGGGCATCTTGGTCGGCTCCGCCTGCGGCATGGGCGAGCTCTACGGCGCTGTCATGAAGGGCGCGAGCAAGAAGGAGCTTAAGAAGATAGCTTCATTCTATGACTATCTTGAAATTCAGCCCATCTGCAATAACGGCTTCCTCGTCGATAACGGCACAGTCAGTGACGTCAAGGTGCTGCAGGACTATAACCGCACTATCCTTGAGCTTGGCCGCGAGCTCGGCAAGCCCGTCATCGCCGCGTCCGACGTCCACTTCCTCGACCCCGAGGACGAGCAGTACCGCAGGATCCTCCAGTCGGCCAAGAAATTTTCCGACGCCGACCGCAGCTGCCCCATATACTTCCGCACGACGAATGAGATGCTTGCGGAGTTTGCCTACCTCGGCGAGGAGACCGCAAAGGAAGTCGTCATCACGAACACCCGCGCCATCGCCGATCAGGTCGAGCCGATAGAGCTGCTGCCGAAGGAGCTGTTCCCGCCAAAGATAGAGCACTCGGCGGAGGACCTCAAGAACCTCGTCTATACCAAGATGCACCGCATCTACGGCGAGAACCCGCCGAAGATAGTGCAGGAGCGCGTCGACATTGAGCTCAACACGATCCTTGACCACAGCTATGACGTTATATATATGTCCGCCCAGAAGCTCGTGCAGAACTCGCTCGAAAACGGCTATCTGGTCGGCAGCCGAGGCAGCGTCGGCTCCTCGATCGTCGCTTATATGTCCGGCATCACGGAGGTCAACTCCCTGCCGCCGCACTATGTCTGCCCCAAGTGCTGCCACAGCGAGTTCATTACCGACGGCAGCTACGGCTGCGGCGCTGATATGCCCGAGAAGGACTGCCCCGAGTGCGGCACGCGCATGCGGCGCGACGGCTTCGATATCCCGTTCGAGACCTTCCTTGGCTTCCCCGGCAACGAAAAGACGCCCGATATCGACCTTAACTTCTCCGGTGAATATCAGGCCAAGGCGCATAAATACACCGAAGTCCTCTTCGGTTCGGATCACGTCTTCCGCGCCGGGACGATCGGCACCCTCGCCGAGAAGACCGCCTACGGCTATGTCAAGAAATACCTTGAGGAGCACGGTATGCAGGCCACCAAGGCCGAGGAGAACCGTCTCGCTCAGGGGCTTGTCGGCATCAAGCGCACGACCGGCCAGCACCCCGGCGGCCTCGTCGTCATCCCGCAGGACATGGACGTGACGGACTTCTGCCCCGTGCAGCACCCGGCGGATGACCCGAACAGCGATATAATCACCACGCATTTTGAATATCACTGCATGGAGGCAAACCTCCTCAAGCTCGATGAGCTCGGCCACGATGACCCGACCATGATCCGCATGATGGAGGACATGTCCGAGCAGCTCGGCGAGCGCGTCGACGCACAGCAGATATCCCTCTCCGACCCGGACACGATGTCGATCTTCACCTCCCCCGCCGTCCTCGGCCTTCCGGATGACGACCCGATCATCGGCAAGACCGGCTCCATCGGCATCCCGGAATTCGGCACGCCTTTCACCCGCCAGATGCTTGTCGACACCCAGCCCAAGCAGTTCGATACGCTCATCAGGCTTTCCGGCTTCTCGCACGGCACCGACGTGTGGGCGGGCAACATCCATGACCTCATCGTAAACGGCATCGCAAACGTCAACGAGACCGTCGGCTGCCGTGACGATATCATGCTCTACCTTATCTCCGTCGGCATCGAGCCGTCCCTCGCATTCAAGACGATGGAGGCCGTGCGTAAGGGCAAGGTCAAGAAGAGCGGGGAGTTTCCCGGCGACGCCGAACAGCAGATGCGCGACAGGGGCGTGCCCGACTGGTACATCGAGTCCTGCCGCAAGATCGCCTACCTCTTCCCGAAGGCTCACGCCGTGGCTTATGTCATGATGGCTTTCCGCATCGCGTGGTTCAAGGTCCACCTGCCGCTCGCGTTCTACAGCGCGTATTTCTACCGCCGCAGCCAGAAAGGCGGCTTCGACGCCGGGATGATGACCGGCGGTGCGGACGCCGTGCGCCGCAAGATAAACGAAATGCGCCGCCGCCCGAATCTCACCGCGAACGAGGAGGATCTGCTTGTCACGATGGACGCAGTCTATGAGTTCAATATGCGCGGCTTTGAGTTTGCGCCGATCGACCTCTATAAGTCCGACGCGACAAAGTTCCTCATCACCGAGGACGGCAAGCTCCGCCCGCCGTTCGTGTCGATCTCCGGCCTCGGCGAGACCGCCGCGCTCGACCTTGCCCGCTGCAAGGAGCGCGAGGCGCGCTTCATCTCCATTGAGGAGCTTGGCCGCGCCTGCCCCAAGGTCAGCCAGAGCCATCTTGAACAGCTCAAGGCGCTCGGCGCTCTCGGCGATATGCCCGAGACCAGCCAGATAAATCTCTTCGATTTCTGATTTATCAGTATCGCCACCCGTGCCGGGAGACTGACGTCTCCCGGCACTCATTTTTCACAGAGCATCCGTTAACATCGTTGGGAGCAGTTACCCCATCCGGGCAGCTGTCCACAACATTTATTTTACGTTTCCGGTAAGTTTGCTTAAAAATTTTGACTTTTTCAACTATCGTTGATTTTGACGGCAATAACTGACGCGAAAAGTTTGTTAATTTTGTATAAA
>ERZ827108.770-NODE-770-length-50435-cov-5.122509_pt1 | contig 50435 bp, 43 predicted proteins | sample MGYA00519921_ERZ827108 | MGnify/ENA primary metagenome ERZ827108 (study PRJEB31778, sample SAMEA3449258) | human gut metagenome | biome: human gut; feature: human-associated habitat; material: faeces | place: United Kingdom | collected 2010/2012 ...
TGCAAGCATGGCGACATGTTCAGCCGAGCGGTACTAATTGCCCGAAGTTCCGTAGGAAGAAACAGACGCGGCCGGGGCCTTCCGCAAGGAGAGGTCCTCAGGGCCGGGTCGGAACAGACTATGGATGCTCGAGACTCGGTTTCCACGAAGTCTTCCCTTCCGGCCTGGTCGGACTCTGACCCCAGCACAGCGTGAGCCGCGGGAGGCTGTCCGGCGGAACCGGGCGCAGCGCTGAAAGAGACTAAGGTGATGACAGCATAAGGGCTCCACCTCTTCCCATTCCGAACAGAGAAGTTAAACCTTATCACGCCGATGGTACTGCGAAAGCGGAAGAGTAGGTAATCGCCACCTTCACGAAGGGACTCAGAAATGAGTCCCTTTTTTTTTGGCGGGAGGTGTGGGAAGAGTGGGAGGTGTGGGAGGTGTGGGAAGAGTGGGAGGTGTGGGAGGTGTGGGAGGTGTGGGAAGAGTGGGAGATGTGGGAGGTGTGGGAGGTGTGGGAGGTGTGGGAGATGTGGGAGATGTGGGAGGAGCGGGCCTTGTCAGACAGGTCGGACTGTTCGGACCTTGGAAGTGGGATTAAAATAGTATTAATTTTCATTAATTATTTTGATATATCCGTGGGATGTAATAACTTTGCAGTCCGGATCTGATGATCATCCCATTCGGGACGTAATCACCATGTATGAACACAAATCAACATAATCAATGCTTATGAAAAAAATGTTACTATGCGCGTTGGCAATGGCGGCAGTCTGCGCTACAGCCAATGCCGAGGAATGGACCCTTGAGGTCGGTGACGCCACCGACATTCAGGGAACCCTGGTAGATGAGAAGCCTGCGGAAGGCAACAGCAACGGTCAGGCTAAGCATTACCAGCCCCTCCTGTCGTTGAAGATCGGTGACACTTCGTTCACCTTTACCAACAATGGCGGAAAGAACGACCCGGCATATTACTATCCCATGTCCACCAATGAAAACGGTACGAAAACTATCCGTCTGTATGTTAGCAATTCCATGACTGTAACTGCAGCAAAGGAATTCGCAAAAATCACAGGATACAACGGAAAGACGGCAACGGAAGTCTATAACGGCGAGAAGACAACTACATGCACCTTCAGTGCCACCGCATCGGTTCGTTTCGACAAGTTTGTCTTCAGCGATGAACCAGGCGCAGTCACTCCTCCTGTGACAGGCGACGTAACTGTAAAGAAGGCCACGGAATTCGCCGCAGGCGAGGTCGCATTCGTATTCAACGAGGGTTATGTAGAGACGTTTGCTGAGAGCAGCAAATTCGGTTACTGGATGGCTGTCGCAGGTGCTCCCGCCGATGAGATGAAGGTTACAAACAATGCAATCTTCACAATCGCCTCAACCGATAAGGGGTACACCATCAAGGATGCCTATAACCGCTTCATGGGATGGGATGGCCAGCACTGGTCGTTCAACGCCTATGCCACATCCGATGAAGGCAATTGCTACTGGGATGTAACTATGGTTGACGGTAAGGTAAAGATTGTCAACAAGGCTAAATCAGCTGACGGCAACGAAGTTTATCTTGCCGGCAAGACTTATAACAGCGATTATGAGATGTGTCTCACCGACCGTGCGGATCAAGTCCTGCCGATGCTTTATACAAAGACTGGCGGCGGTGATACCCCGAATCCCCCTGTAACCGAAAAGGTGAATTTTGAGAAGGCCACGACTCTTGAGACAGGTTCCTATGTATTTGTTTGCGATGGCAAACTTGGAATGCCAGTGGCACAAAATGCGAATTACGGACGCATCAGTCTGTCTGATACCGAGGTAACAGGAAATGTTGTTGAAACCGAGGAGACCAATGCATTCACCATCACCGTTGCTGACGGCAAAGCCACTATAGTTGACACATATGGACGTTTCTATTCAATGGATGCGCAGCATTTCACAAGCTTCCAGTTGTACACGGAGGAGAATGAAGGCAACTACTGGACATTCGAGATGGTAGAGGGCAATGTGAAGTTCACCAATGCTATGAACACAGATTGTATCATATGCCAGAGCAAGGGGGACCAGGGTACTTTCTATACCAATATCGCTCCTGCCAAGAGTCCTGCGGAGTTCAATCTGCCCGCATTGTACAAGAAGGCAGGTCAGAGCGGTGTAGCCGAGATAACTGTCGAGGAGAACGCTGCCCCCGTTTACTATAATCTGCAGGGTGTCCGCGTGGAGAATCCCACAAAGGGTCTGTACATCGTGGTTAAGGGCGGCAAGAGCCAGAAGGTGGCTTTCTGATAGTCCATCTACCGCAGGTATCGTCAACATACATATCCACAATATATTAAGGGGAATGCGCGTCCATACGAGGATGCGCATTCCTGTTTATTTTGCACCCGATATAAAATAAATGCGCATCAGCATGATTTGTTATTGATTGAATAAAAGATTTTTATTAACTTTGTAGGCCTAAAATCTATACCATGAGGTTGCTTAAACAACTTCAATCACCGTAAACAAAGGGAGCGGTCCATGAATATAACACAAACAACTGAGTCAAACGTCGAGGCACGCCCTGCCGTGTCGGAGGCTGATTTGCATGACACTAACATCTGCGGTGCCATCGGCACGCTGACACGTATGCCGGACGGCCATGACATCGCCAAGCATCCCTGCATCCTGATCATTTACACAGGTGGCACCATCGGCATGGCCGTGAATCCGAAAACCAGGCTGCTGGAACCCTACAATTTCGATTACCTCATCAAGAACGTCCCCAAACTTAAGCACCTGAACTATAATCTGGATTATTTCCAGTTCGAGAAGCCTATCGACTCTTCGGCCATCAATCCGGGACACTGGGACACGATAGCGCGGATCATCGAGGAGAACTACGGACATTACGATGGATTCGTGGTGCTGCACGGCACCGACACCATGGCCTACACGGCGTCTGCGTTGAGCTTCATGCTTGAGAACCTGCGCAAGCCTGTGGTGATAACCGGCAGCCAGCTTCCAATAAGCGAGGTGCGGACCGATGGCGAGGAAAACCTGATAACGGCACTCCAGGTAGCGGCTGCCGAAGATGACGAAGGGCTTCCGATGATCCAGGAGGTGTGCATACTCTTCGAGAACTATCTGTGGCGCGGCAACAGAGCGACGAAGTATTCCGCCGACAATTTCAACGCCTTCCAGAGCAACAACTTTCCCCGTCTGGCCAAGATAGGGTTAGGCATCAGTTTCCGGCGCGAGGTGCTGTGGCGTCCGCGTACCTCGGAACCGCTGACCGTGCATTACGGCATGGATTCCAACGTGATGTACCTGAGCCTGTTCCCCGGCTTGACCGAGGATCTGCTGCGTTACATGCTGGGTGCGCCGAATCTGCGAGGCATCGTGCTGAAGACCTTCGGCGCCGGCAACGCGCCTACCGACGAATGGTTTGTGCGTACGCTGAAGGAGGCGGTGGACCGAGGCATTGTGATAGTGAACGTGACGCAATGCAACAACGGTATGGTGGATCCTCTGAGATACGAGACCGGAGACGGACTGCGTCGTGCCGGAGTGATCAGCGGGAGGGACCTGACCAGCGAGGCGGCAATCACCAAACTCATGTCGCTGTTCGGACAGGGCTACTCCACTGAAGAGGTGAAACGCCTGATGGAGACATCGCTCGTGGGGGAGATGCACGCATAAGGCCTCATTCCGTACAAACCGTTAATGTCGAAGGAGAGGGGAGGATTAGACCGGGAACTGCTGCGGCTGGCTACGCCGGCCATATTGAGTAACCTGACGGTGCCGCTGTTGGGGTTGTGTGACACTGCCGTGGCGGGACATCTGGGTAGCACTGCGGCCATAGGGGCCATAGCCGTAGGCTCCATGATGATGAATGTGGTGTACTGGCTGTTCGGGTTCCTGCGGATGGGCACCACGGGTCTCGGAGCGGAGGCCTTCGGTATGCGCGACCGCAGCCGTTGCGTGGATGTCCTCAGGAAATCCCTGACCATAGGGCTTGCGGTCTCGACAGTGGTTCTCGTATTTCAGAAACCATTGCTGGCATCGCTGTTATGGCTGACGGATCCGGGGCCGGGAGTCGCGGAACTGTCGGCGCGGTATTTCCGTATCTGCGTGTGGGGAGTCCCGGCACAGTTGGAAATCATGGCCATGACGGGATGGTTCCTCGGCATGCAGAACACCCGAGTGCCGATGGTCATAGCCATCGGGGTCAACGTGGTGAATATAGCGCTGAATGTGGCGCTGGGATCGATGCTGGGTTACGGCATTGCCGGAGTGGCGCTGGGAACCACCGTGTCCAACTGGATCGGCGCGGTTGCATCGGGATGGGTGTGCCTCAGGTGGATCCGCGCGCCAAGACATCGGGAAACAGAGTCCGGCCGTATGGCGGACTTCCGTACCATGGACTGGAATCCCGGCAAGGACAGCAAGGTGCGCTGGGGACGTCTGTTCAATGTGAACAGTCAGTTGTTCGTGCGGTCGGGGTGCATAATGGCCGTGTCGCTCACCATGACTGCACTGGGTGCCAGGATGGGGGAATTGATATTGGCGGCCAATGCCGTTATGATGCAGTTCTTCATCTTCTTCAGTTACTTCATGGATGGATTCGCGTTTGCTGGCGAGGCGATGGTGGGGAAATACCGCGGGGCGTGTCAGCCGGTGATGGTGCGGCGCAGCGTGGCCACACTGATGCGTTGGGGTGTCGGTCTGGCGGTTCTGTTCCTTGCTGTCTATGCGACGGGAGGGCATGGAATCGTAGGACTGCTTACCGACCGTACGGAAGTAGTGGCGGAAGTGGATTCGATGATGCTGTGGGTCCTTCTGCTTCCTCCGCTCACGGTACTGGCCTTCGTGTTCGACGGCGTCTACATAGGACTGTCCAGGACAGCGGCGATGATGTGGGCCACCATCGCGGGGGCCGCTCTGTTCTTCGCGATCAATTTCGGTGCCGGCCGACCGGCCGACAATGACGTATTATGGTTGGGATTCGAGGCATATCTGGTGGTCCGCGGTGTTTGGCTTGCAATTAATTATATGGCAAAGCAACGAAAATTGCAAGAAATTTCGTAATTTTGCAGATAAGGACGCTGCTTCAGGCGTGCCGGCAACTAAAATAAGATGGAAGATATCAACGGATACCGAGCAGTGCGGATAGGCGATCCGTCGGACTGGCGGCTTGTGATGGTGATTGGCGCCACGGGCGTCGAGGCGTATCTGCGCAATGTGGAGAATCCCATGGACGAGGTCGAGACGCTGTTCGTGGAGGAATGGCCGACGGATGACAGCGGCCTTCTGGATCGCATAGAGGGCGCCGTGTATGACCATCCCCAGCTGCTGGATGACTTTGCCGCCGACATCGCTGTCGAGACCCCCTACGCACTATGGGCACCGGAGGCGGTGATAGACAGCGAGGAGGATCCCGGCGACAGGATATTCACCACGGTCTATGCGGCACGCGACGAGGATGTGATGCGAGACTATCAGGAGGACAAGGTATGCCTCTACACCCTGACGCCGGGATTGCAGGGATTCCTGCAGCGCACATTTCCCGGCGCACGCGTGCGTTGCCACCAGACCGTGTTGGTGTCAAGGCTTGAGGACCGTGTCGTAGACATGCCGCGTGTGTACATCGACATACGCAAGGGTTGGGCCGACTTCGTGGCCTTCGACGGCAAGAAACTCCTGATGTCCGTTACTCACGAGTGGCGAGGTAAGGAAGATATCCGCTATCATTTGTTTAATCTATTGGAGAGTTACGAACTCGACCCCAAGGAAGTGCATGTGAGCCTGTCCGGACTGCGCGAGGAGAAGAGCGAGTTGCTCAAGACGTTGCGCCGGGATGTGGCTTACGTCATGATGACCATGGTGCCAGGCATCGCCACCAAGGCCGGGATGTCGCTGGCGGCGGCGCTCCTGATGAGGAACTGAGATAATTTGAATGGGGAATTCTGAATGTTGAATTGGGGGGAATCTTGAATTTTGAATTAAGGGGGGAGAGGATCTGAATGTTGAATGGCTATGAGGATAATAAGAGGAAAATACGGAAGGAGGAGGTTTGACGTTCCGAAGAACATCACGGCGCGTCCTACGACTGACTTCGCGCGTGAGAATCTGTTCAACGTCCTGGAAAACCGCGACGAGATCGAGGGACGCGCGGTGCTGGACCTGTTTGCGGGAACCGGAGCGATCTCATGGGAATTCGCGTCGCGTGGCGCCAAGAGCGTCACGGCGGTGGAGGAGGCCCCGGTGCAGGCGCGTTTCATAATGCAGGTGAAGGAGAAACTCGGCGACACCGTACTGCAGTTGGTGCGTGGCGACGTGTTCCGTTTCCTGGAACGTCCCCGTCAGGCTTACGACATCGTTTTCGCCGACCCTCCGTATACCCATCCGCGTTTTGCCGAGATTCCGGAGCTGATACTGAACTCCAAGGCCGTAAAGCCCGGGACGCTGGTGATAGTGGAGCACAACGGCAGCCATGACTTCAGCGCGATGCCGGAGTTTGTGGATCACCGTCAGTACGGCAGCGTCAATTTCAGTTTCTTCAGGGTGCCGGACGGCATCAATCCGAATTAATTCAAGTTAATCCCGATTAATCCTGATAAATCCCGATTATTCATGATTAATCCCGGCAAATTCCGATTAATCAAGACCAATAACGAAATTACGATAGAAATGGACAAGGATATTAAGTTAGACAGCATCGAGGAGGCCATCCAGGACTTCAAGGACGGAAAGATGGTCATAGTGGTGGACGACGAGGACCGCGAGAACGAGGGCGACCTGATAATGGCGGCCGAGAAGATCACGCCGGAGGATGTCAACTTCATGTTGAAGAACGCCCGGGGCGTGCTGTGCGCGCCGATCACCAACAAGCGTTGTCAGGAACTTGACCTGGAGCATCAGGTTGTGGATAACACGTCGATGCTCGGGACGCCCTTCACCGTGACGGTAGACAAGCTGGAAGGCTGCACAACGGGAGTGAGCGCCGCCGACCGTGCCGCGACTCTCCGTGCGCTGGCCGACCCCGCATCGAAACCGGAGACGTTCGGCCGTCCCGGCCATATCAACCCTCTGTATGCGCAGGACCGCGGCGTGCTGCAGCGTGCCGGGCATACGGAGGCGGCGGTGGACCTGTGCCGTCTGGCAGGACTGCAGCCTGCCGGAGTGCTGATGGAGGTGATGAGCGACGACGGCACCATGGCGCGTCTGCCGGAACTTCGGCGCCGGGCCGATGAATGGGGCCTGAAACTCATCAGCATCGCCGAGCTGATATCCTACCGTCTGCAGAACGACTCCCTGGTGGAGCGCGGAGAGGAGGTGGACCTGCCGACCGCGTACGGCCACTTTCACCTGATTCCGTTCCGGCAGAAAGACAACGGCCTGGAGCACATAGCCCTGATCAAGGGCGATGTGTCGGGCGACGAGCCTGTATTGGTGCGCGTGCATTCCAGCTGCGCCACGGGCGACATATTCGGCTCGATGCGCTGCGAGTGCGGCGAGCAGCTGCACCGCTCCATGCAGGCCGTTGAGAAGGAAGGGCGCGGTGCCATCATCTACCTGAACCAGGAGGGTCGCGGCATCGGACTGATGGAGAAGATCCGCGCCTACAAACTGCAGGAGAACGGCATGGACACCGTGGACGCCAACCTGCACCTGGGGCATAAGGCCGACGAACGTGACTACGGCATCGGTGCCAACATACTGCACTCGCTCGGCATCAGAAAGATGCGCCTGATGACCAACAACCCTATGAAGCGCGTAGGACTGAACGGCTACGGCCTGGAGGTCACGGAGATAATACCCATAGAGATCGAGCCGAACCAGTACAACCGCTTCTACATGAAGACCAAGAAGGAGCGCATGGGCCACAACCTGCACAAGGTTTAATACGGTGCCTCGGACTCAACATTCACGACAACAACAGTTTCAGATGAGAAGATTAGCAGTTGCGGCGATGGTGACTCTGACGGCCTCCGCCGCGTTCCAGGCCGCAGGGGAAAAGCGAGCGTTGACCCACGAGGATTTCGACGCGTGGAAAGAGGTTGTGAACTACGGGCTGACGTGCGACGGCGCGTGGGCGGCCTATGGGGTCGAGCCTCAGGAGGGTGACGGTGAACTGTATTTCCGCAACACGGCGACAGGCCGCAGCCTGATGGTGGCCCGGGGATACAAACCGGGCTTTACGGCCGACGGCAAGTATGCCGTGGCGCTTATCAAGCCGTTCCACGCCGACACACGTCAGGGTAAGATCGACAAGAAGAAGGATCACGAGATGCCGCAGGACTCCATGATAATCGTGGAACTGAAGACCCTGAGGACCCAGAAGATTCCGTCCGTGACCGGATATAAGCTTGGCCAGGACGGCGGCGACTGGGTGGCATGGCAGACATGCGACACCGCCTACATCAAGCCTGCGAAACTGAAGGACAAGGATGTGAGCCGTCCGGTGGTGGTGCAGGACATGGCCACCGGCAACCGCAAGGTGCTGAAGAACGTGAAACACTACGGATTCTCGCGCGACGGCCGTAAACTTGCCATGACAATAATCAAGGAAGACAAGGATTCCACAGCCACCAACAGCATCGGCTACATCTCTCTGCCGGATACAAGCTATGTGGTGCTGGACCGCGACAAGAGGTTCTACAGCGCCCCTGTAATGGACTACGGCTGCAACCGTCTGGCCTATACGTGCTCCGACGACACGGTGAAGAGCGGCACCAAGAACGCCCAGGTATTCGTGACTGACCTGCGGCACGAGATGAACAGTCCGCGGCAGGTGACGCTGGAGTTCAGGGACCGTCAGGGCAACCCGTTGCGCCCCAATGAATACACCAGGCTGGAGTTCTCGCACAACGGCCGCAGACTGATTGCCGGCGTCGCGCCTGTGATCGCACCGGACGACACCACCATTTACGACTTCGAGACCGGGAAACTCGACATCTGGCGCTGGGACGCCCCGATGACTCCGCCGCAGGAAAAGCATTATCTGGACCAGATCAAGGAACAGAGCCTTCCGGTAGTGGTGAATCTTGAGGACGGCAGGCAGGTGCTTCTGGCCGACAACGTACTGCAGGAAGTGAAGCCCGGCAACCGCTGGGACAGCGACTGGGCCTTGGTGATCGATCCGACGGAGACGATGGTGGAGAATCAGTGGAACTATTTCACGCCCACCAGGATGCTGGCGGTGAACGTCAACACAGGCGAGCGTAGGGAGATCGGCAAGTTCATGCGCGAGGAAGAGCCGCAGGTGTCGCCCGACGGCAAGTATGTGGCATGGTTCATGGACCGTACATGGCATGTCTATGATATAGCAACCGGAAAGACCGCCGATGTCGGCGCCAATGTGCCGACTGAGCTGTGGGACACCATCGACGAGCATCCCTCGCCGTCGATGCCCTGGGGCACGGCAGGCTGGACCAAAGGAGACGGACGGTTCCTGGTGTATGACAAGAACGACATATGGAGCCTGGACCCTAAGGGCGAGACAAGACCGGAGAACCTGACCGCAGGGCGTGGAGCGGAGCAGGGTATCCGTATCCGTTACCGCAATCTGGATCCGGAGCGGCGCTTCATAAGCGACGGCGACCTGATGACTCTGGAACTGTTCGATTACAAGGACAAATACAACGGTATGGGCTGGATGCGGTACGGCAAGGACAAGGCTCCGCACCTGGCGGTCCTGGACGGCCATTCATATACCCGCGTGCGTCAGGCCAAGGATGCTGATGTGTTCACATGGCAGCGCGGCAACTTCGAGGAGATTCCCGAGATATGGCTCAGCCGGAACACCGAGTTCGCCCGCGCCAAGCAGCTCACGGATGTGAACAGTCAGCTGAAGGATATCCGCTGGGGCAAGGCGCAGCTGGTGAGATGGCACACCTATGACGGCAAGGAGTCGGAAGGAGTGCTGTACGTGCCGGACGATCTGGACACTTCCAGGCAGTATCCGATGCTGTGCGTCTTCTACGAGACCGGCAGCGAGGACCTGTACAGCCACTACATCATGCAGCCGTCGTGGAGCTGGGTGAACTATCCTTTCTATGTAAGCCGCGGTTATGTGGTGTTCGTTCCGGACATCCATTACACGTCGGGGCGTCCGGGCGAGGATGCGTATAACTATGTATGCAGCGGAGTCGAGGAGATGTGCCGCCGCTACCCCTGGATAAACAAGGATAAGATCGGCATCGACGGCCAGAGCTGGGGCGGCTACCAGACGGCGTTCCTGGTGACTCGCACCGATATGTTCGCCTGCGCGGGCTCCGGCGCGCCGGTGGCCAACATGACATCGGCCTACGGCGGCATCCGCTGGGAGTCGGGTGACTCGCGCCAGCCTCAGTATGAGCAGGGGCAGAGCCGCATAGGGGGCAACCTGTGGGACAAGACGCAGCAGTACATAGCCAACTCGCCGGTGTTCTACGCCAACCGTGTGCATACTCCGCTGCTGATAATGCACAACGACAATGACGGCGCCGTGCCATGGTACCAGGGTATCGAGATGTTCATGGCGCTGCGCAGACTGCAGAAACCTGTATGGATGATGCAGTACAACGGCGAGTCGCACAACATCCGTGCGCGTAAGAACCGCAAGGACATAACCCGCCGTCTGCAGCAGTTCTTCGACCATTACCTGAAGGACGATCCTATGCCCCGATGGATGAAGGAGGGTGTTCCGATGATCCGCAAGGGTCAGGAATTCGGCTTTGAACTGGAATAGCATATCAGGATGATAAGGTTTGTAAACGCGAAAATCAACATAGGCCTCCGGATTGTGGGACGTCGAGCCGACGGGTACCATAATCTGGAGACCCTGTTCTATCCGGTCGGCCTCCATGCGGGTACGGCGGAGAATCCCGATGCATTCGGGGACATATTGGAGGTGACGCGCCGTGAGGAGCCCGGTTTCCAGGTGAGGCTGACGGGGCGTCCGGTGGACTGTCCGCTGGAGAAGAACCTGGCGTACAAGGCGGCGAGACTATACTTCGATGAATTAGCCACGCCCGGTTTCGGAGCTGCGATAACCCTGGAGAAGCATCTGCCCGACGGGGCAGGTTGTGGCGGCGGAAGCGCTGACGCATCCTTTGTGCTGAAGGCATTGTCGGACATGGACGCCAAGGCTCGGGACACCAGGCTTGCTGAACTGGCGTTGCGTCTCGGGGCTGACTGTCCCTTCTTCATCTACAACCGTCCGATGTATGCCGAAGGGGTAGGGGAGGTGTTGGAGTCGATGCCGTGGCTTGACCTGCGGGGACGCTGGCTGGCGCTGGTAAAGCCCGGCGTCCACGTCTCGACGCGCGAGGCGTTCGCCGGCGTCACGCCAAGGCCGTCGGACTTCGACCTGAGGCAGCTGCCGATGCTTCCGGTGCAGGAGTGGCGTGATGTGGCGGTAAATGATTTTGAGGACAGTATCTTCCCGCAGTATCCTGAATTGAAGAGTATAAAGGAGCATCTGTATTCACTCGGAGCTCAATACGCCTCGATGTCCGGAAGCGGGTCGGCCATCTACGGAATCTTCGGCACGGAGGAGGATGGGGCGGCGGCTTGCGCGGAATTTCGGAAAAATCCAACCATAGAGGGTTCATATTTGTTAAAAATGTAAGGTGCATCCGAAAGATGGGTGTGCCTGTTGTTTAACATTTATTGGCATAAAATTTGTATTGCTATGGGGAGTAAGAATAGACGCAACCACGCGTTCGGCAAGTCTTACGGATACCGGAAAGGACACAAGAATATGGAAGAAAATAAGCAAAATAAGGAACAAGTTGACGAGGTTCCCACTGATGACGTGATGGTTGACGAGGTAAACCCGACGCCCGCCGAGGATCATGAAGCTGAGGCGGCCGTCGAGGAGGCAGCCGTTGACTCGATGACCGAGGAGGAGAGACTGCGCCATGAGGTTGAGGAGCTTAAGGCCCAGGTAGAGAAGGAAAAGAAGGAATATATGTTCCTGATGGCCGAGATGGACAATTACCGGAAGCGTACGCTGAAGGAGAAGTCGGAGTTGATCAAGAACGCCGCCGAGGGTGCCTTCAAGGGCCTTCTCCCCGTGGTCGACGACATGGAGCGTGCCATTGTCCACAGTGACGATGCCACGGACCCCAAGACCCTGCGCGAGGGAATGGAACTGATCTATAAGAAACTCAGGAAATATATGGAGCAGAACGGCGTGAAGGAGATGGAAACCAACGACAAGCCGTTCGATGCCGACAAAGAGGAAGCCATTGCGATGGTTCCCGCGCCCGCCGATGACAAGAAGGGCGTGGTGCTTGACACCGTCGAGAAGGGATATACGATAAACGACAAGGTCCTGCGCCACGCCAAGGTGGTTGTGGGACAGTAAACCGCCTGAACTATGGCAGATACAAAAAGAGATTACTACGAAGTGCTGGGCGTCGACAAAGGCGCGACACCGGAAGAAATAAAGAAGGCTTACCGCAAGATGGCGGTAAAGTACCATCCTGACCGTAATCCGGGCGACAAGGAAGCCGAGGAGAAGTTCAAGGAGGCTGCGGAGGCCTACGATGTGCTCAGCGATGCCGAAAAGCGCGCCAAGTACGACAAGTTCGGCCATTCGATGGGGCCCCAGGGCTTCGGAGGCGGCGGTGGCTACGGTGGCTTCAGCGGTTTTGGCGGCGGCATGTCCATGGAGGATATCTTCGCCCACTTCGGCGATATCTTCGGCGGCCATTTCGGCGGTTCGGAGGATTACGGAGGCTTCGGGGGGGCGGCCGGCGCACGTCCGCGCAAGCATGTCAACAAGGGCACGGACCTGCGCATCACGGTCAAGGTGTCGCTCAAGGACATAAAGGAGGGCGTGGACAAGAAACTGAAGATTCCCATGCTGGTGGCTTGTCCGCATTGCAAGGGAACCGGCGCCAAGGACGGCACGGCGTTCCATACCTGTCCGCGTTGCAACGGCTCAGGCTACGTCACGACGGTCCAGCAGACCTTCATGGGCGCCATGCAGAGCCAGTCGGTATGTCCGGAGTGTAACGGCGAGGGTAAGATCATCAGCGAGCCCTGCACATACTGCAACGGCACTGGCGTGGAGAAGCGCGACGAGATCGTCAGTTTCCACATTCCGGCCGGAGTCGAGGACGGCATGGTGCTGACGCTCCGCGGCAAGGGCAACGCTCCCCGTGGGGGCGGCGTGAACGGCGACCTGCTGATCAAGATCCAGGAGGAGAAGGATGCAGAACTGATTCGAGATGACAGCGACTTGATCTACAACCTGATGCTTGACTTCCCGACGGCTGCGCTGGGTGGCTCGGCCGAGGTCCCCACCATCGATGGACGCGCGCGTCTGACAATCGCCCCCGGAACACAGCCCGGCAAGGTGCTGCGACTGCGAGGCAAGGGTCTTCCCAAGATGAACTCCAGCCATGTGGGCGACCTGCTTGTCAACGTGATGGTCTATGTGCCGGAGAACCTGACGGATGCAGAGAAGGCGGCCATAACCAGTCTGCAGGAATCGCCCAACATAGTGCCGAGCAAGTCCACGTCGGACCGCATCTTCAGCCGTCTGCGCCACATCTTCACTCGTGAGAAGGAAGGAGAGTGACACTTTCCGCCACACATAAACAAAAATGAAAGTCCGCAGCGAATCCCGCTGCGGACTTTCATTTTTGCATTAGACAATCGTCACCACTCAAAACTTACGCTGGCTCCAAGACCGTTCAGGACAATGCTGGACTGGTATCCGCTCCAGTAATCGGAGGTGATCAGACGGTAATGCACGCCGATGTTGAATGCCTGTCTGGGATTCTGCGGATTGGTGGGTATCCGGACGCCTAACGCCGGCTGCATGTAGAAGTAACTGGTGTTGGTCAGATAGCCGTTGCGGATCTTGACGCGGTGGTTGTTGGCCAGAAATGCGGCGCCGACTTTCAGGTCAATGAAGAATGACGCCGAGGTCCTGGGTCCGATATTGAACCGGAAATCCGTGAATACAGGTATCATCACAGCCTTGGAGTAATAATCGTCATCGTAACGGTCGGGGTTAGCGGATCCCCAGTCAGCCCCCCAGTCGTCGCTGATGTCGGACCACAGCAGGTCCACGCCGATACCCGCTCCCATGAAGAGCCAGTCGGTCATCTGATAGCCCTGCGAGGTGGAGATTGTGGCGAAATTGGTGCGATAGCGTCCCACGCCCTGGGTATAGCCCGCCTCTACGAATCCCTTGTATGCGTTGGAGCCGGATATGGCCGGCATGATCACGTTGGTGATGCCATTGGCTATATTGGAATATTGCGCGCCGGCGGTAAGCGATGCGAACGCAATGGCGCATATAGACAGTGTCTTCCTCATAGTGTTTGTGTTTTATATTATTAACACTTCAGGAGCACTGAATGTTACATACTCAGGCGCCCCTTGCATATCAGGATGACCGAGGCCACAGCCAGGATAACCAGCATGAGCAAGGCGATGGCCTCGTTGCGTGTCAGGCTGCGTTGCTTTCGGAAGTATATTCCTGTGCCCGCCAGGTAGAACAATGAAGTCGCCATCAACAACGGTCCGGCGGCATAGAGCATATACAGGCACGACGCCACGCACAGCAGCCCCACCGGGAGGGCATGCCTCAGATTGTTCCGCTTGTTCAGGGCGAGCTTGCAGAGATACAGGGCGCTGAACAGGTAACATGGCAGAATCATCATTCCTGTGATGTCGAGCGCCGCCATATACACATCGTCGGCGAGCGACACTATCAGAAGAAATATGGTCATGGCCACGCTGGAGAAGCGCAGGCCGTATGCAGGCATGTCATGGCGGTTGAGCCTGGTGAAACGCTGCGGAAAGATTCCGGCGCCGGCGGCCTCTAACGGCACCTGAGCGCAAACTATGGTCCACGAGACCCATGCGCCGAGAACCGAGACGATTACCGAGATGATGACGAACCAGTACGCGAACCGTCCGGTGGAATCCAGCAGCAGATAGGCCACAGAGGGATTGCCAAGATGGCTGAGCTGCATTCTCGACATCAGGCCGAAACTGAGAACCGACACCACCGCGTAAAGCACCCAGGCCACCAGGAAACCCAATATTCCGGCCGTGCCTACGTTACCGGGCTTCTTGGCGCGGGCGGACATCATCACCGCTCCCTCGATGCCTATGAAGCACCACAACGTCACCATCATGGTGTCGCGGACCTGACTCCACATATCGGAGGCTCCCTCCACGCCGGGCCAGTCATGCTCCAGCCTGTCGACCTTGAAGTAAAGCGCCAACAGCACCACTATCAGGAGCATCGGTATGATCTTTACAACCGTCATGATCATGTTGAGCGTCTTGGCGGTCCGCATGCCGTTGCTGACCAGGAAATACATGGACCATATCAGGCCCGACCCGAACAGAATCATCTGCCATCCGTGTTCCAGCAGCGGGGGAAAGAATGCGCCGAAACTGTCGTTGAGCATGACGGCGTAGGCCACGTTGGCGAAACATACGCACAGCCAATATCCCCAGGCCATGTTGAATCCGGCGTACCGGCCGAATCCTTTCTGGGCATACTGGTATATGCCGGCGTTAAGTTCCGGCCGGCTCAGCGAGAGCTTGCGGAAGGTGTACAACAGGGAGAGCATGGCGATGGCGGTGACCACCCAGGCCACGATGCTGGCCGCCAGACCGGAGCCGGCGGCTATGTTCTGGGGAATGTTGAAAATGCCGGAGCCGACCATCATGCTGAACACCAGCGCGGAGAGTCCGGCGAGACCTAATCTGCGGTCAGATTTCTTCTGCTTCAATTGCTGCGGTTATTTTTTTCAGGGCATGGTGATATGAGGCCTTCAACGCTCCGACGGACGTTCCCACGATCTCGGAGATCTCCTCATATTTCATTTCATCATAGTATCGCATGTTGAAGACCAGCCTTTGTTTCTCGGGCAGAGCCAGGATGGCCTTCTGTAGTTTCATCTGCAGTTCGTCGCCGTCGAAGTACGGGTCGCTCTCAAGCGTGGACATCAGGTACGAGTCCTCACCTTCGCCGACTACATTGTTGCGCTGTTTCTCCTTGTTCAGGAAATTTATCGCCTCGTTCACGGCAATCTTATAGATCCAAGTGGAGAGCTTGGCGTCGCCACGGAAGTTCTTGAGGTTTGTCCATACCTTCATGAAGCTGGACTGCACCAGGTCGTTGGCGTCGTCGTGGTTCTGCACCATCTTCCGGATCAGCCAGTACACCTTTTCTCCGTACGTCTGCATCAGCGTGCGGAAAGCCGCTTCGGAAGTCTTGGGCTCCTGAAGGTCGTGTACCAGTTTTGTCTCGTCTAACGGCGCTTTATACTCCATAATGTTACAAAATCCCGTTTCAGCCTACAAAATTAAGTAAAATATCTTTGCGAACGGTATCCTTGTATTTTTTTAACAATTTTGCCGCAAAATTCGCACCTGTCATTGTTTTTTTGAAAAAATATCTCTCGATTATAAAACAAATTCGCTCAAGATGTGTTATAAAGGTATAAGAAATCGTTTCATGATGTTAGGTTAGTTCGAAAAAGTATTATGAAAAGCACTGAAGGCGGTTGGTTGTGAAACCAGCCTCTTCTTTTTTATACCTTACCTTTTCCGGCACTAACCTAAGTCCATGTCACTGCGGATAGCAGAGGTTCGCAGGTTGCGGGTCGCGCAGTACCTCCAGGTAACGTGCCGCTGCGGCTTTGGCGGCTTCCAGATCCATGAACGAGTAGTTTCCGCAGTCGCGTGGCGTGGCTCCCGGGATGTCGCCCTCGAACGCGACTACGAATTCCATTGTCTCACGCATCAGCGGCAGGATGTCGGAGCTTTGCAACTCACCCTGCAGAATCAGGTAGTTGCCCGTGCAGCATCCCATCGGTCCCCAGTACACCACCCGTTCCCGCCACTCGGGGTGATTGCGGAGGAATGTGGCCGCGAGATGCTCCATGGCGTGCAGGGCGCGGGGCGACAGCGCCTCCTCGCGGTTGGGACGCGTCATGCGTATGTCGAATGTGGTCAGCACGTCGCCGCCGGGCGTCACGTCCCTGCGCGACACGAATACTCCCGGCTCCAGCCGTTCATGGTCAATCGTAAAACTCGCTATCTTTTCCATATCGTTTTGATTATTGTTCGTTCATCATTTCTTCAATCTGACGTCGTACCTCGTTATCGATCTTTTCTCCGAAATAATAGGTATTGGTCAGCTGCCATTTGCCCTCAAGACGTTCAAACATCAGGATGACTGCATTGGAGTCGAATTCATCAAGTCCTGGAACCCTGAGGTTCCAGCCTGAGTATATGATCTTGTCGGCTGTGGGGGCGCACCAGTATCCGATGTCGTCGTATGTGACGCCTGTATCGGGATTCGGTCCCACGTGCGCATGTCCCTTGACGGGATACAGCTTGCACTTCTCCATCGCGTTGAGGACCATCTCGTGGAACCTATAGTTGAATGTCAAAAGCCCTTTCTTACGGATTTCGTACAAGGCAATAGGGGAGTCACTGATTCGATTCTCCCTGAATTCCTTGGAACTATTGAATTTCTTCAGGAATGTGGAGAATGGTTCGTCTCCCTGATTGCAGGGGGCGTCGGAGGGAAGGTCAAGGTAGGAACGCGTATCCGAATAGGTGGCTGGGATGTTGTACCAGTCTTCAGCCGGGATTGGCATGGTGACGTAAAAGCGGGTCATTGCCGGATTGAGGCTGTCCGGTTGCGCCACATACCTGTGTTCACCGAAACCGTAGTAGGCGCAAGTGGCGAGGCCATCGCCTTCAGGAGTGTATTTGGCGGACCTCATCATATATGTCAGTTCATCCGGGCCGGTAGGCAGCAGATACTCCACACGCAGCGAGTCATTGAACCTGTAAAACTCCACCGAAACCGGCTTCAATTCACTTCCTGGAATCTTGTAATCTTTCGGTAACTTCACCCGGATGGCTTCCTGAAGGTTCGGGTCCGGTTCCGGTTCTTCCATTCTGATTAGTTCGTACGTGAATCCGTTCCCGGGAGTGTAGCCGTCCTCATTCAGATCGTCAATCATGTCACTCAGGGTCAGATAGTCTGTCTTGTAGGCGATATCCCTGACTCCTAACGGACTGTCGAACATCCGGTAGAGTATATCTACGGTTTTGAGTCTTTCCGAGTCTGATGGTGTGGCGAACGCGGACAACGTTGCCATGATGCACGTCAGCCCGATTATCTTCCGTAATCCTGTCATAATTCTTCCGTATGGTTAAGGCTCCATCCATATGTTTGTGCGTGTGAAGGAGCCTAAGATTTGAACAATAGGCAAAATTACAAAAATTCCGTGACTTTCATGCTCTCCCTGTGGAAACAACTCGGAATTGACAGTCAGACTGAGATGAAATCGATGCATAAAATCGCGCTTATTCCGCTAAAAGTGTCGAAAATTTGAAGTTTTGGCGGAATAAACGCGATTTTATCCCGATTTTAAGATTTCATAATATGATGCTGCATTGATTCTGCATAGCAAATATGCTAATATTTAGTAATTCCAGATTAAGGGACATATCGAAGTTTTTGAGAAAATGTTGTGGGGATTAAACCAAGGGAAATGAAATCTGTCATAGTTGATGTAGAATTATATGTGATGGAACAAGCATAACACTAAGCATAATACAATGGGAGACAAGATATATAAGGAAGAGGAAGCATTGGTGCGACGATTCGGGAGGGAGGACCACAGGCGCGTGCCCGAGGGTTACTTTGACACGCTGATGACCGATGTGATTAGCAGGCTGCCGGAACAGGAACAGGAGCCCCGCTACATCAAGATGACACGCTGGGAGAAACTGAAACCGTATGTCTACCTGGCGGCAATGTTTGCCGGCATATGGCTGATGATGAACATCTTCGGGCGCGTTGTCAAGAGCGATTCCGTGAGTCTGGACAATCCCCCGGAGGCGATAGCCATGGCGATGAGCTTGCCTCAGAGCCACGAGGCATATTATATCCCCGACGAATTGGTGAGCGAGATGCAGGTGGTGGACGACGTTTCAGGTGAATTCACCGATATGGATGATTTCAGGGAGTCCTTCGATGCCGCCGATGCCGAGCTCAGCGCGGATGACGAGGGGTATTTTGATGAGATTTAGCGTTTAGCGTAACGTTTCAGATATGAAGACGATATATACGATATTGCTCATGATGCTGGTGGCGATAGTGCCGGCATATGCCCAGAAACAGGACAAGAAGAGCAGGGAAGAGATGCGCCGCGAGATACAGGAATTCAAGAGCCGGTACCTGGCGCAGGAAATGGAGCTGACTGACGAGCAGAAGAGTAAATTCGAGCCTCTGTACAACCGGATGAGCACGGAACGCTGGCAATTGTTCCAGAACGCCCGCAGGCTTGAGCGGAAGGTCAAGAAGGATAAGAACGCCACCGAGGCAGACTATCAGTCGGCGGCCAAGGCCATGACCGAGGCGAAGGAGAAGGATGCCGATTTGATTAAGAATTACGATGCGCAGTTCTCGAAATTCTTGAGTTCCAAACAGATGTTCAAGATGAAGGAGTCCGAGCAGGAATTTGACAAGCGTATGCGCAAGATGCGTCACGACAGGAAGCAAATGAAGCAGAACAAGGCAGAAAAACGTTAGCCTATGAAGACATATTGCAAGATTTTAAAGGCGGTCCTTGCGGTCGCCCTTTGTTTTTCGTTGGCGATGCCTGTGGAGGCGGTTGTGCGCCGACAGCACAGGCCGGGCAACAGCGTGGGTATTGTAAAGGAAAAAAATATGAAAAACAGTTTCAAGACGCCGGATTTCGCGTATCCTCAGGACGTGGCCAAGAACGCGCAGGCGGAATACGACAAGGCCCTTGCCGCCGGCGACGGACTGAACTCGCTCCGTGCGGCCATACAGATGAACATTGCCGAGACTTCCATCGACGCCGAAGGTGATGTCTCCAAGTCGCTGGCGCGATATGAGGAGTTAGGCACAAGACTACCGGTGCCTTGGAATTCATTGGCTTATCTGCTGCAGGGACGGCTTTACACCGAGATTTACCAGAACGACAGCTGGAGTTTCGACAACCGCAAGCTGCCGCTGGACAGTTACCCTGAGAATATCCAGGAATGGAGCGGCGCCATGTTCGCCGCCAGATCGCTGCAGGCCGTCAGGGACGCCATGCACGCGATCGACGGTCATGGCACGCTGCCGCTTCAGGAGATATCGGGACTTCTGGTTAATTACGAAGGTGCCCGGGCGGCCGGAATGACTGTTGGAGACTTTGTCCGACTGTACAGCGCGGACATCCTGGGGGATTACTGCGGCAACATATCGGACGAGCCGCTGCGTTTCGGCAACGATCCGCAGTCCGCGACGTCGGATCAGCAGTGTTTCTCCATGCGCAAGGCCATATACGACCTTGGACTGAAGCAGAGCGAGGCGGCAGGCAATGTGGCCATGGCCTCGCTGTTCGCGTATCAGAAGTACGAGAATATCTCGTACGCCCCGTTGAAACGTAAGTTCCTGAGCGAATGTTTTGAGAAGTACGGCAACACCGCATGGGGCGCACGTTTTGTCGCCGCCTATGCCCGCGACATACAGGACGTGACAAGGCCCGACGGCAAGTCTAAGGATTACGCCGAGATGAACGCCGACCGCCGCAAGGCCCTGCAGATTCTGGAGGATTACAGCAAGAAGTACCCCACGGCTCCCGGCGGGACGTCGATACCGTCCCAGATCGCCGAGCTTCGAACGCCGAGGGTCCGCATATCAATGCCGGATTACATATTGCCGGTCACAGAGGTGGAATGCGCCATAGAAGCTGAAAACGCATACGATCTGAAACTCTTGATTTACAGATTGTCCGACCAGGCCGAGGACAACGTGCGTCTGTCGGAAATGCTTTCAAATGGAAAACTGGTGCGTACCGTTCCTGTGACTATGCAGGGCTCCATGCCCGATGAAGTACGCGATACGATAATGCTGCAGGGGCTAAAGCCCGGCAACTATGCCATATTGCCCTCAATCGACGGCACATTCGGCAGTGTGATTCGCGACAAGAGCGACCGCTATGAGAGCGCGAGCCTGTTTCAGGTAACCGATATGTCGTTCTTTACTGCGTCTGACCAGAAATGCAACTCGCTGTTCATTGTCGATGCGGTGAACCAGCAGCCGTTGGCCGGAGTCAAGGTCCACATGATGGAGCAGTCTTACAACGGCAAGGGGAAGACATGGGATTTCGTCACCGACAAGAACGGTCGTGTGGAAATGCCCGATAAATACCTGATATTCCGTGCCACACGGGGCGAGAGTTTCGTATCGAACCAGATTTACGGCAGGGGAACCAGCACATCCCGCAGTAGCCGTGCCCTGTTCAAGGGTCAGGTGCTGACTGACCTGTCGATCTACAAGCCTGGTCAGGAAGTGGGATTCGTCGGCATCCTTGGATTGAAGGAAGGCCAGCGCCTTAGCGAGGTAAAGCGCCGTGAGGTGGTGTTCACTCTCATCGACGCCAATCGGCAGCAGGTGGATTCCATCCAGGCAAGGACCGATGACTGGGGCCGTGCGTCAGGACAGTTCAGACTGCCCACGGACGGCCTGTTGGGAAGATATTGGATCAAAATGGCCGTCAAGGATGCCCCGCGTCTGAACCAGATGATCAATGACGCGGTATTCAACGTGGCTGACTACAAGTCGCCTACGTTCCGTGTGGTCACTGAGAAGGTGGGTTCCAGATTCACTCTGGGCGACACGCTGAATGTAAAGGGGAGGGCATTGACCTACTCCGGTATGCCGGTGGCCGGTGGCAAGGTGGCCTATACCGTCCGTTACACTCCGTGGCGTTTCTGGTGGTGGTATGGCGGGGGCTCGTCGGCGCAGGTCAGCGGCTTCACGCAGACCGGAGCCGATGGTGGATTCGACATCGAACTGCCTACGGAGACCATCCGGGGCACTGCTTATGAGAAGGGGGTGTTCACCATGACGGTGACGGTGACGGACCAGGCCGGCGAGACCCATGAGGCCGATCCGGTACGTTTCTCGTTCGCTTCCGCGTATTCCATCGATGCCACCATGCCGAGTATGATCTGTGTTGATGATTCCGGGCAGTCCACGGGCTCCGTAAAGGTGACCGACATGGTAGGCGCTCCGGTTGAGAAGGATATATATTATGTGGTCCGCGATGACAAGGGGGTGGATGTACTGAAGGGTGAGTGCCGTCCCGGCAAACTGCAGCTGGATCTCGCCAAACTGGAGTCGGGCTGTTATTCAATCCTATTCGCGCTGAATCCGGAGATGAAGTCCGACGCAGAGTGCAATGTGGCCACGGATGAAACGGTGATCTGGAGGAAATCAGACAAGACTCCGGCCATCAATACCCCGTTGTGGGTTCCTGTCACGGATTATGTGGCACGCCCGGGGGAGAAGACTCTGGAGATACCGGTTGGTTCCAGCTATGACGACAGCTACATCTATTGCCGTATCGATGACGGCGACATGATGACGCGCTCGGAATGGATCAAGGTTTCGGACGGCATAGTCAAGGTGAAGGCCGATGCTCCCGAGCCGTTGCAGCGCGTGTATGTGCATCTGATCGGAATGCGTGAGTTCGACAGCCGGTCAGTCAGGGTTACGATAGTGCCTGAAGTTCAGCGAGAGCAGGTGGAGGTGGCCACGGAGTCGTTCCGGGACAAGATGGCTCCCGGCGACGAGGAGACATGGAAATTCCGTTTCACCATCGGCGGTCGTCCCATGGTTCAGCGTCCTGTCATGGCCGTGATGAGCAACAAGGCGTTGAATGCCCTTGAACCCTTCCGGTGGAACCTGGATATCCCTAACTGCATCAGCTGGGGGTCGGTGGTCAATCTAAATGGCTTCAAGCCCGGCGTATGCACCAACAGTTTCCAGCAGAATGTGCGCGTGAAGAACGGTTTCAAGCAGATGTTTGATGTGCCTGGAATCTACACATACGACGAGTCTCTGTACGGTGCGCGTGTCATGTATGACCTGATGTACGGCTGCGAGACGGCGGCGCCTTTGGCTCTGGAAGCGGCAGATGATGCCCCGGCGGCTGGAACCGTCATGAGATCGCAGTCGCGGGGTGGTGCCAAGATGATGGCGAAACATGTTAAGAACGAGATGAAGGATGTCGCCGAGGAAGAGGTGGCGGATGCCGGGGAGGAGGAACCGGGCAACGAAGAGGTCCGTCCTGTGGAGATGCCGCTGGCGTTCTTCATGCCGGACCTCCTGACCGACGGCGACGGCGTGGCTACGGTAAACTTCCTGGTGCCCAACTTCAACGGCACATGGCAGTTCCAGATAGCAGGCTATACTCCCGATCTGAAGGGTGCCGTCGACGTTCATGACGCTGTCGCCGCCAAACAGGTGATGGTGCAGATGAACGCACCTCGGTTCCTGCGAACAGGCGACAGGGCACAGGTCAGCGCGACACTGTTCAACAACAGTGACGGCCTTCTGCCGGTGGCGGGACGCATCGAGATACTGGATGCCGACGGCAATGTCCTGAAGACTCAGGAATTCCCAGCCGAGGAACTTAACGCCTCGGGCCAGAGGACTGTGACTGTGGATTACGCGGTTCCGGCCGATCTGTCGGAGGTGCAGATCAGGGCCTACGCGGCTGGAGGACGCCATCGTGACGGCGAAGGGCTGACGGTGGCCGTATTGCCCAGCAGCACTCCGGTAATCGACAGCAAGACATTCTATTCCGGTCCCGGACAGCAGACCATCAAGGTTGAACTGCCCAAGAACGCCAAGGACGCCACTGTTACGCTGCAGTATTGCGGCAATCCCGTCTGGGAGTGTGTGACGGCCCTGCCGTCGATACTCAAGCCGGAGTCCACCAGTATACTGGAGCAAGTCAGGGCACTTTACGGCAACGCCATAGCGCAAGGCTTGATCAAGAATTATCCGCAGATAGCCCAGGCATTGAAGACTTTCTCCGCGCCTGAGAACGCCGGTGACTCCACGCTGGTGTCGAACCTGCAGAAGAACCGGCAGCTAAAGGCTGTGACGCTGAACAACACCCCGTGGGTGAACAATGCCAATGACGAGACGCGCCGTATGCGGAGCCTTGTGGAATACCTGGACACCTCGAAGTCGTACGAGGCGATAGCTGCGATCATGAAGGTGCTGAAGGAGCGTCAGAACAACGACGGGGGCTGGAGCTGGTGCCCCGACATGCCGACATCTACCTACATCACCGGCCGTGTGCTGCTGCATTTCGCCATGCTGAAGGGCATGGGCTACTTGCCCGATGGAGCCGAGGCTATGGCCGACAAGGCGTTCGGTTACATGGACAGTGAACTGGCCGAGGACTGGGAGAAGGCGCAACGCAGGTATTTCAGCGTGTCGAGTATGCTGAATTATCTGTATGTCAAGAGTTTCTTTCCAAGCGTGGGCGATGCCAAGACGTTCCTGCCGTTGCGCAAGGCCGCCCTCAAGGCCATCGAGGAGGGATGGAAGGACTTCGACATATACGACAAGGCCACTACGGTGACGCTGGAGCATAGGCTGAAGAACCATGCGTTGGCCGCCTCTATACTTGAATCGCTCCGGCAGTTCGCCAAGGTGACGCCGGGCAAGGGGATGTGTTTCGAGAACCTGAAGGGTGTGTTCAGCGGCTGGAATCCGTTGATCACCACCGCGCAGGTGCTGGAGGCTTACAGCGAGGCTGCTCCGCGGGATGCGGCCGTGGATCAGTTGCGCCAGTGGCTGCTGATGTCCAAACAGACCCAGGACTGGGGCGCGATGAACAGTACCGCCGAGGTGGTGCAGGCGTTGCTCTCCACCGGTTCCGACTGGACCGTGGCAAGCGATGTGGCCAAGGTGATGGCAGGCGGCAAGGAACTGGAGGTTCCGGCACGCGCCAGGATAACCGACAGTTTTACGCTGACGTTGACGTCCCAGCAGGTCAGGAAGGGGGATATAAAGATACTGAAGGCCTCCGCAGGTCCGGCATGGGGCGGCGTGGTAAGCCAGTATGTCGCACCCATCCTGGATGTGAAGAGTGAAGGCGTGCCGCAATTAAGGATAGAGAAGCAGGTTTACTCGATAGACGGAGGGAAGGCCGTTGCCGGCAACCTGAAGGTGGGCGACCGTGTGCGCGTCACGCTGTCCATCACCACGGACCGCGACATGGACTATGTGGCCGTGATTGACAACCGCAGCGCATGCCTCGAACCGGCCGACCAGCTGTCGGGATACGCCGCGTCCGACGGCATCTGGATGTACCGCGAGGTCCGCAACACGCAGACCAACCTGTTCATCCCGTTCCTGCCCAAGGGAACATCGGTGATCAACTACGAGTGTTTCGTGGACCGTGCCGGTGAGTACACCCTCGGTATCGCCCAGGCGCAGTCGCAGTACGCTCCGGTGATCTCGGCCCACTCCGCAGGTGTGAGACTTACAGTGAAATAATGACACGATGAGTGATTTCAAGATACATACGTTGGGATGCGGGTCGGCCAAGCCGACGGTGAAACATCAGCCGTCGTCGACGGTGGTGGAACACCGCGACACGCTGTACATGATAGACTGCGGCGAGGGCGCGCAGCTGCAGTTCCAGAGGCAGCGGCTCAAGTTCTCGCGTCTGCGCCACATATTCCTGACGCACCTTCATGCCGACCATGTGCTGGGCTTACCCGGTCTGGTCGCCACGATGGGACTGGGTGGCAAGGAAGGGAAACTGACCGTGCATACCTTCCGGGACGGAAAGGAAATCCTGGAAAGAATCATAGGCTACTTCTCGCCGCAACTGACGTTCGAGCTGGAGTTCAACGTCATCAAGCCTGAGGAAAATGTAATCCTGGACACCGGTGCGTTGACAGTCCGAACCGTGCCGTTGCGCCATCGCATTCCCGACGTGGGATATGTATTCCTGGAAAAGGAACAGTTGCGACATATCAATCGCGAGATGTGCGACTTCCATGGCGTCCCGTTGTTCCGTATGCGTGAAATCAAGGAAGGTGCTGATTTCGTGAAGCCTGACGGTACGGTGATACCGAACGTGATGCTTACCACTGACGCAGACCCGGCACGTAGTTACGCCCATATGAGCGACACACTCTACATGCCGGATTTGGCGCCTAAGATCGGGGCGGTGGACCTCCTGTTCCATGAGACCACCTATCTGCGCGATAACGCCGACAAGGCCCGTGAACGCTACCACAGCACCGCGGAACAGGCTGCCATGGTGGCCCGTGACGCCGGAGCGAAGAGGCTGCTGACTGGCCACTACTCCAGCCGTTACAGCGACGATATGCTTTTTGTGAAGGAAGCCGAGGTGATTTTCCCCGACGTCCAGGCCAACCACGAAGGCCTGACCGTAGACATCCGGAAATAAGATGTTGAATGACAGATGTCCGGGATACCTTATATAATAAAAGGGAATCCCGGACGTTTCTTTTTAAGTTGAATGAGAAACCAAATACTACAATAGAATCAAAAATGAAGAAAATCACACTGATTGCCGCTGCCGCGCTGATGCTGGGCGCCGCGTCCTGCAACAGCGACGACGACTACAAGATGGAGACGACGTACATGGTGCGCGCCTATTCGCTGGTAACCGACGCAAAGGGTAACAGCACTGTGTCGCCCACTACATACGCGTTCCGCATGGACCAGGTGAACGGATCCACCGTGGTGAACATCGACAACCTGATCCTGGACGGCGTGACCGCCACCGCCACCACACGTGCGATGCCTTTCGTGGGCCGTACCGTTGAACTGGGCGACAAGGACGCCAATCAGGCCAAATGGTATGCCGTGTTCTACCTGATGGAGGCCAAGGACGCCACCGACCAGAGCAATGCCGCCGCCCGTAAGATCACCGACTTCATGGGCGACATCACCACGGCCTCCAACACTATGAACCCACTGCTGCTGACCAACCTGCAGAAGCAGCTGGGCGTCGACCCGCTGCAGTATCCCGGCTCGAACGCCAACAACAGCATCTACACCGAGACGCAGTATAACATCGATGACTACAGGGTGATGACCTTCTGGTGCGATATGCTCTACACCGGCACCACCACGACAATGGACGCCGGTAACACCTCCATGTCAACGAATAAGGACGGTGTGGTCCGCGTGTGCCTGAACCTGCAGAAGGCCTCGGAGTACAAGGCCACAATCTACTTCTACAACTACAAGTTCTCGGATGCCGCCGACGCCAAGGCTGTGGATATGAAACTGGTGGACGTTCCCGTCACCTTCGACCGCAACGGCTTCAACATCAGCGGCAAGGACCTGGTGCCCGTTTCGGTCATGGACAAGAAGGAGATGCCTGAGTACACCGTCAGCGACCTGACCGTTCGCAGCGCCACCAACATGACCGGCGTGACGTGCCACTTCAGCCTGTCGGACAATACGGTGGTATCGTTCGACGGCACCGGCCTGTACGGCTACAACATCTCCGACCTGCAGAAATAATTGTCGGATACTTCGGGTTCCGGACCGGAATCCCGGCGAATCAGATCATACGCATTATCCCCGGCATGGGGACGGATAGAGTTCCGTCATCCCGGCCGGGGATTTTTGTCAAGGTGCAATGCAATGTTTTTTAACATGTTTATAACTCCTTAAACAAATTTAACGATAAGATGGAAATTTATTTGTTTGAGTGGGAAAAATTGGGTAACTTTGCAGATGAACTAATGCCGTGTCCTGGAGACGGGTGCGGCAAAAAGATGTAACTAACTAACAGTAAACACAATATGGAATTATTGTGCCAGATTGGCAACGGGGCGTTGAGCATCACGGCGGTTGTGACCGGTCTTGCTCTGGTGTTCGCGGCGTTGCTGATAGCCAAATTGATTTCGCCGCGTTCGTATTCGGTGCGGAAGTCCGAAGCGTATGAGTGCGGTATCCCGACCCGCGGAGCGTCGATGTTGCAGTTCAAGGCCGGCTATTACATTTTCGCCATCCTGTTCCTGCTGTTCGACGTGGAGATCGTCTTCCTGTATCCGTGGTCGGTAGTGATGAAGGGCATGGGGCCTCAGGGCATCCTGTGCATCGGCATCTTTATGTTCGTATTAGTAATGGGCCTGGCGTACGCCTGGCGTAAAGGAGCGTTGAAATGGGAATAGACCATATCAAGAGCATGAAGCGTGAGGACTTCAAGAACAACGACTATATCGATAAGTTGGTCGAGGAGTTGAACGCCACCGGAGCAAATGTAGTAGTAGGCAAGCTTGACGAGCTGATGAACTGGGGCCGCGCCAATTCGCTGTGGCCGCTGTGTTTCGGCACGTCGTGCTGCGCCATCGAGTTCATGTGTCTGGGAGCGGCCCGTTACGACATGGCCCGTTTCGGCTTCGAGGTGGCGCGCAACTCGCCCCGACAGGCCGACTACATCATGGTGCAGGGTACGATCGTACACCGCATGGCCCCGGCGCTGCGCCGTCTGTACGAGCAGCTGGCCGAGCCGAAGTATGTAATAGCCTGCGGAGGCTGCGCCGTTTCGGGCGGCCCGTTCAAGAAGTCATATTGCGTGCTGCCGGGAGTGGACAAGATCCTCCCCGTGGACGTGTTCATCCCCGGATGTCCCCCGCGCCCAGAGGCCATGTTCTATGGACTGATGCAGCTGCAACGTAAGATCAAAGTCGAGAAATTCTTCGGCGGAGCGAACCGCAAGGAGAAGATCGACGAGTTTTTCGCCGAACACCCCGAGGAAAAGGGTCAGATAGGATAAGCCATTATGAGCCAGATACAAGAGAAAATCCAGAAGATATATCCGGCGGCGACCTTCGAGGAAGGGGATTGCCTGCTGGTCAATGTAGCCGAGCAGGACTGGCACGATGTCGCCAGGAAGCTCAAGGAAACACCGGACCTCGCCTTCGATGTCCTATCCGCGGTTGTCGGAATGGACTGGAAGGAGAAGCTCGGTGTGATTTATTATCTGACCAGCACCAAGCATGACTGGGAGGTGATATCGGTCAAGGTGGAGGCTGCGGGCGACCGCGACAACGCCTACATCCATACGGTCAGCGACCTGTGGAAAGTGGCCAACTTCCAGGAGCGCGAGGTGTTCGATATGTTCGGCATCAAGTTCATAGACCATCCCGACATGCGCCGCTTCTTCCTGCGCAACGACTGGGTGGGATACCCCTTGCGCAAGGATTATGACGCCAATCCGGAGATAAACCCCATCCGTCTGGAGGACGAGAAGAACGAGGACGACACCCGCGCCTATAAACTGGAGGACGGCAAGGTCAAGGAGGTTCCCGGAAAGGTGTTCGATGAGGATGAGTATGTGATAAACATCGGTCCGCAGCATCCGTCCACCCATGGTGTGATGCGTTTCCGCGCCAGTCTGGACGGCGAGGTCATCAAGCATGTCGATGTGGTGTCGGGTTACATCCACCGTGGCATCGAGAAACTGACCGAAGGCCTGACATATCCGCAGACCCTGCATTTCACCGACCGTATGGACTATATGTCGGCCCACCAGAACCGCCACTGCCTGTGCATGTGCATTGAGAAGGCTTTGGGTCTGGAGGTTCCGCGCCGCGCCCAGGTGATCCGCGTCATGATGGACGAGTTGATGCGTATATCGTCGCACCTGCTGTCGTTCGGATGTACGGCCATGGACCTCGGGGCCACCACGGCGTTCTTCTACGGCTTCCGCGAGCGCGAGATGGTTCTTGACATCTTCGAGAAGACCTGCGGCGCACGTATGTCGATGAATTACAACGTGATTGGCGGTGTCATCGCGGACCTGCACCCTGACTTCCAGAAGGATGTCAAGGAACTGATCCGCATCATGCCGGAGCGTCTTAAGGAGTATCACAAGGTATTCTCCGGCAACGTCATCGCCAAGAACCGTATGGTGGGCGTGGGCATGCTGAGCAAGGCGGACGCCATCAACTACGACATAACCGGACCCAGCGGACGTGGCTCCAACTGGAGCAACGACACGCGCAAGAAGCACCCTTACAGCATTTACGGCGAGCTTGACTTCGACGAGGTGCTGCTGGACGGCTGTGACTCGTACAGCCGCTACATGGTCCGCATGAAGGAGATCGAGCAGAGCTGCCGCATCCTGGAGCAACTGGTGGACAACATCCCTGAGGGTGACATCCGCGCCCAGGTGCCGAAAATCATCAAGCTGCCCGCAGGCCGCTGGTATCAGCAGGTCGAGGCGTCGCGCGGCGCGTTCGGCGTCTACATCGAGAGCGACGGCCAGAAGAATCCCTACCGTATCCACTTCCAGAGCCCCTGCTTCAACCTGGTGGGTGTCATGGACCTGACATGTACGGGCTACATGATCGCCGACCTCATCACCATCGGAGCGGCACTGGACTTCGTGATCCCCGACATCGACCGTTAATGAGAATGGCATAAAGAACGATTAAAACACAAAACAACGACAAGATATGTTTGATTTTGGGAAATGGACGTCAGGATTCAACGACCTGTTGCTTGGCACCGGTATGGCCGACTGGCTGGCCGTGCTGATTGAATGCGTCATCGTCGGAGTGTTGATACTGCTTACCTACACGGTTCTGGCTCTTTTCTATATATTGTACGAGCGCAAGCTCTGCGCCTGGTTCCAGTGCCGTCTCGGCCCGATGCGTGTGGGTCCCTGGGGACTGCTCCAGGTGTTCGCCGACATGTTCAAGATCCTGATCAAGGAGTTGATCTGCCTGAAAGGCACGGACCGCTTCCTGTTCAAGCTCGCCCCGTACCTGGTGATAACCTCGTCGGTGACCATGCTGGCGTGTCTGCCCTGGGGCCACGGCCTTCAGATCATTGACTGGAACATCGGCATATTCTTCATATTGGCGGTAAGTTCCGTCGGCGTGCTGGGTATCCTGCTGGCAGGCTGGGCGTCGAACAATAAGTACACTCTGATCGGCGCCATGCGAAGCGGCGCGCAGATGGTCAGCTACGAGCTGTCGCTCGGCCTGGCCCTGATGACAATCATCGTGCTGGCCGGCACCATGAACATCAACGAACTGGTGTGGGCGCAGCAGGACGCATGGTTCCTGTTCAAGGGACACATCCCCGCGATCATTGCCTTCATCATCTATGTGATAGCCGCCACCGCCGAGACCAATCGGGGTCCGTTCGACCTTCCGGAGGCCGAGCATGAGCTTACCGCCGGTTACCATACGGAGTACTCAGGTATCCACTTCGGTTTCTTCTATCTGGCCGAGTACCTGAACCTGTTCATCGTGTCCGGTATCGCCAGCCTGATGTTCTTAGGTGGCTGGATGCCGCTGCACATCCCCGGATGGGACGGTTTCAACATGGTGATGGACTACATCCCCAGCGTGGTATGGTTCCTGGCAAAGGCGTTCTTCATCTCGTTTGTCATCATCTGGTTCAAGTGGACGTTCCCGCGTGTGCGTATCGACCAGCTGCTGGCCTTCGAGTGGAAGTACCTGATGCCGTTCGCGCTTGCGAACTTATTGCTGATGACGGTGTTCGTGGCGTTAGGATGGCATTTCTGATTCTAAATAAAGCGACACTGCATCTGATACTGAAAAACTGAAATAAAGAAAAACAAGATATGAGCGAGAATTTAGGCACGGTGGTCCAGGTGATTGGCCCGGTGATAGACGTATCATTCGAGGGAGGCAAGGAGCAGATGCCGCCGATCTACACGGCCCTGAAGGTATTGCGCGACAACGGCGAGGAACTGATTCTGGAAGTGGAGCAGCACATCGGCGAGGACATAGCGCGTTGTGTGGCCATGGAGAGTACGGACGGCGTACGCCGCGGCGTGAAGGTTCAGAATCTGGGACGGCCCATCGCGGTGCCGACCGGCAACCAGGTGAAGGGGCGTCTTCTGAATGTGATTGGAGAGCCCATCGACATGCTGGGCGCATTGAACCGCGACAAGCTGCGCGGCATCCATCAGCCTGCTCCGGAGTTCGACGATCTGGCTATAAGCCAGGAGGTGCTGTTCACCGGTATCAAGGTGATCGACCTGCTTGAACCCTACAGCAAGGGCGGTAAGATCGGCTTGTTCGGTGGCGCCGGCGTCGGCAAGACCGTGCTGATCCAGGAGCTCATCAACAACATCGCCAAGGGGCACAACGGATTCTCGGTGTTCACCGGCGTGGGCGAGCGTACCCGCGAGGGAAACGACCTGCTGCGTGAGATGATCGAGAGCGGAGTCATCAAGTACGGTGACAAGTTCAAGGAAGGAATGGAGAAAGGGGAGTGGAACATCCAGGATGTGGACTATAAGACACTTGAGAACTCCCAGACTACCCTGGTGTTCGGCCAGATGAACGAGCCTCCGGGTGCGCGTCTCCGTGTGGCTCTGTCAGGTCTGACCGTGGCCGAGCAGTTCCGCGACTCGGAAGGTGGCTCCAAGGATGTGCTGCTGTTCATCGACAACATCTTCCGATTCACCCAGGCTGGTTCCGAGGTGTCGGCGCTTCTGGGCCGTATGCCTTCGGCCGTGGGTTACCAGCCAACGCTGTCGTCGGAGATGGGAGCCCTGCAGGAGCGAATCACATCGACCAAGCAGGGGTCGATCACCTCGGTGCAGGCCATCTATGTGCCAGCCGACGACTTGACAGACCCGGCTCCGGCCACTACGTTCTCGTTCCTTGACGCCACAACGGTGTTGAACCGTAAGATCTCGGAGCTTGGTATCTACCCGGCAGTGGACCCGTTGGATTCCACATCACGAATCCTGGATCCGAACATCGTCGGCGAGGACCATTACAACACGGCCCAGGCCGTGAAGCAGCTGCTTCAGAAGTACAACGAGCTGCAGGACATCATCGCCATCCTTGGTGTAGACGAGCTTAGCGACGAGGACAAGCAGGTCGTGGCCCGCGCACGTCGCGCACAGCGTTACCTGTCGCAGCCGTTCTTCGTGGCCGAGCAGTTCACCGGCCTTCCCGGCGTGATGGTGCCGCTGGCCGAGACTATCCGCGGCTTCAAGATGATTCTGAGCGGCGACCTCGACAACCTGCCCGAGCAGGCGTTCCTGAACGTGGGTACGATCGACGAGGCCATCGCCAAAGGTAAGAAACTGTTGGCTGAGGTTAAATAATTACGACCATGACCCTCGAGATTATTTCGGCTCACGAGGTGACATTCACCGGAACTGTCACGATGGTTACGCTCCCCGGCATGGTGGGGCAGTTCACCGTCCTGAAGAACCACGCACCGCTGATCTCAGTGCTCGTAAAGGGTCCTGTGCGTTTTGTCACTCCCGACGGAGAGAGCCACGATGTGATAGTGAACGGCGGTCTGGCCGACGTTAATGATAATAAAATCTCGGTCTTAGCGTACTAAGCCGGGCAACGAACAAATGAAGATGTTTAAACGCTTATACGTCATATTTCTGACCGTGGCCATGGCTTTGGCCATGGCGGGATGCTCGGGCGGCTCGCAGGATGACTCGTCTGGCGAGAATCCCGCTGAACGGGAAGAGGAAAGCATGGATGTCAAGGAGATAATCTTCGAGCATCTTGGCGACGGCTATGGCTGGGAGGTTCCCTTCTCGCACACTCGTCGCATGCCGTTGCCCGTGATAGTCCGTGCGCAGGACCGCCAGTGGTTCATGTTCAGCAGCGCGGGTCTCACCAAGCAGCTGGAGTATGTGGACAGCGCCACGGGCAAGACGGTGCATGAGATGGTGCCTGTAGTGAAGACATGTGAGCGCGACGGCAGGACCTACCGTTTCGTGCTGGCCCACATCAGCACCAACAAGGACAAGGTGGTGGAACTCTTCGACCTCGCGCCGGCGGATGTTGAGGCTGTGGAGAAGGAACTGGCCAAGCATAACGAGCCGGGTGCCGTGGATAACGGCGAGCCTGTGATCGACGGTTATTGCTATGTGGAGAACTATGAGGAGGCTGACGGCAAGATCTCGCATACCGGACAGTATTTTAAGGAGTATCGCCCCATGGACATATCGATCACCAAGAACGTGATGGCACTGTTCATCACCGTGGCATTGGTGATGGCCATGGTGTTCAGCCTGACAGGCTACTACAAGCGCCGTGGCATGCGTGCCCCGCGCAGGGGCATGGGCTTCCTGGAGATGCTGGTAGGTTTCGTATATTACGACAACATCAAGGTGACATTGGGCGACAAGACCGACAAGTTCGCGCCCTATCTGCTGACGGTGTTCTTCTTCATCCTGACCATGAACCTGCTGGGATTGATCGTGATCTTCCCTGGAGGCGCCAACCTGACGGGCAACATCGCCGTGACACTCGTCCTGGCGCTATGCACGTTCATGTTGGTGAATATTCTCGGAACAAAGCATTACTGGAAGGAGATTCTATGGCCTGACGTTCCGCTGTGGCTGAAGTTCCCGATTCCGATAATGCAGTTCATCGAGATATTCGGAATCTTCACCAAGCCGGCGGCTCTGTGCGTCCGTCTGTTCGCCAATATGATGGGCGGTCACATGATTGTGATCACGCTGACGTTGCTGATATTCATATTCGCGGCGTTCGGAGCCGCGGTGGCGGGAGCCGCCACTGTTGTGTCGGTGCTGTTCTCGATCTTCATGCTTGCGCTGGACGTGCTGGTCAGCTTCATCCAGGCGTATGTGTTCACGCTGCTGTCAACGCTGTTCATAGCGATGGCTCAGGAGAAGGGTGAGCATGGAGCGGAGAAGCATGAGGAGCAGGAACTCCTGCACAGGGAGGCAGAGGCGATCGATACCGTACAGTGATTTTGAAAGTGAATCTGGAATTTTGAATAGAGTGGGGATACTGGAATTCCGGATTGAGGTAACAAGGAGTAAAAGGGGAGTGATAGAGAATAATTAATAACACAATAAAAAGTACAGCTATGTTATCAACGATTTTGACAATCATCATCGCAGAGGTAATGTCCCTTCAGCCTCTGGCAGGAGTAGGAGCAGCCATCGGCGCAGGCATCGCAGCCATCGGCGCAGGTCTGGGTATCGGTAAGATCGGAGGCTCGGCCATGGAGGCCATCGCACGTCAGCCTGAGGCTGCCGGCGACATCCGAAGCAACATGATTGTAATCGCGGCCCTGATCGAGGGTGTCGCACTGTTCGCAGTCATCGTATCCGCACTGGCAATCTTCATCAAGTAAATTATCGGAGAGACAACACCGTCCGCGTCCGGGGCAGTTCATGCTCCGGACGGAGGACGGCAATAAACAACCCTAAAAAGAAAAGAAATGGAATTATTCACGCCTGATTTTGGCCTGGTATTCTGGATGTTCGTAGCGTTCATCCTGCTGTTCCTGGTATTGGCGAAATGGGGTTGGCCGGTGATTATCAAGATGATGGACAAGCGGGCCGCCACAATCGACCAGGGAGTGGAGAACGCCCGGCAGGCCAAGGAACAGCTGGATCACGCACGCGAGCAGGCCGCAGACTTCATGCGGCAGGCGCAGGCGCAGCAGCAGGAGATGATCCGCGACGCGCAGAAGATGAAGACAGACATCATCGAGCAGGCGCGTCGGGAAGCAGCCGTAGCGGCCCAGCATGAGATGGACGCAGCCAAGGATTCCATTGACCAGGCGCGCAAGCAGGCCGAGTCACAGATCCGTGACGAGGTAAGCAGATTCTCGATTGAAATCGCCGAGAAGATGCTGCGCCAGCAGTTGAAGAGCGATAAGGCTCAGACAGACCTGGCCAATAAGTTGTTGGACGAAATCGATAAGAAGAACTAAGGCCATGATTTCCGGATTGATTCCCCACCGATATGCCAAGGCCCTGTACAAGTACGCGCTTGAGACAGGGAAAGCCAAGGAAGTTTACGACGAGATGAAGGTTGTGCTGGGCGCGTACTCGGCCGACGCCGACCTTCAGAAAACCATGGCCAACCCCTTCGTCAAGCCGGAGGACAAGCGCAAGGTGCTTCTGGCCCTGGCGGGCGGCAAGCCCGACGACCAGTACGAACGCTTCGTGCAGTTGGTGCTGGACCACAAACGTGAAGAATTCTTCCGGCTGATGGCCCTGGCCTACAGGGACATCTACCGTAAGGAGAACAACATATCGCAGGTACGCATAGTCACGGCTGTGAAGTATGAGGATGCCGAGATGCAACGTCTGCACCAGGTGGTGGAGAAATCCTTCCCGGAGTCCAGGTTCGAGTACGAGCATGCTGTGGACCCCGACTTGATCGGTGGTTTCGTGATCGATGTCGATTCCACACGTCTGGACGCATCGATTTTCGGCGAACTGCAACAATTACGACAAAACCTCTTAACAGGTAACTAACAATGCTTAATCCAAGTGAAATATCGGATGTGCTGAAGCAGGAGCTTGAGAACATCAACTCGAAGGTAAAGTTCGAGGAGGTCGGTACGGTGCTGACAGCCGGCGACGGCGTGGCGCATGTATACGGTCTGGAGAACGTAAGGAGCAATGAGCTCGTGGAGTTCGAGAATGGCGCCAAGGGAGTTGCACTCAACCTCGAGGAGAGCAATGTCGGCGTGGTATTGCTCGACAAGGTCAACAGCATCACCGAGAACATGTCGGTGAAGCGCACTGGCGAGGTAGCGTCCATACCTGTGGGCGAGGGCCTGCTGGGGCGCGTGGTCAATATGCTGGGCGAGCCTATAGACGGCAAAGGGCCGATTGCCGGCGACCGTATCCGTCTGCCGCTGGAGCGCAAGGCTCCCGGCGTGATCTACCGCCAGCCGGTCAACACCCCGCTGCAGACCGGTCTTAAGGCCGTGGACTCCATGATTCCTATCGGCCGCGGACAGCGTGAGTTGATCATCGGTGACCGTCAGGTAGGAAAGACCGCTATCGCCATCGACACGATCATCAATCAGAAAGCCAATTATGACGCCGGCAAGCCGGTGTACTGTATATATGTTGCGATCGGCCAGAAGGCATCGACAGTGGCCTCCATCGTAGCAACGCTGGAGAAGTTCGGTGCGATGGCCTACACGGTAGTGGTCGCAGCCAATGCGTCGGAGTCAGCCTCTATGCGCTACTTCGCCCCCTTCTCGGGGGTAGCCATAGGCGAGTATTTCCGCGACACCGGCCGCGACGCCCTGATTGTCTACGATGATTTGTCGAAGCAGGCCGTGGCTTACCGCGAGGTATCGCTGATCCTGAAGCGTCCCTCGGGTCGCGAGGCCTATCCGGGCGACATCTTCTACCTGCACTCACGTCTGCTGGAGCGCGCAGCGCGAATCATCTCGAACCAGAAGATGGCCGAGCAGATGAACGATCTGCCGGAAGTGCTGAAACCCATGGTGAAGGGAGGCGGATCGCTGACGGCTCTCCCCATCATCGAGACCCAGGCAGGCGATGTCTCGGCTTATATCCCGACGAACGTGATCTCCATCACCGACGGACAGATCTTCCTGGAGACCTCGCTGTTCAACCAGGGCATCCGTCCGGCCATCAATGTGGGTATCTCTGTATCGCGTGTGGGTGGCAACGCCCAGATCAAATGTATGAAGAAGGTGGCCGGTACTTTGAAGACCGACCAGGCGCAGTTCCGCGAGCTGGAGTCGTTCACCAAGTTCGGAGGCGACATTGATCCGGTGACCGCTCGTGTGATAGACCGTGGCCGCAAGAACCAACGCATCCTGTGTCAGCCGCAGTACCATCCGTGGCCTGTGGAGAACCAGGTGGCTGTGATCTACGCCGGTGTGAACGGACTGCTTGAGAACATTAACGAGAGCCAGGTGGCCGAGTTCGAGACAGAGTTCCTGCAGCAGCTGCAGATGAAGCATCAGGAAGATGTGCTTGACGTCCTGAAGAGCGGCAAGCTCACCGACGAGGCGCAGCAGGTCCTGTCGGCCACAGCCAAGGAAGTGGCCGATCGAATCGCGAGTGTAAAGTAAAAAAGAAAGAACCACATGTCAACGTTAAGGGAACTTAAAAACCGCATCGGGTCGGTGGCTTCGACCGAGAAGATCACCGGCGCGATGAAGATGATATCCTCGGCCAAGGTACACCAGAACGAGCTGCAGCTGAAGAAGCTGCAGCCGTTCCGTGCGAAGCTGACGGAGATCATGGGTCATATCTTGGGAGCCGAGGAGGATTTCAGTTCGCCATTGATCGAGAGTCGCGAGGTGCATAAAGCAGCGATCATCGTCTATGGCTCGGACGACGGACTGTGCGGAGCGTACAATGTGAACATCTTCAAGGGTCTCTTGGAAAAGATCGACGGTATCCGTCGCGACCATCCGGGAGCCGGCATCACCGTGTACCCGGTAGGCAACAAGATGGCCAAGGCCTGCCGCAAGCTGAGCGGAGTGGAGGTCAAGGTTCCCGACGGTGTGGACTCCAAGATGCCCGGCGAGAAGGTCAACGAGTTCACGCAGAGTATCCGCGAGCAGTTCGTTGCCGGCGAGGTGGACATGGTCTGCGTGGTGTACATGCGGTTCAAGTCGATGAGCCGACAGACGTTGACCATGGACCAGCTGTTCCCGGTGAACCAGGAGGCGCTGACGGGAGGTGCGGCAGTACAGGACGAAAATCAGCTGTACATTTTCGAGCCTGATCCCAACAGTATCTTCAACGAGGTGCTGCCGATGTTCGTGCTGTCGACCATGCAGGAGATCACGATCGAGAACCGGGCCAGCGAGCAGGCCGCACGTGTGGTTGCGATGCAGACAGCCAACGACAACGCGAAAAAACTGCGCGACGAACTGCAGCTGGAGTACAACAAGCTGCGTCAGCAGGGCATCACCGCCGAGCTGCTCGATCTGTTGGGCGGCCAGGTGGAAAGATAACAGAGAAATAATTTAACATTAATGGCCAGTATAAAAGAATATTTCAAGGAAGTCGGTTCGGGAATCAAGAGCCTGGTTACCGGCATGGCCGTCACGGGACGGGAATTCGTGACTCCGAAAATCACGGAGCAGTATCCCGAGAACCGTGCGGACCTGAAGATCGGTGACCGGTTCCGTGCGGAACTGACGCTGATATATGATTCCGAAGGACGCCACAAATGCATAGGTTGCGGAATCTGTCAGATGAACTGTCCGAACGGCACCATCACGCTTCAGACCAAGATGGTCGATCTGCCGGACGGCAAGAAGAAGCGTAAGCTTGACAAATATCTGTATGATCTTGGCAGCTGTACGTTCTGCATGCTGTGCGTCACAACCTGTCCGCAGCACGCCCTGGAGTTCAGCAATGACTTCGAGCAGGCGGTGTTCGAGCGCGACAAACTGGTGAAGCAGCTGAACTACCGTCCCGAGGCGCCGGATCCAGTTCCGGCTCCTAAACCGGCGGCAGCAGCACCCGCGCCGGCACCCGCCAAGCCTGTGTCCGTGCCCAAGCCCGCGGCCGACGAAGCCCCCAAGGCTCCTCAGGACAAAGCCTAATATCAATCTGAAACAATAACAACATAATGGATTCAGTAGCGAATATAATCTTATATTTCGTGGTGGCTCTGATAGTCGTGATTTTCTCGGTCATGACAGTAATGTCTCGCAAGATATTGCGTTCGGCCACCTATCTGCTTTTCGTGCTGATCGGAACCGCGATATTCTATTTCCAGTTAGGGTATCAGTTCCTGGGTGCGGTGCAGATCGCTGTGTATGCGGGCGGCATCATGGTGCTGTTCGTGTTCGCGATTCTGCTGACGCACAAGCCCGATGAGTCGGTGACGTACCTGCGTACGCATCGCCGCGCCATCGGGACGGTGACAGCCGTGGCAGGCGGGTTGTTGATGCTCCTCGCCCTGTTCTACATGCCGCTGCCGCACGAGGCGAACCTGATCAGCTGCCTGGACGGCTCAAACCCCGTCACAATGGAGGAAATCGGCAAAGCATTCACGGGAACCGAGAAATTTCAGTACCTGTTGCCATTCGAGGCGATCTCGGTACTGCTTTTGGCATGTATAATCGGCGGCGTGACAGTTGCCCGTAAACGTTAATCACCATGGATTTGAATATGTTATGGTATCTGGTCCCGAGCGTGGTGATGTTCGTGGCCGGCGTGTACGGATTCGTAACGCGCAAAAACATGATCGCCCTGCTGATTTCATTAGAGTTGATGCTCAATTCAGCCGATTTGAATTTTATAATTTTCAACCGCTTCCTGTATCCCGGATCGATGGAAGGCATGGTGTTCACTCTGTTCGCCATCGCCATCGCGGCCGCCGAGACAGCCATTGCGATTGCAATTATCGTAAACATATACCGTTCGATCGGCAGCACAGAAGTCGACTCGGTTGATAAATTGAAAGATTGACCATGGGCGTAACACTTCCGATATTGATTCTTGCCATACCGTTCACGATGTTCCTGATCCTGGGCATCGGCGGTGTGAAGATGTCGCGTAAGCTTGCCGGAATCCTCGGCATCACGGCATTAGGCACGGTGGCTGTGATAAGCTACTATGTCGCATTCAATTATTTCTTCAGCGGCGACCCACGTTTCATCGTCGACGGCGTGCGCCAGCAGTTCCAGATGTTCGACACCACGTGGCTGGCTTTCACGGACCGTCTGGTGGTGAAGATTGGCTTCCTGCTGGATCCCATCAGCGCGATGATGCTGATAGTCATCACCACCATATCATTCATGGTGCATCTGTACAGCTGGGGATATATGGAACACGAACCGGGATTCCAGCGTTACTACGCATTCCTGTCGCTGTTCACGTTCTCAATGCTGGGTCTGGTTGTCGCAACCAACATCTTCCAGATGTACATCTTCTGGGAGCTGGTGGGTGTCAGCTCGTACCTGCTGATCGGCTTCTTCTATAAGCTGCCGTCTGCAGTGTCGGCATCCAAGAAGGCATTCATCGTGACGCGATTCGCCGACTTGTTCATGCTGATCGGTATCCTGGTGCTGAGTTACTATGTGTCGAACGCACCCGCCGACGGTCCTCTGGGCAGTGCATCGGCGTTCAACTTCATCATGCTGAACAGCAACGCGGGCGTCATCGCCAACACCGTGCTGGGAACGACGTTCATGAGCGGGTCCGTCCTGACATGGGCCATGGTGCTGATCTTCGTCGGCGGTATGGGTAAGTCGGCGATGCTGCCTCTGCACATCTGGCTGCCCGACGCCATGGAAGGCCCGACGCCTGTGTCGGCACTGATCCATGCCGCCACGATGGTCGTGGCCGGTGTCTATCTGGTGGCTCGTTTCTTCCCTCTGTACTGCATAGTCCCGAATTCTCTGACGTTCATTACGATTGTCGGTGCGATCACCGCCTTCTACGCCGCTGTCGTGGCATGTACGCAGATCGACATCAAGCGTGTGCTGGCGTTCTCAACAATCTCGCAGATTGCGTTCATGATGGTGTCGCTCGGCGTGGCATACAATCAGCCCATCGAGGGTGTGCATTACTCAGGTCTTGGCTACATGGCCTCCATGTTCCACCTGTTCACGCATGCCATGTTCAAGGCCCTTCTGTTCCTTGGAGCCGGTGCCCTGATCCACGCGGTCCACAGCAACGACTACACCAAGATGGGTGGTCTGCGCAAGTATATGCCCATCACGCATTGGACGTTCCTGATCGGCTGTCTGGCCATAGCGGGTATTCCTCCGTTCTCCGGATTCTTCTCCAAGGACGAGATGCTCACTGCCATGTACGACAACAACTGGCTGTGGGGCGCATGGATGTCGATGGTGGCTGGTCTGACTGCCTTCTATATGTTCCGTCTCTACTACCTGATCTTCTGGTGGGAGGAGAATCCCGAATATAAGAAGGAAGGCCACAAGCCTCACGATGCTCCCTGGCAGATGTCGGTTCCGTTGCTTTTCCTGGCAGCCGTAAGCTGTGTGGCTGGTTTCATTCCTTTCGGTCATTTCGTTACCTACGACGGTGTGTCCTATGACATTCATCTCAAGATTCCGGTAGCGGTTACCTCATTCGTAATCGCGGTGCTGGCCATCGGTCTTGCGACTGTGATGTACCGTAAGAAGAACTCTCTGCCCACCAAATTCAAGAACGCGATGCCCGGCTTGTGGAAGGCTGCCCACCACCGTTTCTATTGGGACGAGATCTATCAGTTTGTCACGCATAAGATCATCTTCAACATCATCTGCCGCAGCATAGCATGGTTCGACCGTCACGTGATCGACGGTTTCATGAACGCCCTGGCAGCGATGACGAACTTCTTCAGCGTGAAGATCAAGGGTATGCAGTCGGGATACATCCAGGCATATGTCCTGTGGTATTTCCTCGGAGCCGTCGTCCTGGCCGCAATCACTTGGATTTGCTTACTATAACCCCCAATAACAACAATAATAGATTATGCTTTTCGGAAATTTCTTAATCTGGTTTGTAGTCGTGCCCATCATCATGATGGCCGGGCTTGCATGCTGTGGACAGAACAACATGAAGGCTATCCGTGGGGTTATGGTGACATGCTCCAGCGTACTGCTCGCCATGTCCATCTGGCTGGTCGTGGACTTCATCGGCCAGCGCGCCGCCGGCAACGACGCCGAGATGCTGTGGATGGACAGCTGGATGTGGTATGAACCGCTCAACATCCACCTGGCCGTAGGTGTGGACGGCATATCCGTACTGATGCTGCTGCTGACCTCGGTCATCGTGTTCTGCGGAACGTTCGCATCGTGGAAGATCAATCCTCTTCCCAAGAACTTTTTCCTTTGGTTCTCGCTCCTGTCGACAGGTGTGTATGGTTTCTTCATCTCCATCGACATGTTCACCATGTTCATGTTCTACGAGGTGGCTCTGATCCCGATGTACCTGCTGATCGGCGTATGGGGCACGGGCCGCAAGGAATACTCGGCGATGAAGCTGACCCTGATGCTGATGGGTGGCTCGGCCTTCCTTATGCTGGGTCTGATGGGTATCTACTGGCATGGCACTCCCGAGGGAGTGGCCCCCACGTGGAACATCCTTGAGATAGCGCGTTACAACTGCATCGACCACGGCTGGCAGAACCTGTTGTTCTGCTTTACGTTCGTCGGTTTCGGTGTGCTGGGAGCCATGTTCCCGTTCCACACATGGAGCCCCGACGGTCACGCATGTGCCCCGACGGCTGTCTCGATGCTTCATGCAGGCGTACTGATGAAACTGGGAGGTTACGGATGCTTCCGCATCGCCATCTTCCTGCTGCCCCAGGCAGCCAACGAACTTGCATGGATATTCATTATCCTGACTGGAATCAGCATCGTCTACGGCGCATTCTCCGCCTGCGTCCAGACCGACCTGAAGTACATAAACGCCTACTCTTCCGTGTCTCACTGCGGCATGGTGCTGTTCGCGCTGCTTATGCTGAACTGCACGGCAATGACCGGTGCGATCCTGCAGATGCTTAGCCACGGTCTGATGACGGCCCTGTTCTTCGCCCTGATAGGTATGATCTACGGCCGCACGCATACCCGCGACATCCGTCAGATGGGCGGCCTGATGAAAATCATGCCTTACCTTGGAGTATGCTACATGATTGCCGGTTTCGCCTCGCTGGGTCTCCCCGGCATGTCGGGATTCGTAGCCGAGATGACCATCTTCTTCGGTTCGTTCGAGCACGCCGATATGTTCCACCGCATCTTCGTGATCGCAGCCACGACATCCATCGTGATTACCGCGGTCTACATCCTGCGTGTGGTCGGCAAACTGGTGCTGGGTCCTGTACAGGACGAGCATCACCTGAAGCTGACGGACGCCGAGTGGTGGGAGCGTCTGGCCACGGTGGTGCTGATAGCCTGCCTGGCAGGCATCGGTTTCTTCCCGAACTGGCTGGCCGAGACGATCTCAAGCAGTTTCAAACCTATTGTCGACGCGTTGGCAATGGCCATTTAATAATGAACAACATTAAGTAAGTAATCAAACAATGGGCTATTCACAATTTGGGGCTATGATCCCCGAGTTAATAATACTGGGCATATTCCTTGTGGTGTTCGTCGCCGACGTGTTCACACGCGACGGATCGAGCAAGAAATGGCTTACCCCCTTGACGACTGTGTTGTTCGGACTGGGCACCATAGCCATCTGGCTGGTGCCGGCGTGCGGCGAGTCCGTCTTCGGAGGGATGTATATCAACGATGTGTCAACCAACGCCATCAAGGCGATTCTGAACGTAGGTGTGTTCATAGTTCTGCTGCAGTCTGCCAGCTGGGCCGAGAGCGACGAGGTGGTAGTCCGCAAGGGCGAGTTCTACGAACTGCTTCTGGTCACGCTGTTCGGCATGTACCTGATGGTTTCGGCGCGTCACTTCCTGCTGTTCATCATCGGACTTGAGGCAGCGTCATTGCCTCTGGCCGCGCTGGTGGCGTTCAACAAGAAGCATCATGAGAGCCACGAGGCTGCCGCCAAGTATATCCTGACTGCTGTGTTCTCGTCGGCTATCCTGCTGATGGGCCTCAGTTTCGTCTACGCCTTCTCGGGCGGTTCGCTTTACTACAACGACATCTACCACAACATCGTGGCCGGCGAAATGTCGGGACTGCTTGTAGTGGCGCTGGCGTTCATGATCGCAGGTATCGGCTTCAAGTTGAGTCTTGTTCCCTTCCACCTGTGGACCGCCGACGTTTACCAGGGAGCCCCCACGGCCATAACCTCCTATCTGTCGGTCATCTCAAAGGGCTCGGCGGCGTTCGCGTTCTTCGTGATCTTCGTCCAGGTGTTCGGCCAGGTCTACGCCGACGCATGGGAGTGGATGATGTACGCGGTGATTATCGCAACGATCACCGTCGGCAACCTGTTCGCCATCCGTCAGAAGAACCTGAAGCGGTTCATGGCTTTCTCCTCCATCTCGCAGGCCGGTTACATCATGCTGGGCGTAATGTCGGAGTCAAGCCTCGGACTGGCGTCGATGATGTACTACATCTTCGTGTACATCGTCAGCAACCTTGGCGCTTTCGCTGTCATCACGGCGATCGAGAACAAGACAGGCAAGGTCGGCATGGACGACTACGACGGACTGCACAAGACCAACCCATGGCTGTCGTTCGCCATGACACTGGCCATGTTCTCGTTGGCAGGTATCCCGCCGTTCGCAGGATTCTTCTCGAAGTTCCTGATCTTCACTTCGCTTACCTCCACAGGCTCCATGGCGCTGTATATGCTGGTGCTGATCGCGTTGATCAATACCATCATCTCGCTGTATTACTACCTGCTGGTTGTGAAGGCCATCTGGATCAAACCCGGCGAGGCCAAGATCGAGGCGTTCAAGAGCAACGCAGGTGAGAAGGCCGCCCTGTGGATCTGCGTGGCCGGCATCATCCTGTTCGGTCTGGTGCCCTGCATCTACCAGTTCTGCTACGACTCAGCGCTGATTCCGGCTCTCTGATCCGGAACCTGATAAACAGAATCCAAAAACGGGACGGAGTAAAATCCGCCCCGTTTTCGTATTAATAAAGGTTAAAGACAATGAATAATGTTGCAAAATGTATAACAGACGGTGTAAAAAATTGTTTTGCAACATATTTGTTGGTATAATTCATAAAAATTATGTAAATTTGTAAGACGAACAGAGAGATTAGAGAATCTTGAACCTTCAATAACCCAAAGACGAGCAGCTGTTGAAATGATAATCAATTCACCAACTACTTAGAAACCTTAGGTGACATTTATTAACCTGAAATACCAAGAAACTTATCTATATTCAATTCCGCATGAGTTATCTGAAATTTGACAAGAACCTGATGATTAACCTGGAGCAAAGCCTGCCGAAGGAGATGCTTAGGACCAATCGTTCGGGAGCCTATCATTGTACGACGATTGTAGGATGCAACACACGCAAGCAGCATGGACTTCTGGTTATACCGATTCCGGAGATGGACGACCAGGCGCATGTACTGCTGTCATCGCTCGACGAGACGGTGATCCAGCACGGGGCAGAGTTCAACCTGGGGCTGCACCAGTACGGCGACAACACGTTCAGCCCGAACGGCCACAAGTACATCCGCGAGTTCAGCTGCGAGGTGGTGCCCAGCATCCTGTACCGTGTCGGCGGTGTCATACTTTCCAAGGAGAAAGTGTTCATATCTCATCAGAACCGTATTCTGATCCGTTACACCCTGATTGACGCTCACTCTGACACGACGTTGAAGTTCCGTCCCTTCCTGGCGTTCCGCAACGCCAACGCGCTGGTGATGGAGAACCAGGCCATCAACAAGACCATCAACCATGTGCCCGACGGCATCTCTACCTGCCTGTACGCCGGCTATCCGGAACTGTACATGCAGTTCAACAAGGAGGTGAAGTGGGTCGACGACGGCCATTGGTACAAGGGCGTGGAATACTACAAGGACCGCGACCGCGGCATCCCGTACAAGGAAGACCTGTGGGTTCCAGGTTACTTCGAGCTGCCCATCAAGAAAGGTGAGAGCATCATCTTCTCGGCCTCGACCGCCGAGACCGATCCGGCCAGGTTCGAGGAGGTCTATGAGAACGAGACCAAGGGCCGTACATGCCGTACCAGTTTCTACAACTGCCTTAAGAACGCCGCCCAGCAGTTCTATCTGAAGAACGAGTACGGCGACTACATAATGGCAGGCTATCCGTGGTACAATGTCCGTGGCCGTGACGAACTGATCGCTCTGCCGGGCTGCACGCTGGCCGTGAACAATGTGGAGGACTTCCACAAGATCATGAACACCTTCATCCAGGCGCAGAACCATTACCTGAAGACGGGGGAGAAGGACCGCGTGATCCATGAGATCGACCTGCCCGACATTCCGTTGTGGACCATATGGGCCATCCAGGCCTACCGCAAGGCCACCGATACGGCCAGTTGCCGCGAGAAATACGGTGAGGAAGTACGTCGTCTTGTGGAGGACATCCGCAACGGCCGCGTTCCGAACCTGCGCCTCAACGACAACGGCTTGGTGTCCAGCGAGGGACGCGACACTCCGGTCACCTGGCTTTCGGCATCCATCAACGGCCGTCCCATCATACCGCGCACAGGCTATATCCTGGAGTTCAACGCACTGTGGTACAACGCGCTGCGTTTCCTGCAGTCGCTCTATGAGGAAGAGGGAGGCATGGAGGAGTACGTCAAGGAACTCGATGACCTTGCCAAACTGGCGGGCGAGAGCTTCATCTCGACTTTCCTGAACGGCTACGGCTATCTGTATGACTATGTGAGTGGCAGTTACACCGATCTGGAGGTACGCCCCAACATGGCCATAGCCATCGGACTGGAATACAGCCCGCTGTCCAGACGCCAGCGCAAGACTGTGCTGGACTTCTGCACACGCGAGCTGCTGACGCCCAAGGGGCTGCGTTCGCTCAGCCCGAAGAGCCAGAACTACCATCCCACTTACGTCGGCAATCCCACCGAGCGTGAGTACGCCGTGCATCAGGGTCCCGCGCGTCCCTGGCTGTTCGGATTCTACGCCGACGCTTACTTCAAGGTGTTCGGACTGTCCGGCCTCTCGTTCATCGAGCGTATGCTCATAGGCTACGAGGACGAGATGTCGACGGGCTGCATCGGCTCGCTGAGCGAGATGTACGACGCCAACCCTCCCTACACGGGCCGCGGAGCCGTGTCGACAGCCAAGAACGTCGGCGGCATCCTTCAGGTGATCCGTACCGTGAACCAAATGAACAAACTCCAACAATAACAATCCCAAATACTTAGAAGAATGAGAGCTTTAATGTTCGGTTGGGAGTTCCCTCCCCACATTCTCGGAGGTCTGGGTACGGCGAGCTATGGCTTGACCAAAGGTATGCACAATTGCGGCAATATGGACATCACGTTCGTGATACCCAAGCCGTACGGCGACGAGGAGAAGGGCTTCGCCAACATCATCGGAGCGAACTGCACGCCGGTGGCATGGCGTGACGTTGACCGCGACTATGTGGCAAACCGTATAGGCAAGGTCATGGACCCGGAACTATACTTCAACCTGCGCGACCATATCTACGCGGACTTCAACTATATGCGCCTCAACGACCTGGGGTGTATCGAATTCTCCGGTCGCTATCCCGACAACCTTCTGGAAGAGATCAACAACTATTCCGTAGTGGCCGGCGTGATAGCGCGCACCGTTCCCTGCGACATCATTCACTCGCATGACTGGCTGACGTATCCGGCAGGAATCCATGCCAAGAATGTCACGGGCAAGCCACTGGTGATCCATGTACACGCCACGGACTTTGACCGCAGCCGCGGAAACGTCAATCCAACGGTGTTCGGTATCGAGAAGGACGGCATGAACAACGCCGACCACATCATCACGGTGTCCGAGCTGACTCGACGCACGGTGATCGACAAGTACGGCATCAGCCCCGACAAGGTCACTACGGTACACAACGCAGTGATTCCGTTGAGCGACGAATTGCTGAACATCCCGCGCCGCGAGAAGAAGGACAAGGTCATCACTTTCCTGGGACGCATCACCATGCAGAAGGGACCGGAGTACTATGTCGAGGCAGCCGCCAAGGTCCTGCAGAAGACCAAGAACGTCCGCTTCGTGATGGCCGGCAGCGGCGACATGATGGACGCCATGATCCGTCTGGCGGCCCAGCGCAACATCGCCGACCGCTTCCATTTCACCGGCTTCCTGCGCGGCAAGCAGGTGTACGAGATGCTGGCCGACTCCGACGTGTACGTCATGCCGTCTGTTTCGGAGCCTTTCGGAATCTCGCCCCTGGAGGCAATGGAGATGGGTGTGCCTTCCATCATATCCAAGCAGTCCGGCTGCGCAGAGATCCTGACCAACGTCATCAAGACCGACTACTGGGACGTTGACGCTATGGCCGACGCAATGCACGCGCTGGTATCCTATCCCGCATTCCACGACTACCTGCGCGTCAAGGGTATCGAGGAGATACACGGTATCACCTGGGAGAAGGCTGGCCAGAAAGTAATCGACATCTATAATCAGGTACTCAACAACAGATAACAACATAACGGAACACGGCACGTGCCGGTAGAGACGTGCCGCCAATAACGAAGATTATGAAATCAGTTTGTTTTTATTTCCATATACATCAGCCTTTCCGGCTGAAACGTTATCGGTTCTTCGACATCGGTAACGACCACTACTACTTCGACGACTTCTCCGACGACGACATCATGAGCCGTCTGGCCGAGAACTCATACATGCCGATGTGCGAGACCCTGCTGGAAATGATCCGCAACACCAACGGCGCGTTCAAGTGCTCGCTGAGCATCAGCGGCACGGCCATCGAGCAGATGCAGCTCTATGTCCCCGAACTGATCGACAAACTCAAGGAACTGGCCGACACCGGTTGCGTGGAGTTCATGTCGGGCACCTATTCTCACTCGCTTGCCAGTCTGGAGGATGCCGAGGAATTCATGCGCGATGTGCGCAAGCATGACCTGATGATCAACGACCTGTTCGGCAAGAAACCAGTGACTTTCGTGAACACGGAGCTGATCTACGACGACGACATCGCCACCGAGGTGGCCGCGATGGGTTTCGAGACCTGCGTCACCGTCGGCGCCAAGCACGTGCTGGGCTGGAAGTCGCCCAACTATGTATATCAGGCCGAGACCGCCCCGAACCTGAAGCTGCTGCTCACCAATGACAAACTGTCGGACGACGTGGCGCGCAACTTCGCCAATCCGGAGTGGCCCGCATATCCGTTGACTGCCGACAAGTATATGGACTGGATCGCCGCGCTGCCCGAGCAGGAGCAGGTGGTGAACCTCCACTTCTCCATGGACACATTCGGCTCGTTCCTGCCTGCCAATACCGGAATCTTCATGTTCCTGAAGGCGCTGCCTCAGTTCGCCGCCGAGCGTAACATTCGTTTCTCCACTCCGAGCGAAGTGGTAGCCACACTGAAGCCCGTGGGAATGCTGAGCGTGCCTTATCCCATCAGCGACATCGACGAGGCCCGCGACGTGTCAGCATGGAAGGGCAACGACCTGCAGAACGAGGCTCTGAACAAACTGTACGCCGTGGCCGAGCGCGTCAGCCTCTGCTCCGACCGTATGCTGAAGCAGGACTGGGAGTACCTGCAGAGCTCCGACCACTTCTACTACATGAGCACCAAGAACCTGGCCGACGGCGCAAGCCACGCCGCGTTCAGTCCGTATGACTCGCCGTTCTCCGCGTTCACCAACTACATGAACGTGCTGGCCGACTTCCTGGTACGTGTGGAAGAGCAGTATCCCGAGAGCATCGACAACGAGGAACTGAACTCGCTGCTCCGCAACCAGGCTTCGGAGATTACATCGCTCAACAAGGAGGTGAAGTCCCTGCGCGCAATGACCAGCGAGGAGAACGGCACAGTCACTGAGGTGGTGCCTGTCGAGGCAGCGGATGTGGAGGCTCCGGCGGAGGCTCCTAAGAAACGGGGCCGTAAGCCCTGCGCCAAGAAGGCAGATGCAAAGCCCGCGAAGAAGGCTGCCAAGAAAGGAGAGTGATAATAATCCGTATGCGGATTGCCCGAACCATGGGATGAGTCTTTCCATATCGGGAATTCAAGTATAATGAAACAGAATCCCACCGGAAACGAATGCCGGTAGGATTCTGTTTCTGTATTCCATGTCACGCTTTGGTGTATATTTTTTTACATTTTTTTAGAATTATTGCATTTTTATTTTGGATTATTAATCCATTTTACATAATTTTGCGTTTATATTATGTGCGCTTTAACAAAGATTAAAACAGCCAACACACTACGGTAACTATTCAGCGGACACGTAGGAATTGATCATGATTAACGGGCACAAAGCTC
>ERZ827108.773-NODE-773-length-50292-cov-11.055537_pt1 | contig 50292 bp, 55 predicted proteins | sample MGYA00519921_ERZ827108 | MGnify/ENA primary metagenome ERZ827108 (study PRJEB31778, sample SAMEA3449258) | human gut metagenome | biome: human gut; feature: human-associated habitat; material: faeces | place: United Kingdom | collected 2010/2012 ...
TTTCTGCTTTTGGTCCAACTTGGACTAATTTCCGGTTCTGGTCCAACTTGGACTATTTTCTGCTTTTGGTCCAACTTGGACTAATTTCTGCCTCTGGTCCAACTTGGACTAAAAAACCGTTCTACCTTTTTCCAAACACTATCCCCTTTGACTCCCAGTACATCGTAAGCGCCTCTATAATCGTAGCTTCTCGTATTTCCGGCGATTGATATTCTTCATCTTCTGGAAAGAAGGAATCTGTTTTTTTCATAAGACTTTTTGAGAAAAAAATCAGTTTCGTGGTATCCTTTTCTTTTTTATTCTTATTCTTTTCAGCAAAGAAGAGGCTGTCTACGATATCAAGTGATAGGTTCCCTGCAAGCCCCTTCATCTTTTCTGCAAGTTCTAATGATAAAGGCATATGGTGCGCATCACAGCACTGCCAAACATATTGCTGCTCATATTTTTTTAGATATGATAATGCCACTCCTGTTGTTAAACCAATCGCCGGATAACCACTGTCTTTTTTTTCGCCTCTTGCATAGTTATCTACCGCATCCAGCCACTCCGGCATTAACTCGTTCAGGCGCAAAAATCTTTTTACGGTTGTAACGCCAACCCCGCTTTCTTCTGCAAGAATGTCTGCTGAAAACTTTTGGTCGGAAGGTGTTGCTCCCAAATTGGCAAGCCTCCTGTCTTCTTTCCGCTTTAACGCCTCGTACCTGATCTTGAAAGCCTTCGCCTTTTCGGACGGCAGTGTATCTTCACGCTGCGAATTCGTGCTTACCAGCATGATATCTGCATCTTCCTCTGATAGTGAGCGAATAATGGCAGGCACTTCTGTCAGACCCGCTTTGTGTGCTGCATATCGTCTGCGGTGACCTGCAACGCACATATATTTTCCATGCAGATTGGTGTCACCATATGTAGCTGTCAGCAGAATCGGCGACAAAATCCCACTGTCTTTGATGCTTTGCGCGAGCTCTTCCATTTCTTCGTTGTCTTCCACGCGATAAGGCTGCTTCGGGTGGTCAATGATATCGCTAAGCTTTACCGAAACGATCCGCTCCCCGCTTTCCATGTTCTCTGCGGATTCTTTTTTATCTTCGCGATCTAAATCCGTCAAGAGTACCGCAGCCATTGCTTCCTGCGGCGATGGAATTTCGCGTTTGAACAGGTCGCGTTTTGCAGACTGATCAAGGCTCCCCATCAGTCGGTTTTGCATATCTGTTGTTTTGCTCATTGCTTTCCTCCTCTATGATTGACGAACGTATCACGCTGCTTGATCCACGTCTTGATGCGCTCGATTTCGTCGTCTAATGTCTGATTTTCGTCTTCTCTGGCAGAATCACAATATCCCATCCAATAGGAATCGATCACACCTTTTATGAAGAGCATATCTTCTTGTTCCGCTTGCAAGTTCAATTTCTCGTCTTGTTCCCATTCTTTTTGACTGGCATAGCATTGCGTTCCGGTGCTGTCGACAAGGTCCTTCCATGTATAGCATTTACCGCTGCGGCACATTTTCCCGGTGGCAAGGAATGTTTCTGTCTTGGTGATGCGTTGCTGTATATATTTTATGTCTTCCAGCGCTTCGACCACTTCATCGATGATGCCTTCCTCAATCAAATAGCTCAAGAATGTCCTTTCCGGAAACATCCCAAACCAGCACCGGTCAAACCACTGGTCAGCATAATCTCTTTCATCACTTCCGTTGGAGTAAGTACCGCCCACCAAATCTCCGACAAAATTCTCTATCAGCTCTCCGATTGTCAGACCATGCTCCCCACATTTTCTCGCCAGTCGGTCACAATCTGCGTCCGACAATTTCACTGTGATTTTTCTCTCTCTGATTGTTTCAATTTCTTTCTGCTGCTGTTCGTACAGATTCATACTATCCTCCCTTTATTTTCTCACCTGTAGTTATTTGAGTCCTAGCGAATAGGCAACAAACCACACGTATTGCTGGACGTATCGCTTGTACGTGTTCTCGTGTGCGTAGTCCAGATATCGATATTGCACGCCGCGCACAATATGTAAGTACACCGCCTCGCGGTATTCAGTCGGGATCGCATCCCATGCTTCGCTGCAGGCCCTGATATAGATGTCATCTGATGCTGCATCTGTCGCTGCATTTCCGGTGGGATCCTTCAGATCGCTGCCGAAATCTTTTGTCTTGTGTTCTTTATCTTCGGCTTTTTCGCTCGCAAGCTTCTTTGCATGCTCGAAATCGAATGGGATCACGCCGCTTGGATCTGCGGCAAGCACATCGCAGTAAACGCGACGTATCAAGTAGAATGCTGTCTTGTAGGTATTCGCTGGCAGCTTGTAAGGCGATTTGATTTGATAATGGTTTTGTTTCATTTTCTTTGTCTCAACGTCTGCCATAGATCCTCCGTTCTACTTTTTTGCAGAGCCGAACAGTTCAGTCATTTTACCCATGACTACTTGTGCAGCATCGGCATCGGATGTCAGTCCAAGTTCTTCCTTCATTCGTTCCAATGCCCCGGCAGCCTTCTCGTCATATTCAGCCTCGTCAGCTGCAACCTGCGCATCGAATTTCTCTTGATTCTCTTTGCGCGTCGACTCTTGTTTAATTTTCTCGGCGAGCGTCATCCAGTGATCTTCTTTGCCGACCTTTATCGCAAACGCATAATGACTTGGCATCTTGTAGCCTTCTTCATGCAGCCGCTGGCTGATATAGTCGACAAGGCCATGCGGATCAGCAAACTTTCTGCAGATTTTATCCCATTCCGCAGGCGATAAAGCAACATTGTCGAATACACCGGTCGGAACCGCTATGTCCGCAGCTGACTTCGCAGATGCAGGATTTTCTTCTTCCTTACGAAGCCCTTTCGTTTCTGCCCACCTGCAAAGCACCGCGTAATCATCAACCTGCTTGTCGGGATTCGCCTGTTTATATACAGATAGTTTTTCAATCAATTTTGACGCATTGGCAAATTCATGTCTAAACGCCTGCAGTTCGTTCTCGTTAAGAATCACGTTCGCAAACTTCCCTAGGGTAACTGTATTGATCTTAGGATCCGGCAGCGCATGCGCAGCTTTTTTGTCCTGATCAAGACGCTGCTCCCTGCGCTTATCGGCATCTTTGGATGATTTACCGATATTGTTCTTAACGCCCGGCGCAAAGAACGTCGTAAAATCAACAGCCTCCATAATCTGAATGAGGCCCACGCTGATGAAATATGAAACGGCCGCATACACAGTCTCGCGTGACTTATGCCTAAGGGCGTCAGTTAAAAGTGTATAGTCAATCTGTCCGTCAAATGACGTCCTGATCTTAACGAAGCCGCCCGATCGTGTGGATAAACAGTAAAGTTTCAGCAAAATCACAATGTATTCATATCCTGCGTTCGCTGGAAGGTTCTCCATGCGCAGGATCTCTAAGTCATCGAAGAAATGGTCGGTAAAGCGAAAATACCAATAGGTTCCCTTTGCGCTGCCTTCGTGATTAGAAATCATACTTACTGCTTCCTTTCACTAATCGCTCTTTCGCCATATTTAAGCTGTTTTCAATCGATTTTTCTGCTGAATATTTGACATATTGATGATTCTTATATTCTTCCTCGGTTAGACCGCGTCGCAGCTCGTTGTAAATGGTTGCTCTGCTAGCGTCTAGGTGTTCTACGATTTTTGAAATCGGATAACCCTCTCGAACGAGGCATTCAAGCATATTCCGATCTTCCTGCGTCCAATACCAGCTGGTTTTCTTCTTTTTCTCCATGTCTTGCCCTCCAAAAAAATATCAGTTTTGTTCAGTTTTGCTAACCTAACTTTAACTTCTATTATTTTTGCTCTTATTCTTAACTATAGCTCTAACTCTAACTATTAACTATTAACTATGTCCGACATTTGTCCGGCTGTTTTGGAATCGTAACCTTTTTTGAACCAAAAAAGCCATTTTCGTAATAGCTATCATTTCATAAAACCGCTATAAGCATTGAAATTTCAAGCAAAAAAAATTAAGTTAGAATCAAATTCTAACTTAATTATAAACTCTTGCTGTTTAAATGTCAAGAAATATTTAGAAAATCTTCTAAGGAAATTTTAACACAGGGAAAAACTGGATTTTACATCTGTCAGAAGAACATTTTGCGGCTGTTGAAAGCTTTTTTTCCGTACGTCACCTTTCTTTTTACAATCTCACACCGACTGATTGAACGACAAAAAGAGGTCGATTCTCCACCTCTTGACTTTGATTGTAGCTATCTTTATTCAGCTGCCAGATCCTTCGTTCTACCCAGCAGCGAGCAGCTTCGTATAGTTCTCGCGAAACAATTCGTTTGCTGATTTTCCCCCATGCAGCGCGCGCGGCATGTCGTTCATCCACGCTTCTGTGCGCTTGACATTCTTCTTATCAACAGTCTGGTCGAAATTCGATCCTTTCGGGAAATATCGACGGATGAGACGATTCGCGACCTCATTGCTGCCGCGTTCATGCGGGCAGTTTGGATGGCAATAGAATATGTTTGTACGCTTTCCGACCCGGTACAGTGCCTTTTCCATGCCCTTGAAGTCTGCAAATTCCGATCCGTTATCTACAGTGATGCTTTTGAAAAGCTTGAAAAAATCACTTCCATAAATCTTTTCGAGCCGGTTCAAGGCGCGGACAACCTCTTTCGCAGATGGTGCCTTCATAACCTCGATAATTTCTTTTCTAGTGACACGCTCGGTCAGAACCAGGAGGCATTTTCGATTCGTCGCCATACCTTTGACCGTATCCATTTCCCAATGACCAAATTCTTCGCGATAGGATACAATTTTCGGGCGGAATTCAATCGATGTGCCTTTTGCTCCGCGCTTGGCCTGCTTAATGCGCTTGCGCTTTTTCCTGCGGTGTCGCCCGCCGTCTGGCAGATCCTCCAGTTTTAGCGACGGAAAATAGCCTTTTTCCACACCTTTGTAGATTGTGTTCACCGATGTAACCGGATCATCGAATGTTATCCCCTTGTTCTGCAGATGCAGCAGCGCGGCCTTCGGCGAGTAGTTCTTGGATACTATGACTTCTTCGATTGCATCTCGCTGATCGGTATCTGACAGCAGTTTTGATTTACGACCTTTTCCCTTGAGATGCTTGCGATATTTGTCGTGCGCCGTTTCCGCAGCATAACGTTTTTCATCACGAAGACCGACAGTGTGCATATAGGTTCCGCGTTTGATTTCGTTATATACTGTGGCAACGCTGCAGCCAATGGCGTTTGCGATTTCTTTTTTGGAATGCTTTTCTTTCAGCATTCGCTCGATGACAGAACGCTTTTCCAGTGTTAAATGCGTATACTTTTTCTCTTTTTCCGTTTTCATAGCATCCCCTCTTGCTTGATCCCCTACTGCGATTTCCCTATTTCAATCCGTCTATGCTATTTAAGTGAGTGTTCATCACTCTAACATTTTTGTACGAAAATTGCAACCCTCGCTGGTAATTCTCCCAGCAGTTTCCAATTTTCGGAAAGAGCATAAGAGAAAACTGATAGCACATTGCGTGCTATAGTTGGAAAATCCAACTGTTTGGTTGCTTACAGCAAGAGAGAAAAAGCCATACAAAACGCCATACACTGCTATACGTTTTGCCATACGGTGCTACACAAAAAGCCATACAGTGCCATACGTTTTGCCATACAGTGCCATACGTTTTGCCATACGGCTTTTTCCAGTATTTTAATGGTACATATGGCATCTGCGATCCATATGTGCATCGCTGAAAATGCTTCGCATTTTCCCTGTTAGAAATAGGACGCCTTGCACTGCATGCAAGACCCCGCCTCTTTCTTTCGCCTTTTTCGTTATCATTATAATCCGGATCTCAATCCGGAAAGAGGCAGGCGGTTGTAATTTTTCATGCGAAAAATTCTCCACACGGCAAGTCTGCCCTCTATTCCTACTATCGATCCTTGACGCCTACGGCTATTATCATGACCACTACAAAAGGGCGAAACAAAATTACGCTGCAGAGAGGAGATTTAGAAAATGAGTATTGTAGAATTGATTCAGATTGGTGCAAAGTTTTGGTTGTTATGGTGTGCGGTGTTGATGCTGATCGTCATGGGCATCGCAGAATCATACGGTGAAAAAATGTGCAGAGTAAAACGCGCAAAAAGGGCGCTGCGTTCATTAAGACAGGAGGCTAGACATGAGATTATCTGATTTATTGCGAAAAATGGAAGATGCTACCTTTGTTTGGATCAGCGAAGACGGTGACGAAGGTATCTATCTGGGCGAGGTCGGGAGTGTTCCTTCTAGCATTACTCCCCGGTATTCGGTTGCTGCCGTTTACCCAGAGCGTTATCGATCGATTCCTGCCATAGGGATATCAATTATTGTAACGCGCAAATAAAAAAACAACCTGCCAAGTTCTATTCACATAGACTTGGCAGGTCAGTTTCTAAGGGAGTATATTTACTTGTCAATTTCGTCTTTTTCAATGCTAACAGTGATTTCTTCTTGATGAGATTTTCCTTTGGCGATAACTTCCTCAAAGAGAGCAAGAAAATCCGGTTCCGGTTCCAGTTTTACCGGTGTCATGTGCTGCGGCAGATCCAAGCTTTTTTCTTTTCGGGCATCTCGGTCATGGAGCTCCTGAATCAAATTCTCACGCGTCTTTAGGATATCAGAAAAGACAAGGGATCCGTAGCCGCGCTGCACAAGCTTCAAAATTTTTCGGGTTTTTATCTCAATCTCATGCGCAACTTTTGGGTGCAACGGCACCGGCTTGTTGGAATTGCGATCCAGATAGATCTTCGATATGTAGTCTTTTGATACCGGAAACATGTTCTGGATCAGAAAGGCGCGGTCATTACCCAAGACCTTTCCAAAACATAAAGTGTCGCAGCTAGGATCTTTCTTTCCCCTGCGCAGCTGGCTTTGCACCTTGTCGTGTGCGATTTTACTGTATTTTTCGACCTGCGAGGAAATCGGAACGCACCACATGATTGCCGGTTCCTTAGCATCCGGAAACACGTAATAGCATGGTCGATTATGTTCGCCTGGCTTATTGCCCATGAGTTTTTTATCCGGGTCATATTTTTTGAAGTAATCTGCTTCGATAAAGTAGAATCGACCTTGTTTCATAGCTTCTCCTTGTACCTTGTAAAAAAGCCCCGCAAGATGCGGAGCTTTTTAGATGCTTTGAATATAGGCAATTTGTTTGGACTCCGCTGCCTAATAGCCGAGAACATGTCTTACCTGAACATTTTGTTTAGGCTCCGCCGTTCAGTGGCCGAGAACATTTGAGAGAGCATGCCGTCTCTCAATTCATATTATACACAACTTTTGAAAAAAATCAACGGTTTCATTCATTTTTTCTTCGGCGCTGTCTTACTCTGTACAAATTCCAGTTCCAGCGTCTGATCAGGTTTCAGTTTCAATTTTCCTTTGAAGGCTTTTCCGGTTTTTTTCGACTTAAAAGCGATGACATTGGTGCTTTGTCCGGTCAAGAGCTTCTTCGCGTTCTCCGCCGAGATCTTACTGCCGTAAGCACTCTCCCAAAGGATAAACTTACAGTCTCTGCTGCTGCAGCAATAGGCTTTCAGCTTCGCATTGCTCACATGGACCACATCGTTTCCGCACAGAGGGCATTTGCCGACGATTTCAGCCTCCTTTTTTGCGATCTGGATCGTCGGTTCTTTGCAGGTCGCAATGACGTGGTTGATCGTTTTAAGGACGCTTTCGGTCAGGTTGTTTGCCTCTTCCCTGCCGTCAATAATGGCTTCTTGATGCGCATACCAGACAGCTGTCGTATCAGCCTTCTTGATCTCATCCGGCAGCGCGTTATAAAATACCCGACCTTTTGCGGTGGAAATGATATGCTTGTCGGACATCGTAAGATAGCCGCGCTTCACCAAATTGTCAATAATCATGGCGCGGGTTGCCGTTGTCCCAATGCTGCCATTCTCGCCCTTCTTTCCGTCATCCTTTTTGAGCAGCAGCTCCTTGATCTTCGGATCAGAAACATACTTCACGATACGCGTTAGATCCTCGTTTAGACTGGCAGGCGTATAGCGTTTTGGCGGCTTGGTTTCAGACTGCTTTACTTCCATGCTGCTTGATACTGCACTATAGGTTCCGGTCGCAAGTTCAGATAGACCCTTTGCCTCTGCTTCGTCTTCTGCATCTTTCTCGTCCTCTTGTGCATCGTCAAGCTTTCGCCAGCCCAAAGCTGTAATCAGCGTCTCGGAGGCAAGAAACGGTCCGAAGGAAGATTCGATACGAAGATCTGTTTTCTCTTTTTGCGTTTCCGGTGCAAACTGCATCAGGTAGCGGTTTGCAATGGCTAAATAGACGTTTTGTTCTTTCTCGGTCAGTTTCGCAAGATCAACCGGCTCTCCGGTCGGGATAATCGCAAAGTGCAGCTTCACATACTTTGCATGAAATGCCTTCGATCTTCTTGCTGTATCAAGCTGATAGGTCTCTGCTTCTTTACCAAGATTCTGCAAAGTTTTCGCTATCGTTTCCGGCGCCTCGGCAAAATGTTCATCCGTCAGGTACTGGCAGTCAGATCTGTTGTAAGTAATCGCCTTGTATTCATCTCGCAGATGCTGCGTGATCTCCATGACCTCTGCCGGCGTATAGCCCCATTTTTTATCACAGTAAGACTGCAGCTTCACCAGATTAAACGGCAGCGGCGGCGCTTCCTTTAACTCTTTTTTGAGAATACTCGCGGAAAGGTTTTTGCATAGCAGCTTATCTCTGACTGCCTCTAGCGCTTTACTGTCTAGGCATTTCCCATCGGTGAGCATTGGATCATCCTCTGCCGGAGTAAATTTTGCTCTGATCGTGCGGCCGTCAAGGAGGAAGTCCCCAAGCAGGTTATAGAAATAGGTTTTTTCGTGGCCCTCGATCTGCAGATCACGCGATACAACAAGCCCAAGCGTCGGCGTCTGCACACGGCCCACATTCAGTTTGACATGATTGACGATCGTAAAGTGCCGGGACAGAGAGTAACCAAAGGCTTTATCTGCAATCGCTCTTGCGTACGCAGCGCGGCCTGCAGATATATGCCCTGCATTATCTGTCATGCGCGTAAATGCCTTTTTCAGACCTTCCCGCGTCGTATTTCCGGTGTCCAGCCGCATGACTTTTCCGCTATACCCAAAATGCTGCAGGACCTCATCCACAAGCAGCTGTCCCTCGTCATCGTTATCTCCGGCATGAATCACGTAATCGCAATCCTCAAGGTATGCACCGATCTGATTTACCATAGTTTCTTTTTCCGATTTCACTTTTTGCGGCCAAGGATAGAAATAGATCGGCAGATCCTCAGCGCTCCACTTGGCATATTTTTCGTCGATCTCTTCCGGATCGACAAGCTCCATGGCGTGACCGCCCAGATAGGTAATCACGTAATCGCCCTTTTTTATCGCATAGCCGTCTTTTGCTGAAACGCCATCAACGGCATCTGCAATGGCATTTGCCAGTTCCTTTTTCTCTGCAATCACAAGAATCATGTCTTCACCTTCTTTCTTTTCTTTCAAATGGGATAAAGTCTATCAGGCAGCAGATGATTTCCTCCATCTGCTCTGCCGATAACAAAATAGATATGCCGTGAAACGCTTCGTCGTACTGGGTATTCTCAATATCGGTCAGATACTGCAGGCACGACATAGCCTGATTGAATTTCTGCCGATCAGATAGCTTTTCGATCGTTAGGTCCTCGCAGGCCTCCGCTAAAAAGGTAACAACTTTTTCGTGTCTTTCCTCTGATAGTATCATTTCTCTTATGGTTTCCATGGTTTCCTTTCCTTTATAACATATCAAATCCGCTCTGTATAATTTCAAAAAGCTGCGTGCGTGGTTCTTCATAGATGACCGCAATCAGACCCAGCGACGCCAGGACAAGAATTGCGATGCTGACGATTGTTTTTACGAGAATAATAAAGGTTCGCACAAGGAATTTTGTCATCGAAAACTTTTCGACAACGACGACATTCTCGTCCTCGATCCCATGTTTTTCGCGCAGCTTCTCCTGCTGCTGCTCCTGTTCTTCTTCCTGTTTGATTTTCTCGACTAACGCTTTTTCCTTAAATTCCATTTGAACTTCTTCCTTTCCGGCGCGGTCTGCAGGTTATCCGTAAACATACGCTGCAGGGCGGCATGATTTTCTTCTTCTAAAATCAGCATCTCTGGCGTGTACCCCATGAAAAAGGTTTTGCTCCGGTTTCGATCCATCATCGAAAGCGTCTGCTCATACGCATCCGGGTGTACATAATTAAAGCAGTAATAGATCGACGCTTCACTATGAAGGAACCGGCGCAGTACTGCATAGGTTCCGGCAAGCTCCTTGTTTTTTAATCCGCAGCACACGAAAATTTCCTGCTGCTCTAAAATGGAGACAATGTTGTCATTGCAGCAGACGCCATAATCATAAATTAGGCAATCGTATCCTTCACGCATGATACGCTTAATCATCGCAAGATCATAGAAAAGATCCACGCCGTCGATGCTGACCTTTGCCAGTGACTCATCCTCGTCACATTTATATGCCTCGCGGGTAGCCGCAACAAAGCCGGTGCGGTTCCGCTCAAGGTATGCGACTTTTCGTCCCTGCAGCCCCATATATTTTGCAATCTGCAGCGCCAGCGTTGTCGTGCCGATTCGTTCGCAGCAGCCGCAGACTGCAATCGTCAGAAGTTCCTTTTCTTTGTCTTCTGCAGCTCCTGCCAAAATGTCTTTTGCTGCAGCCTCCTTTTGGATATCAAGCTTATCTGCATCTGCAAGCAATGCTTTACCTTCGTGGATCGCCTGATACTCTGCCTTTGCAGAACCTAGAACCGGCGCAGTCACAAAATCGCTGATGCCTTCTAAAATAAATCGTTTCAGGAGGGCTGATTTCGTCGCGCTGTAGCCGATTGCAATCAGAATGACCTTGCAGCCGATCGCGCCGCTGACCTTGGCCAGCTTTTCCGCGCAGGCCCCATCGTCAATGATGCAGTCTGCGTCTAAAATCAGTTCCTTTGGCTCGGCCGAAAGAATGGTACTGATTTCCGATTCTATGGAAAACGTCACGACACGGTTTGTCTCCACGCTAAGATTTTGGCTCCTGGCATAATCGGAAAAGTAAAACTCCTTTTCCTTTTCGCCATAATATAAAATATCCATATTCCTCTCCCTTCTAGCGTTCCGCCTCCTGCATCAGGCGCTGGTACGCTGCTTCGTTTTTCATATCTTCGCTGTCTTTTCTGATGTTTCTCTTGATGCCGCGGACTGATTTTTGGATCTGTGCATCCGCAATTTTCATCTTCATAACTTCCTGCCGCAGCAGGTTACTTCTCTGTATTCTTTGCAGCTGTATTTGCCGCAGCTGCTGTTTATACTCTCTGGCCTGATTCAGTATCACGTTGCCCATGCGCTGCCTTAGATCTTCATAGTGCGTTTCTGAAAACTTACGCTGCGCACTTTCGCCATAGACAGCGCGGTACGCATCGTCTGCCTCTTTGAGCAGCGCGGTAAGCGCAGCGTAATCTTCTGCGCAATACTTCGCGATGATCTTTCCTGAAAGCGCATCGATGTCGCTTCGGTAGCGCTTCATAGCCTGATTGCCGTATTTCAAGAGCCGCAGATCCTCCGGCAGATCATCTGCCAGTTTGATGAAATCGTTTCGGATATCCTTATCGACGCGATCGTCAAGTCGAATAGACTTACTTAGAGATAGGATCCGGTTTCGTTTTAGCTCATTGATTTTGGCGTTATCAATCTGATCTTTGATGATGCTGTTTGCGAAGCTGCTTTTAGCTGCGTCGATGTTTTTTTGCTGAAACTTGCCGCGCTGATAGAGTCTTCCGTTTTCGGCAGCTCTGCAGCGGCTGACATCTGCTTTCCACGATGGATCTGGCTGCACCGCTGCAATATGTACATGAATGTTGTCCGTATTCTTGTGGATCGATGCAGACCAAACCGCATCGGCCAATCCCTCTTTTTCCAGCATGACGCGCATACTTTTTCGCGTATATTCACGCAGCTTTTCCTCATCGATGTCTCCTGTCTTTGCATCGTAAAGACCGTTGCCCGCCAAAAAATCATTATCAAAGGAAATGACGGTTTGCCACATCAGGCTGCCATTTTGCTGGGCAGTCTGATAGATGTCTTTTAGATCCTGCTTTGCCTGCGGCGTAAGCGTCTGTCGTTCGGCGGTAAACAGCCCATATGTCTTTTCCTTATCATCCATGTAGCTGCCCACATACTCCTGAAAGAGGGTGAAGTTTTCAAATTCCTGATTTCTGATTGCCTCATCCCGGTCGATGTAATCTATATAAGATGAGAAGACTTGAGACCCGGATGCAACGAATTTTGTAACCAGAACAATTCCTGCGCGCGCCGTCATTCTTTAATCTCCCGCCAGTCCTTTTCCTGCTTTTGACGTGCGATTTTTTCAGAAAGATGCTTTCTGCTCGCCTTGTATATGCTGCTCGGCGCATCATCGGTGGAAGAAAATTTGCTGATGTTCTCACCTGCAGCAATCGAATTGAGCATCTCAAGGCAAAGCTGCTGATTGATATCAAGACCTCGGGTTCTGGCAACAAATTTTTTCATGAGCTCCTTGTACTCACTGTCAAGGTACGTCTTGACTTCGGCCGCAACTTGTGCAGCCGTTCGATTATGCTCCGGCGAATACGTCAGGATCATTTCCTCGATCATGGCCGTCTGATTCATATGCTTTTCTTTACAGATCGCTTCCAGTGTTTTGGCTGCTTCCTCGGACAGCCTAAATGCTTTTTTTACTGATGACATGTTCTGTCTCCTCCACTAACTGACGGATAATATCCGTATTATCTTCGACAACCTGGCAGACTTCTCGGATCGCTGCACTATAGGCATCGGATTGCTCTTTTAGCTCCGGATAAAGCGCGATCTGACGGATCTGTTCGAGAAGATATGCCTGCTTACTTTTGCCCGCAGCTCTTGCAAGCTCTGTGATGCGATCGTCAATAGACTTCGGGACGTTCCGTATCAAAATATTCATCGCATGACCTCGGTTTCTGCAGTCGGTTCTTCTATAGGCGCAGCTGCCTTTTCTTGGATCAGCTCGTCCATGCAGCCGATAAGGTCAAAATCGTTTTCCTGCAGGTTATCCGTCTGATCCCGGCGGTCTAGAATCCGTTTTATGGTCTTCACATCCTCCGGATCAAGGGTCGGTTTGCCGTCTTTGAAGTCGCCGTCTACGTACATCTGGATCCCGCCGTCTTGTTTGTTCGGTTCCGATGCGGCTTTTTCTTTGCATATCTTTCCCAGCTCCCGGCAAAGTGCGGCTGCAGTCATATCTGCACTGATTCTCGCGCCCTGCCAGCTTCCGCGTGTACCGTTGATTCCGTTCATCAGTTTGACGCCTTTCCCTTGCCATTCGTGTAAATTTTGTGAGTAGTCGTCAAGCAAGACATCACTTTTTTTGATTCCTTCCGGGACAAATGCACTCTTAGGACTTCCGCATGGTACAAAAATGCGATGCTGCGTGTCAATCTCCGGAAGATATCGGTCAAGCCACGCTTCCTTTTCGGCTGCAGCGTAGGGACTGTCTGTTAAGACAGAGGATAGAATAAAGACTTCTGCAGCCTGATTCTCATTCATAAATATTTTGATACCCTCCACGACAGTTTCCTGCGGCCGCAGCTCTGCAAAATATCCTTTTTCATACAGCGTCTCTAGTGTATCTACGCTGCGAAATTCTGCAAGGGTACCGTCCATATCAACGAATAGGCGAAGCCGCGCTCTGTCCGGCACTCCTTTTTGCATGATATCCATAGATTTTATCTCCTTTCTGCGCAAATAAAAATGCAGCTATGAAAGCTGCACGATTTGCTCGTTTATAATACATAATCTCGTTTCTACCTCACTGGTGTCATCATTTCCGCAAGAATATCACAGTTTTCGCTAGGTTCTTCCTCATCAATCCAACTCCATGCTTTTACGCAGGATAAAAAGTCTTTGCGTTCTTCAAGCGCGAGCATGCCAAGCTCAAGGCAGCCATAGTCCTTTTCGCTACCCTCAAAAGAAAAGCAATAAGGAATACGGCTCACATTCCGCACGCGGCCTGCTCGGTTATGAAAGGCCTGATCCGCGATCATCGCAAGTTTATCTAGCATGCTTGGCGCAATGTCCTCTTTGATTTCAATTACACTTTTATACATAATCCCGCTCCTTTGTTCTATCCTTTTACCTGCGTCCCATTATACTATAAGCCGCGCATTTTGCCAACCGGATCCGGTGCAGGTAGGGCGGAACTCGCCGCCCTTTGTGACGTTATCTTTCAAGCTCCGAGTCGAAGGCTGGCTCGTTTTCCTGATAAAGATTTTTCTTTTCCTGAATCAGGTTCTCCATAAAGTCCAGTGTGTTCTCCTGATTAAATGCATAACCTCTTAAATCGAAATCTTTTGTTCCATTATCTAGCGGGCTTACAATACCCTCTGTCATAAGTTTTTCCAAAGCAAGTCTAAAGTCTGCGCTGCGTTCAAAGCCGTGCCAGCCGCTTGCATCCTCATACTCGTCGTGCCCACTATCAACCGGATGCAGATGATATCCCAAAATTTCGGTATCCGTTTGAAGCCTTCGAAGACTGCCCGAACCGTCCGCATAACTTCTCCAGTAGCAGCCTTTTATTCCGGATAGGCACATGGAGACTTCATCGGAAAACGCATCGCTTTCATAGGTCAGAATCTGTATTGCTGCATTCTCTTTTACATCTTCCTCTCGAAGAATATTCAGATATTGTCTATGAATTGCTTTTTCATCCGGCGGTGTCATATTCATGCTTTTAACCTCCTCTTGTGCTGCGCTGATTTCAGCGGAAAGTGCTTTGCCTTTTTGCTTGGTAAGTTCTGCAGCGTTTTCCAGATATGCCGCAGCCTCTTCTGCCTGCTTCACTGCAGCCATAAATGTTTCCGGCTTTTCTTTGATCTCTGAGATCCAGTTTTGAATATATGCTTTGTGATTACGAAGGTGCTCGTCTGTCTGTACCTCCGGCAGCTCAATACTCATAAAGCAGGACGTAAGCTCTGCGACAAGCTCCTCCTTCGCATAGGCCTCGCTGCCAAACTGTCCGCTCATTGGTCGGTTCAAACGACTTGGGTGTCCGGTGCTGTGCGCAAGTTCATGCAGCGCCGTCGCGTTATAGTCATAATCGGAGAAGAACGCGCTGGGCAGCGGAAGATATACTTTATCTTCCTTTGGCCGATAAAACGCTTGATTTCCGCCGGTATGTAAAATTTCAACGCCCATGTTCTTTGATATGTGATCGATCACTTCTGCAGGATTGATGTCATGCTTTTCAGCGATATATGGTGCAAGACCCTCGATCTGCGTTCCATTGAACACGGTATAGTGTCTGGCAGTCCAAACGATCTTTTCCTGCCTATCCTGCGGCATCTGGGTATATTCGCTGATCGTGATACTCCGCTTTTCTTCGCGATCCCAAAGCTGCCAAAACTCTACCTTGCAGCCATGGCTTCCTTTTTTGATGCGAAGCTTTGCATCACTGGCCTGCTTGAAAGTATACCAGCGCGGGTCCGTGCTTCCCATACCATGCGCCGCAAACTGCAGCGCAAGCTGATTGATGCCGCTATATCTTCGGCCGGTTGCACCATTAAACGCAGGCCCGCCCGGACCTTTCCAGTTTTTCTTCCAGTCCAGCGGCGATTCTTCCAGTGATTTCAAAAAATCATCTACAATCTTTTCTCTAAATTCCTGTGTCTGCTTATTCATGACCTGTCTCCTTTTCCCCTGCCTTTACCGCAGCGGATTCTTCAAAATCCACATCCTCTATAGTGTCTGTGTTTTCCCAAATAATGATCTTATCCATAGATAACGTTCCTTTCCTCATTTGCATTTTCTTAGTAAATACGTCCTGGCATCCTGCCGGGTACAAAATGTTATGTCTTCCTGGGTGATATACCGCACCGCTTCGTTCCAGTCTGCCAGACTGAAATCATCAGCTTTCAGAATCTGCAGCGCATGGTAGATCTGCCTGTGATACGCCTGCATTTTGACATCACTTAAAAAAACACAGCCGGATGCCTGCTGCAGCGTTTCTAAAATGCTCTTTTTATCCTGCATCATGACTTACATCCTCCGTATCTTCATCTTCGGTCTCCTCGGTCTGCGCAAAGTTCTTATGCAGCATCCGGTATGCCTCGTCGTACTTTTCCTGCAGGATCCGTATCGTTTCCTCTGCCTCTGCGATTGAAAGATTCAGCTCCGTCCGGTTCTTCTCATTCGCCTTCATTTTCGCTTTGGCTGCCTGTTTTTCGTCGCTGGTAAAATACTTCATATTTTCTGTCAAATCCTCATTTTCGCGCTTGAGCGCCTCCTGCTTTGCAAGAAGCTGCTCTAAGTTCTTATGCGCTGCAGCTAAGGCTTCCTTTGAGGTTTTGACGACCGACTGGAACCGGTACGTCAGATAATCATCACGCGTCAGGCTTTCATCGATCCTCTCGTACTTGAGATTCCCCTTGTTAAACGTCAGCGCACCTACGAGGCTATCGGGGATTTCCTCAAGGTTTTCTGATACCTTCGGCGCAAAAATGAGGCGTGCCTCATGAAACGGTTTTAATCCGGACACGCGCAGCACGGTAATCAGAGAATCATGTATGACGGTATCTACCTTGAGCCCCTCATATCTGTGCCGGCCGGTCGCATTCAGAAAGAAATAGTAATCGTTGACATTATCATAGGCGTAATTATCGAACGTAAGTACAAGCTCAAGCATTCTTGCCTCTTTGTCATATTTTGCGTCATAGATTGTTACGCTGCGGTCCGGCGAATACCGCAGCGCGACATCCATAGCGGTTGCATCGCTGATCGGCTGCGGCAGCGTGAAATTCGATGTAAAAAAGAAAGCATAAATCAGCAGGATCGACACAAGCAGGATCACATGCCGCCGGTGCCTTTTTTGGCTGGCAGCATAAAGCCGTTTTCTCTTTACTTCTGTTTTCATAGCTCTCTGTCAATCTCCATTGTTTTTTCCTTTGCCGCAGTGTTTTTGCCGCGCTTTGGCTCGTCCTCAAAAAGAAGCTCCTGCTGCTGTTTCTCTTTTTTACGCTTTGCCTGATGAATCAGGTTCATCATTTCGGTCTCATCAAAATCATGGTGTCTGTCCTTTGTACACATCTTCGTTCCTCCCTACACGACGGACAGAATCAGTCCGTCGCAATATTCCCAGCGTTTACCGTCAATGATAATGTCATCGCCGTCACGTTCAAAGCTGCAATCCTCGTTACCAAAATTCAGCGTGCCGTTTTTCCTAAGGTGATAGCTGCCAAGTTCTTTTGTGACCTCATCGCCGTCATGCACTTCCCGCAGGAACGTATTCTGACGGTCAAAATAAATGAAAATGGTCTTGCCTGCCTCTTTGCGTGCAAATGTGCCTAAGATTTCGGACGTTTCATCTTCTGCGAATTCATCTTCGTCCCATTCATCTGCATCGATGCGCAGCGGCTTATCATCTGCTTTCTGGAAATCTTCTGCATCTTCTGTTTTCGCGTCCAAAGGTGCATCAGATTCTTTGCCTGTGTCATCACTTGGCCACAGCAGGAAAACGGCAAGACAGGCTGCCAAAAGGCAAATGACAAGCAGTATTTTTTTCTGATTCATGAATGACTCCCTTCTTCTTTATTTTGGTATGGTGATATATTTTTTCGGGTCCGTCAGTTTCCCTTTGACGATCACCTCAAAGTGGCAGTGCGGCCCGGTTGAGTTTCCGGTCGAACCGGCTGCGGCGATGATGTCTCCTGCCTTTACGCGCATACCCTTTGACACGCGCAGCGCCGAATTGTGGCCGTAACGGGTTTTCATGCCCTGCGGGTGTGTGATTTCAACCATGTTGCCATACCCGCCGTTCCAGCCTGCATAGGTCACAATGCCGGACGCTGCAGCAACAATATCCGCACCTTCTGCGCATGCCAGGTCAACACCCGCATGCTGATGAATATATCCGTAAATCGGGTGTTTTCGGACGGTATAGTCGCTGGTCATGCAGTAAAAATAATTGGCGACCGGAAAGACCAGTTTCCCGCTCGCCTCTGTCATGCCGATTGCGATTGCGCCGATACCCATGTAGCCGGACGCCGATGAGCGCGGACCTTTCATATAAAATTCGGTCTCATTCTCGTCTTCGCCGATCGTGCCGTAAAGCTCGAACTTTCCGGCCTTGTAGGTCCCTTGAATTTTTGCATTCTCCTCCGCACTATAAATCGTGACATCTTCGCCGGACAGCGTACCGTAAAAACGGTAAAGGCGTTTTCCCTCTTGGTCAAAAACATCAAGCCGGATACTGTTTTGGCTGATCTTCATCTTGCCGGACACATATTCTAGCCGAATCTGCCCGCTCTCCATATCAGAAAGACTGCCGTTTTGGTTGTCGCTCTCATCAGTCAAAATGGCTGCTACTGCAAAGAGCGGTAGCAGGATGATAAAAACAAGGAGTATCGCAAGCCCCACCGTCACCCATAGCCGTCGTTTGATCCGCTGCATCCTACACACCACCTCGGTAATTTTTCAAGGAATCTTCCGGTACAAAGATCTTGAACTTCACGTTTTGGCCGCCGGTAATCGATAAAATGGTTTCGCCTTGTTCCAGCTGCGGGATCTGATCGATCTCCCAATCGGAAAAACTGTTTCCGAAGACTTCTCGATACTTTACGCGCACCGAATCGTCCTGCAGCATGATAAACTTGTAGGTCGACAGGTCGAACAGGTTTTTCAGGTTCTGCAGCTCTGCAGAGCTGATATTATCCGGCACGACGTCCGAAAGGGACTGCGACGCCAAGGCAATGCCGCAGAACCACTTTCGCGCCTCACGCAGAAAACGTGTCACCATGAGAAGCAGCTGCGTCTTATACGGATTGAGCCAGCGGTGAAACTCGTCCGCGATAATCAGCGTATGCACTGCATCTTCCGGAAGAATTTCTTTTTCTTCTACCATAGCCTTATACTTTTCGCCGTTTAAGACAGCCTCGGCCCACGTTAAATTGAGAAGATTCGTCATCTGCGCATCAAACACGGTAGATTTCATCGCCAGCAGGTTTCGCATATCGAAACATAAAATCTGTTCGGCGAAGATATTGCCAAGGCTTGTATGCCCATCGAAAATGGCTTTGTTGCTGACGCAGCAGTTATCAATGACGGTCGCGATATTGACGATCCGTTCGTAGGTCTGGGTTCGGTTCTTTTCTTCCTCCAGCTGCAGCTTGATCTTTGTAAGCTTTCTCGAAAGGTCGGATAAAACCGGATAGGAGTCTGCCGGATAGTCTGCCAGCGGAATCAGGATCTCACCGTCCTCGTTCATAATTCCCCAGTCCTGATAGAGCAAGCGGACGGTTTTCTCAAATGTTTCAAATTCGATTTCATCTGCGTCCGGCCGAAGACACGCATAAATAGTCGATACTTTTGCTAGGTGCTGCGAAAGCGAAAGCTGATCTGTGTCGGCTGACGGCAGGATCTGCAGAATGTTAATCATGGCATCGCTGCTGCCGTCAAAGGATGCGATGCGCCCGCCAAGCTTTAGGATCAGCTCGCGATACTCACCGGTTACGTCAAAAACCCTGATTTTATCACCGCGCATCGCGCGATCTTCGATCAGTTTCTTGAGCGTTGTGGACTTGCCGGAGCCCATAATGCCAAGAAGCAGCAAATTGTACGAGAGTCGCTTGGCTGCGTCGTTATAGAATTGATCGAAAAGGACACTTCCGCCGGTATCCGTTTCGCCCCAATAAAATCCGCACGGGTCTATCAGTTTGGAGAAATGAAAAGGATTGCCTGCGGCCAGCGTCCCGGAAGGAACCGGCTGCAGATCCTTTTTATAAACCGAGTCTCGCTGTTTTGACTGCGGCAGGAAAATTGCCAAAAAGTCCTGTTCTGTCTCATACAGGCAGACGCCGGACTTATACCGGTCTAAGGTCGTAATCACTTCACGCACGTTGTCATCGCATTCCGAGATCGTGCGACCCGGAACAAAGATGCGAACGCAAAGCAGATCCATGACTTTCCCTAGCTGTGAGATTTCATGATACATATTTTCCAGTTCATCAAATCGATTTTGCGCATCGATTGCTTCCATGTTGGTTTTTGCTGTATTCAATCTGGACTGCTGTTCTTCCATGGATCTGTTAATGTTCTGTTTGACAGTACGCGGATCCTGCGGAATGATATCGACGATCACGGCGGTGCCGGACATGACTGTGGTAATTTCATTCAGCCAGTTATCACCGACCGTTGCCGGATAGCCGTAGACATACACGCAGGCCGCATAGCCGTCACCCATTTTGACGAATTTGTCGTCTGAAAAATCGATGCCAAGCTGCGGGTTGATCCGCGCAATAAAATCCGGATCACTGTACTTTTTCATCTTCTCGTACTTTTCGTTTTTCTTATTCTTCCTTTTTAGCAAGCTGCATACCCCCTTTCAGAAAAATCGTGCTGTTGAGGTTGTTCAGTTTATAGATGATAAGCTCTTTTTTTGCCTGCGGCATTTCAAAGACAAGCGGCGTGATCCCTTGGTTTAATATCCCTTTGATCTTGGATTTTTTGTCTAGGTACTGGATATAATCATCCGCATAAAATACCAGATAATAGTCCCGGTCGGTGATCTTTTCGGCCAGCGTCTGCAGCCGATCGTATTCAGCCTCAAGCATAGAAAAAAGAACCGGGTTTGCGGTTCTTTGTGCGACTTTTTTTGTGTAGGAAATCTGCAGGGAAACATCCAGCGGAAAATTCAGCGCAATGTATTTCAGATCGCTTGGATAGGTCATGAAGAGCTTATCCCATTTGATATTATCGTATGCCAGCTCCGCATCTGACGCATTGTACAGATTCTTGCAGCGGATCTGCAAAAAATCGATGATCGTGCCGTCACGCAGGATGCCGTAGTTTCCTTCCGCATCCCAGGCGCCGATCGGAATGATCCCGCTGATCTGTGCCGGTTCATATTTTTTCATCGCGCGAAGAAACGTATTCCGCTCTTTTTTGTACTGTTTTTTTGCTTTTTTGGCGGCTGCCTTTTGTTCTTTTCGCGCCATTTTATCTGTCTTGCTCTTATTCTTCATAAGAAACCTCCTCTTTCTGCGGCGGCAAAGCATAATATTTTGCCGGTTTTCCGGCTTTGAGCAGCCGGTATAAGATCACTTGAAAATTTTTTCGCCGCGGACTCTTGTTTGGCGCAAAAATCAAGATGCCGACAATCAGATTGAATATGAAATACGGGATCACAAGCATAGAATGCACAAAATCCTGAAACGGATAAAAAAGCATAAAATACAGTAATACAAAAACGAAGTCTTCAATATGGATCGCTTTGTAGATCTCGGTTTTACTGTTGATTTCTTTTGGCAGCTGATAAATGTTTGCCATGTTTTTCTTCCTCCTATTTCAGCGTTCTTCTTATTTCAGCGTTCTTCTGCGGCCGAAGTTCTTTGTTTTATCCTGCGCTGATGTCTGCACCAGCAGCTTTTCTTCCGGCTGCCTGTTTGCTGCAAGTGCTTCTTTTTCTCGGATCGATCGGATAATGCGATTATCCGTGTTTTCGTACTCGCGGCTTTGACCTGCTCGCCCATGGGCGGCATGCGTAGGCGCATGATTTTCTTTTTGTCTAATATTTTTGACCGTCAGATTTCCTTGCTCTGCGTTTCTTCTGATGCCGGAAACCTTTGGACTTCTGACCGTATGACCTGCCTGTCCTGCGGCACGCGTTAGGCTGCGCGTCTGTGATGAAGCCGCACCGATGCCGGAAGTCTTTGGACCTGCTGCACGCTGCAGACTCTTGGTATTGCCCGTACCAGCATTTCTTGACATGTGCGGCTGCGGGCTTCCTGCGCTGATTCCTGTCTGAGTCGTGCGTCCGCTCCCCGCGCTTCCTGCTGTCTTTTCCGCCAGTGAACGACTACCTGGCTTTGCAGAAATGGGCGACGTCTCCGGTTTCACGCTGCGCGGTTTTTCTCCCTGTACGGATCGCGTGCGACCTTTTTCGGCTGCAAGGCTATCCTTCTGATTGCTTTGCGAGGCTTCCTGCGCACGTAGCATTTTTTCCCTTTCGGCTTGACCGGAACCGGTGGAACCGGTATGTGCATCACGGCTGCCTGCAGCTGCCGTTTTGCTCTCGCCGTGAAGATCTCCGGTAGATTGCTGTTTTTGCAGCTCCGCATTGATACCGGTATAGCCACCGGATTTCTTTGCCTTCTGCTTTTGATAAAAGTCTTTTCCTTTTTCTGCTGCCTTCTTTCCTGTTTTGAAAGCACCGGCTGCAGTGCCTGCTACTGCCTGCGCGCCGCCTTTGGCAAGGCGCGTGCCGTAATACAGATTGGAAAGCATGCCAAGAGGCCCTCTGCCGCCTGCATCGACGCCATAAATGCGCTGCAGAATCGACGGTCCTTCAATCGTCAGTGACGCCAGCGCAACAAGCAGAAGCAAATGTAAAACCATGTTGATTTTACCGGTCGCATAGAGATTGCTTAAAAGGCTCATCCCAAGGTTATATGTTCCAATGATCACAGAAATCAGTCCCATGACGGCAAACATGGAGAGAAGATTCCGAAGAAGCTCCTTCGTTCGCTGCCCGGTCGCAACATCCGTCACTGCCACAAACGGCGCGACGAACATGTTCAAAATGATTTCCCAGATCATTTTAGCCAGTCGAATACAAGTCAGAAGCAGGGTCAGAAACATCGCAACAAGACTTGTCAGCATCGACAGCCAGTTCACGTGATAGCGATAATAGTAGTTATGTGTTACATTCCAAATGCCGCCGTTCAGTTTAACCAGATAGGTCTTGCCGGAGGCATCCACGTCGACCTGCTTTTGCGTCAGCGTTTGATACTCTGCGTAATCGTTTTCGTCATAATCCAGCTTCGAGCTGATTCTGATCAGTTCTATGGACTTCTTGGTTCCGGTAAAAGCATTTTTTCTGCCTTTGAGTACGTGCTCGCGCTCTGCTGCTGACTTTGTAAGAAGATCGTCATCCATGAGCATGTATAGATCCACGATATTGTCATCGATGATATCATATGCTGCTGCGCTGCCGCCCTCCATGACGCCAAAAATGGTCTGTGACGATGCTGACGTAAGATCTGCGACTTTTGAAGCCGTCAGCGGCATCACAGTCAGCACCAAAAACACGATCATAACGCTTTGCAGAAGATTGGATTTTCCTTCTTTTTTGAAAATGAGAAGATATCCGGTCAGCATAATCGATAGCGAAAGCAGGATCACAAGAAGCGGCTTGAACGCGGTAATCGTATCCCCCAGCTTACTGTCGGTAATCAGAACAGACAGTAAGCTGTAGATCTGCCGTGCTGCGCCTTCCAGTTCTGCCGTAATATCAGCCATGGCCTTAGCCAGTTTGAAACCGATATTACGTGCGCCGGACGCAAGGATATCGACAACCTCGAATTCTTCCGACCAATTCTCCAGAATATCAAGAATATCCTTTTCACTCATACGGTTCCCCTCCTTCCGCTGCGGTAAGCTGTGATACGGTCTGCTGCAGTGCGGCCATACGCATGCCGCGTTCTACGGATAGATCCGCAACAGCAATCTTGTTTCGCTTGTACACGTCGTCGATCAGCGCAAGAAGGACGATTGATTTCTGCAGGTTTTCGGTATAAAGCTTCATCGCAATTTCCAGCAACATGCCAATGGTCAGCTCCGGCTCGATTTCTGTCCGGTAACGCTCTGCAGCCGCCGCAGGAAGTGCGAAGATCTCCTGCAGCATCCGCCGCTCACGTTCCTGCAGCATGCCCGGCAGCAGTATGATATCGCCGTCAGATGTTGTCATTTCCTTATCGCAGATATATTTTTGCGCGATCTTTTGTTTCTTCAAATAGTTGTCGCATGACCAGAGGATCTTCGGCAGCTGAATGTTGCCGACATTCTCAAGATCCCTAAGATCAGTTAAGGTTCTGTTTGGGAAGTCATCTGTCAGGTACTGATAGCGGTATTTCATCCGGTACTCCCCTAGTGATGCGATTGGGTGCGCCGTAATGCGCTCCCCTTTCAGATCCGTTCGTTTGATGACTCTGGATACGACCATTTCACCTTCTTTTAAGTTCATCAGCTCATTTTTATCAAGCAGCGGCCGTTCCTCCTGATTTTCGATGTACTCTTTATCCAGCGAAAAGCGCTTACCGGATCGATTGACGTTCGTATAGGTCTCGTTGCCTAAAATCGCAGAGTATTCTTCGGCAGTGCTCTTATCGTTGGCCATAATATAGATCTGATTGGAGCAGTTTGATCGTATGGTTGCCGCATTGTCGCCGTACAGATTTTGAATCTGTGCAAAATCCTGTATCACAAGGTTAAAGCGAATGTTACGGCCAAGGCAGACCGTGATGATATTGGCCATGTCATCGATTGGCGGCATGTTTCCGAACTCGTCTAGGATAAATACCACCTGACGGTTGCATTTGCCCTGAAAGCCTTCCTTATCGTTGTGTGTCGCTGCTTTGGCCAGCGTGTAATACAGCTGTCGGATAAAAACAGTTGCAATAAACCAGTTTGATCTGTCGTAATCCGGCAGGCCAAGGAAGATCGCCACCGGCTTTTCCCCAAACCCAACAGACAGCATATCTACCGATGAACTTGCTGTCATTTTGGCGATGTTCGCATAGGTAAACACCGTCAGTCGTGATAACGTGTTAGAGTAAATCGAACCTTTGGTCTTATCACCTGCAGCACCGATCGTCGCATATTTTAACCGCGCACGGTTTCCTTCCGGTCTCGACTCAAAATACAGATCCAGCGCATTCTTTTTGCTGTTGATCTGCGTTGCCGAAAGCGTGGCAAAGGTATTGTAGATGCTATACATATTGATCTTCTTCTCGTTGTCGTTGCTTAAAACAAACGACAGCATCGGATAAGATACCGTCACCGGATCCTTTTTTAGCGTCTCGATCAGGGAAAGGGATTCATCCGACGTATCGTCAAGAATCAGCTGGGCAAGCGCCGGAATACCGATTTCCGCATCTTCGTCTGTATAGTAGCGAATCTCCTGCGAAATATAGTAGCGCCGTTTTTCGTCTGCAGAAAGCGCCGCGATCGCAGCATCCTTTCTCTTTTTGTTTTCTTCATCGACCATAGCTTTCCGGCGTGCATTTTCAATCGCATCTTCCCTTAGGTTGTCTTCGCACGAGGCAAGAATCAGCGCCGAAAGCAGGGCTGTGGAGTTATCCGCCCAGAAGGTGCCGTCACTGGAATCCGTAGATCCGTTAAAGATCGAATAGCAAAGTGCAGCGCAAAGCTCTTCTGCAGCTGCTTCATCGCCGCTTTTGTATTCCTCGACAATGGCCGTCAGCGGATTATATCCCATACTTAAAAGCGGATCTACAAGATTCAGAACATGTACCTCGTAGCCGCGTGCTTTTAAGGTATCCATCGAGGCTGCGCAAAGCTCCAGCTTCGGATCATTGATGACCATGCTCGATTTCTCCTCCGCACGGGAGTAGATATCGATGGTCGGAAAGATGAACATTTCACCTTTACCGGAACGCGAGATACCGATAATCAGGTTATTGACCGGAGAGTCATCAATGAAGATCTTGTCGTCTTCTCTGGCCACCGGAACACCGCCCTTGCCGGGAAACGGCAGGCTCTTTTCCGGTACGCACTTAAACTGCTCCCGGATCTCTTCGCGCGTGGTCCAGCGGGACGTTCCTTTTTGGCCGACATCCATAGATCGATATGCAAGATATAGCCCCGCATAGACCCTGATAAACGCAATCAGGGAAAGGAAAAAGCATACAAAATAAGCGATCCTATATTGCATCCGAAAGCCAAAGGCATATGCAAAAAAGTGAAAAGCCCGGTGCCGCATGAGCCCCTCTGCGCCGTTGATGAGAACATTCACAAGCAGCATGGAGACGAAAAAAACAAGCCCTGCTAATCCTGCAATGATTGCAGGATTAGTCAGATACTTGTTGTACTTCATGAGTCTGTTTCTGTTCAGGTACGACGGATCTGCAGGCGGTTTCTGCGTCTGGGCTTTTTCTTTCTGATTGATAAAGCTTCGTTTACGCATACTGTACCTCTTAATTTAACCAAAGATGCCGATCATCCAAAGTCCGATCGGTGCTGCAAAAATAATTAAAGCAATGCCGATCAAAACCTGCGGGGCCAGTTCTTTGACGGACTCTTTGCCTCTGCGGCCGAGAAGAATCAGAGAAAGTCCGGCGACAACCAAAACGATGATCAGTACGTATGGCAGCACGCTGGTACTTTCATTGGAAATACCGTCCGAGGCCTGCTTGGCCGCATCGGTGATCGCGCCACCGGAGATTGAGTTTGAGGCAAAGGCATGACCTGTAAGCAGCAGCGGGCTCATTGCAGCCGCCATATAGATCAGTTTTCTTTTGATGTTTCTCATTGTTTGGTTCAGTTTTTTCATGTTCGTATACCTCCTAGTTTTCGTCATATTCGCTTTCAAAGTCGTTTTCAAAATCATCCATGCCATTCAGGATCTGATCCAGCTCATCAATTTCCTGCTTTTGCATCTGCTCTTCTTCCGGCTCCTTCGTCGGGATCTGCGCGACCTCTTCGATGATTTTTTCGGTTTTTGTATCAAAAATGCAGCTGACTTCGCCGCGTTCATACGCATTGAGTAGCGCTGTCATCTGCTTGTTTAACTCGATACCGGCGTCTTTTCGATACACCGAGGAAACATACATGCCGTAGGTATTGAATCGGCTGTCTTTGCGGGAAACCGCAGCGGTTGAACCGATTACGGTAACCAGCTCGCCCTTCTCGCAGGCTCCCAGTGCCGCTGCGCGATCATCCCACGCAGTCAGCCTGATTGCAATACTTGGATAATGGCCGTTTTCATCTTTGGGCTGGTTCTTGTCGCGTAAGAACAGATACGCGTTTGCAACACGTTTGGTCTCGCCGCTTTGCAGCTTGACCTCTTTGACTTCGGGTTTTTCGGACAGAATCCCGATCTTAAGTTCTTTCATGTGTTAATAGTCCTCCTTGTCTGATTGATTATCTTTTTTCCGGATCCGGCCAAGGATCAGGATAAAAAAGCATGCTAAAATGATGACTGCTGCGGAGCCAATCAGGATCGCTTTCATCAAAAAGGAAAGTCCCTCCTTCTCGTAGGTCACCACCGCTTTTACCGTCATCGTATCAGCCCGGTAGGTGCATGCTGCGGTATAGGTCACCAGTGACGGACTGGCGTCACTTAGCACCTCGCGATACGTGGCCACCCAATCGGTGCCGCGCTGCGTACCGGTGAACTTCGCTTTACGGCATGTTTCGCCGTTGTCGTCGGTATAGTAGTCGGTGATCCATTTCCCGCCGGTAATCCGGTAGTTTTTTGGGCTGTAACCCAGATTCTTTAGAATCACGTCCTCATAGCCTTTGAAGGCAGGTATCGATGCGTCGTTTGGAATCCTGCTGCCATCCGGCAGAATATAATTTGCAACGTCTGCATCGCCGATGAACTTGGCTGTCACTGCAAACGGCTTATCAAAGCCGCCTTGCACGCGCCGGATTTCTACAAACTTACCGGTGACGGTGATCGTACTGCCGTCCGGCAGCGTCGCAGTGATTTCCTTTTCTGCAGGCGCATCCGGCTTCGCAGGATATCCGTAATAGCGTTTGGTTCCGGTTGCCGCGGTACGCTTGGTTTCCGTCCATTTGACATCGGTCAGCGTGTAGACCTCACCGTCTTTTTCGATGCTCTCCGGCACGTCCTTTGATGTCAGATCCTCGTAGGTTTCTTTGACCTTCTCTGGCTCTTTCGCTAATGAAAATTCAGCGGCAGCAGCCTGATAGCGCTTGCCGGATGCTTCGATCGTCAGCGGAATCTCCGACAAATCTCCTTTGCCGATATCGGCAAATGTCAGTTCTGCGTCCTTATTTGTCACAAAGGTATACTCCCTCGTGACCTCTTTTTGCGCGGCAAACGCGAACTGCGCCTGCAGCACAAAAAGAATAAGAACGACTGTTAAAATTCTTCTCTTCATAATTCCTCCTTTGCGTAAAGATTTCGCGTAAATAGAAAAGCGAGGGCATTGCTGCGCCTCGCTTAAAACTTAGCTTTTACTTTTTCATTAACTGTTCTGCAATTTCCTGCAGTTTGGGATTTCTTCTGCTTCTTTCCGGTGGAAGTGCAATCAACTTTGCTAGAAAATCCTGCTCCACAAAAAGCACACGTTCAAAAATGATTTTGTCATTTTCCACAATTACAAGTCGATACGTTTCCTCTATCGTTTCTTCTTTCCTTGTAATGTTATGGTTGCACACGTAAAAATTCAAATGAACGAAACCGCTTTTTGCTTCTACTTTTGCGTAGTTGCTGTTTGGAAAATCCGTCAAAATAACAGCCTGACAGTTTTCCTTTAGGAACCGATACAGCCTCCCTTCTTTTAAGATGCGCCGGTTGATTAACGATTTTGCCTGCATCGCATAGATCAGCATCCATGGAAGATTTGCATAGGTGGATTCATAGTATAGCCACCCCTCATTGAAAAGATACTGTCTTAAAAGTTCTTCTGCAAAGGCATAGCTGATTTTCAATTCAAGCGATGTCTCCAAAATGTAGATGATCCTGTCAAACTGATCTCGCAAAAGGTTATACATTGCCATGTTACGCGCCGTTTCCGTTTTGCGCTTTATCACGCTTTTCTTTCTATCCGGATTTGCGTAATAGCAGCCATAGTATGCTTCTTCATCATAATCCGCAAGATCTAAAATATCCTTTGGATAATGTCTGCCGTAAGGGTTCCTGCCTTCTTCGTGCGCTTTGTATAAACCGATAATCTGAATCGGATTATCACATAGAGGGCAAACCGCAAAACATCTTGCATTTCTGCCATGTCGACCTTCTGCGTAATATGGTTTCTGTTTCTTTGTCGCATTTGTAAAGTTTTCTTCCGATATGCGCAGACTTTCCGGTATGCCGGGTTTTGTTTTGAAGACATCCACTACTCTTCTCCTTCATCTTAATCGTATCTTGTTTTAGCTTCTATCCACCATGCGGAGGGAATTGCAGGCAGAAGTTCTTTCTTTCTTGCAATCTCAAAACACTGAAGGATTGTTCGCAGTCCGATATACCGTTCCATCTTTTTATCTGCAAAACGGAACAGGTATTCTTCCAAGCACTCCTCGCAGTCGCTGTGATCGATAATGATATTATCTGCTAATTTTGCTTTGTTTGCAAGTGCTTTTGAGATTGTCATCTCTTTTCTACTCATCCTCTGCTCTCCTTTTCGATAAGCTGGAAAAACTCTTTTTTTATGTCTACAGGCAGCGTTGGCAAATACCCTTTTTCCTCCGCCAAAAGTATGCAGCGGATCACATCATAAAGTGCTATGCTGAATTTCCCTTGCCGGTCCTGCATCGCGAAGAGTATATCTTGCGAAGATCCTTTCTGTGCACGATTTTCCTGACTTGTCATCATCGTTTCCTCTCTATAGTGCGAATCGCCTGCGGTGTTTCCGTTCCGCTTTCCGCTTCGTTCTTTGTTTCCATGCTCATATCAAGGGCAGTCCCTGTTAGGCTCATCTTCTGTATTGCTTTTTTAGGAATATATATGCTATCTGTTAGCCCTGAAATAGTCAGGCCATTTCTATTCTCCTCAATCCACCTGCAGTGCTGCAGAAATGACTCGATACTGTGCAGGGCGTTGGAATAGCCGACCACAGTGACACTGTTTTTTTCATTTTGCAGATCGATTTTGAGCATAATTTGATACCGCTGCTGGGTCGCAACCAGACTAACGCTCTGGTCTTTATTCCGTTTGATATCTTCACAAAGCAGGAGTATGACAGCGCTGCCCAGAAACACCGGTATGATATTCGCCGCTTGATCCGCACGGCCAAGGCACATAAGCACGAAGAAAACTCCCGTAAGGACAATCATAGTACCGCCGATGATATTCGTTATGAACTTATCAATCGGCAATTCTTTCTTGCTTTTGCACATGCTATCTTGCCTCCCGAAAGGCTTTTAACGACCATGGTGTATAGATTTTTTCGCCGTTAAACAGGACGTAGCCTCTGACGCGGTAATAATACTTTCTGCCTGTTTTTATGTTGGTGTTGTAGTATTTTCCGCGCTTACTATCAAAGACTCTCTGAAACCCGGAATATCGTTTTACGGATCGCTGGATCTCCACGCCGTCGAAGGCAAGTTTATCTCCATTGCGGTCATGCCAAGTAATCTTGATTGCAGGCTTTCCGCTTGCCATTCTGACGACCTTGGAACGTGCAGTGAGTACGTAGCTATTCATCAGCGCCTGCATTCCTGTTTTGTTTTGCGTGATACATTCGACAATATCGCCCGTTTTCAAATTTGTTACAGATGCAAGTGCGCCGACGGATTTACCGTTGATGGTAACATCCATAATGATGTAACCCGCTGCTGGCGTAAAGGTGACTGCTGTGCCGTCCTTGGAGGTTGCTGCTACGGTGCCGTTGCTTGCAAGGATGGTCGGCTTTTGGATTTCTCCTGTTGGGGTGATCTCTGCAGAGCCTGCTGCGCCGCCGCTCGGCGCGAATCCTCCGCCGCCTCCGCCTGGCGCTGGGGTAACAGCCTTATCTTTATACAGCGCGATGAGGTTTATGGATCCGGTCAGTTGCACTTTTTGCCCTGCAGCATAGGTGATTGCTGCATCCTTCACCTGCCACTTGTCAAACTCTTTGCTGCTTGGTGCTGTGAAAGTTGATTGCGGCATGGTGTACATATCTGCAGAAAACGCATAGTCTGTCGCCATGCTGCCGCTTCCCTTTCCGCTTGAAAAATGCACACGGTATGCTGGCGTCGTGAATGGAATCTTGACTGCTGCGCCGCCCGCCAGCGATGCCACATCGGTCGATGATAGGGCGATGCCGTTGACAGTGACGCGCGTTTTTGCTTTGTCGATGATTTTCCCGCTGTTTGCCGTAAGCAGCAGCTTCACATAGACCTTCGTGTTTTCGGAAAGACCGTTTGTATTGACCTTATCCGTCATATCGCTATCCGACGCTTGCTCGAAAATTTTGATTTTTCCATCCTGATTTTTCTCAAATGAAACGGTCGCAAAATAGGTGTCTACATGCAGATTGTCTACACCGTTTTCGATTTCTAGGTTCTTCATGCCCGCAAGCGGAAAATCAAAGGTGATATTGACGGTAGGCAGAATCTCCTTAATCTGCGATTTTCCCACTGTCAGGACTGCGTTCTGGTACGATACGCTATAGTTTTTGTCTGCGGTTTCGGCAGGTCCGGAGACGACAATTTCAGTCTCCCCTTCCTGCGACATATCCGGCGAGGTTTTGTACTGAATCGTTGGAATGAATCCGATGCTGTCCGGCTTGATGATGCCTGTTACGGTATAGTCACTGGCATTTAGCGCAGGAACCGGATCACCGACCGCAGCACGCTTATCCTTAGCAGCAACCGTAACCGGTTTTTTCGCGATCGTCCATGTCAGGGTCTGATCGTCACTGTTTCCGGTCGCCCATTTTGCATTCACCTTATCCAGAAGCCTTACGGTTATGGTGTGGTCTCCGGCATTTCTTGCCGCATTGTCGATGACTTCCATGTGTTCTTCGTCAAAACCCGCGAGCACCGGGTGCTGCGTCTTTGCGTTATATTCATACGTGCCGGAGATCAGCGGCAGGTTATAGACCGGTTCGCCGATCGCCAAGGTAAAGGTCAGATCGGCATCGCTGCCGGTATTCCATTCGTAGTTCACCTTGTCCTTGATGGAAACGGTCACCGTTTGTGTGCCGACTTGTGTTCGTTCGTTATCCGCGATTGCAACCAGCGCATCATCGATGCTGCCCTCGGTAAATTCAATGCTATATGCATTTCCGTCATAGTCATAATTTGATTGCTCCACGCTTGGAAGATCTATCGCTGCGCGCTTCATCACCCAAGGGAAAGAAAGCGCCGCAGTGGTTTTGTCATCCCACATAAAGTTTTGAGTATCCTTTAGCCGAACGGTAACCGTCGTCGTTCCGGCGTTTGTTTTTTGGTCGTCTGAAACCGTAAGCACATCTTTGCCGAAAAGCTGCCCTGTAACATTCTCCAGCACGAAGGTCTGCTCGGTCTTATCGTAAACATATTCCCTTTGCACCGCAGTTGGCTTCGCTACCGGATATCGCTCAATGACCCACGAAAGCGTCTGATTGACATCGCTGGTCGTGCCGTCAGACGTTTTCCAGATGGTATTTACCTTATCTCTGAGATAAAGCACCGGCGCATAGCTATGCGCATCTACTGCGCTGCCGTAGTCCTCGGAGATACCGATCAGAGCTTCGTCATAGTTTTCATCAAGCTGCAGGGTCTGCTTCTGTCCGTTATATACATAGGTGCCGACGATTTTCGGAATCGTCAGCTTTTTCTTTACGATTTCCGCAGACACCTCCTGCGTATAGGTCTTTCCGTCCGCATCAGTAAGTGTAATCGTCGTTTTATAGACGCCGACGTGCTTTCCGATCGTCAGTTTCACATCAAATGTCTCGCTCTGTTTTGATGCCAGTACCATCGGCGCGGCTGTAAGGTCGGCAGGTTCAAAATCCGCGCTCGCTGCTTCCGCTTTGACCATCGTGACATTCTTTTTCGTGAAATTGGAAACTTTCACACGAACTATAAGCGGGACCTCATAGCCCCACTCGGCAGTCACCGGATTTGCATCCGTTCTCACGCATTCTGTGACCTTGATTTTTACCGCAGCAGGATAGGTTTTGCCGTTTGCGTCCGTAAAGGTAAATTCTGCGGTGTAATCTCCCGGCTCCTTATCGTCTTTGAGGCGCACAGGGTACACATACGTTCCTGCTTTCGGAATGGTAAATTCCGATGCAGTGTCTGCGCTAAAATCCGCTTCGTTGCTATTTGTGATGCTTTTGATAACAACATCTTCGCTTGTCGTATTGCTAAAAGAAATCACTGTTCGATTGGAAATCGGATTGCCATACTCTGCGCTGATTGTGCTTCCCTTTGCGCTGCAGGACGGTACAGGCGGATCTGCTGCAAAGACGCTTTGCGTCATGAGCAGCAGCAGAATCAGCACAAAAGCGATCGTTCTTTTTTTCATTTTCTCCTCCTAACGTTCTATCTCTTCCTCCGGTTCGTAATCTTCTTGCTGGTACGACTGGCTTGGAACCGGCTTTTTTCTTCGTACCTGTTTTGGATATGCGTCTAAAAGTGCCTGCATATCCTCGTCTGTCATCTGACAGATCTCGGTAAGGTCATACAGCGGCGCATAGCAATTTTTGCCGAACGCTCTGTATCGTTCTTTGCTGACAACCGTCAGCGCCCCATGCCGCTCAAGTCGTTTGACATCCTCATTGGTGATACCAAACGTGTCCTGAAACGCATGGCTGCCCACGCCGATAGAAAATCTCTTCGCGAACTTTTCACTGCTGAATCCAGCTTGCAGCAGCAGATCGAACAGTTCTGCTTTACTTATGTTGTTCTTATGCACAAGGCCGATCTCACTGCAGATTTTTTCAAGATCTTTTGTCTGTGCGATATTGTCTGTCCCCTTGTTTTTTAGGATCTCCCTTCGAACCCATTCGTCGAAGGTATACTCTTTATCAAAATATCGAAATGAATGCTTCATGTTTCCTCCTTTCGGGCAATCAAAAAGCGGGGGTTTTCCCCGCCTTGAATGCTTTTATATTCTATCCATGGTTTCTTTTCCTCTCCACAGCACAAATTCTTCCTCGGAAAGGCAGATAAATTGTTTCATGGTAGACAGCGTTTCTAAAATATTTTTCCTCGAAAACATCGTTCGAAAGAAATAGTACATGGGGCGACACTGTCTCATGTATCGCCCTTCTTCTGTTTGGAGATAAAAATTTGCTGAAAGTATATCACGCAAGTCTATACATAGTTTTGCACTTTCACCTTTCGCGTAGCTACACTTCGATGCAGTTCCGTACAATCTACAAATCGCAGGTCTTGCTTGATAGCATCTGCACTTTCCTTTTTTATCAAGGAACGCGCATGGTTCAATTAGGTTCATCCACTCACCGAGATTATAGTATTCAGGCTCGGTTGGTTCATACTCCTCCGCAATCGATGCCGAAAGTCTTGGTGCATTTTCTTTTACAAAACCTGCCTGCCTTATCGCTTTTCGATAGACTTTATATAGTGCCGCAAAGCCATGTTTCCGCAAATACCACGCAGTAAGATACAAAAATTCATTCTCCGTTATGTAGAAAAGATCGTGGCAGCACTCGCTGCAGTCCGGTGAGCATCCGCTGCTGATCCGGTTTTGTTCAAGAAAACAGTCGAATTTCTCATTTGCAAATTCTATCTTTGCAAATTTACTTTCAGGATGAATTACAAGCCTCATAATCTCCGTTTCCTCTCGATGAATTTTCTCACCTTGAGTATACCATTGTCTCCAATCCTCGGCAATATCAAATGCCATATATGCATGGGTCGGATGCAGCTTGATACTGATATTTTGCCGGTATTGCAGAAACAATCGGTTTATGCCGCTTGTAATTTTATCAGAATTTCTTCTTGGATTTACTATGCAGATGGAATCGTGCTCCCTTTGAAACATCGATGCAAACATTGCTCTTGCAAAATGATCCTCGTTCACTTCTTCACCTCCTTTCGTTCAATCAAAAAGTGGGGCTTTTACTCTGCTTAAATCTTTTTCTGTTTTTTGGCTGCAGGAGATCTTTAGATCTCCTGCAGCATAGAGAAAACATACTGCGCTTCATGCGCAGATGGAGGAAGACGCACAAATCTTATTTTTTTTATTCCTTTTTTCGCTTAATCATCGCGGCAAAGATGCCAAAGGCCGAAGCAAGCATCAATAGGATCATCCATTTCAGTGGTGCATTATCTCCTGTTTTTGGCACGATGCCGATCGTGCTGTCATCATCATCGCCGCGATCGGTCTCAAACTCGATGCGTCCGTCTTTACGGATCATCTTGACTGTCTGATTTTCATCGCCGATATCCGTATGTTTTGCAACCAATTTGCCGTCTAAATATAGGCGCTCATAAACAACTAATTTCTTTCCTGCAAAATCGCCAGCATCGAAGGTAAATTTCAATGTGACGGTTCCGTTTGGTTCTGCAGGCGTAAAGTTCTTTTCTTCTGTGATCTGCTTGCCGCTGACCGTAATGGCTCGACCGGTTTTCTGATCCATGATCGTGCCCTTCATCGTATAGGTCTTTCCCGGTATCAGGTTGTAATAGGTGACCGTATCAACGATGACGCTGCGCGTTCCGACAGGAATCTCTTTCAGCCCTTCTATCCCTGCGGCAGAGGTACGGATAAACGGCTTGGTCGTCTTCTCATTTTCAACCTCGACCCGCGTAATGAGGTCTACGGTTGTGCTTGTGTCAATCAGATGGAAGTCTGTATCCGCTTCGTAGCCTGTCGGGGCTTTGACCTCGCGGTAGAAGAATTTTCCTTTATGAGAGACGGTGACTCTTGCGATGCCGTACTGTCCTGTAACGAGGTTCTTCGTCACCAGCTTTGCATCCGGCACGAGCGTGATACCGTCGTCTGCAAGTTTTGCAGACCAAAGTTCAAACTCTGCTCCGGCAAGGGATTCTCTTGTTTCCTTATCCACCTTCTTGAGTTCGATCTGATAGGTTGAGCCGCCCGGTTCATATGGCGGCGGCGTACCCGGTTTGTTTGCGATTACGAACTGATATTTCGGGATGCCCTTGATGATGCGGAAGCTGTGATAGTCATAGTCCTCCGGCGCATAGCCTGCCGGAGCCTGCACTTCGCGCCAGAAGTAGATGCCGTAATCCAGATTTGCGATGAAATGTCCGTTTGCATCGGTCGTATAGGTGCCGAGTTTGACGTCCGGCTCTACCGTCCACTCTCCGGACTCTTTTGCAGACCAGATTTCAAAGACTGCACCGGAAAGCTTATTGCTTGTATCGTCCTTATCCACCTTTACAAATTCCACCTCCGGCTTATGCTCATTCTCAATCGCAAAGCCATCCTTGTTATCGGAGCTAAGCTTGATCATCAGCTTATCCGCAGAGGTGTCCTGTCTTCCGAGGGTGACATTCTTTGCGAAGCGGTAAGTCTTTGCGGTATCGAACGCCCCTGTCGAGGTAATCTGCGGGTGCGCATCTTCGAGGAAGAGTCTCGGCAGCACGTTTTCGATTTTCGCGCTGACTACGCCGTACTTATCCATCGAAACGGTGACGAGTGCATCGGTACCGATCAGCGAAAGCGTCAGCTTGTCCTTGGTGTTTAGGGTGATCAGACCCGATGGGTCAAGCGTTTCGGTTACGCTCTTTTTGCCGCTTGTGCGCGTAAAGGTCTGCTGGATCACGTTAGCCATGCCGTTTGTCACAGAAATGACGGCGCTGTGTTTGAAGATCTGATTGCCCTTTGGCGTAAGGTTTCCGGTCTTGACATCGACAGTCTGAAAGCCCAGCTCCGGCTTTGCAGGGTCAATGAGTTCTTCCCTAGTGGTAATGGTCACAGACGGTTCATGCGTGATTTTTGCGTTCAGCACGACATTTGCCTTGTCACTTCCCGCGCCTGTTAAGGTAAACTCCGGTGTATAGGTATTGAGGTCTTCTCCTGCTACCGGAGTCCAAAGCTCCTCATAGGCTGCATGGTATCCGGTATAGGTGCCTCTTGGGGTAAAGGTCTTTGTCACGCCATCTGCCGTATAGTCAAAGCCGTTTCCGCTTTCAGATGGTTTGACCGTAAGCACCTTGCCGTTTGGCAGGGTGATATTGGTCGTTTCGCCTTTTTTCGTATCAACGGTGATTTCGGTATAGTCGGTATTTGCGGTGATTTTGATCTTCTCATCCGCAGAGGTAAAGTCAGCATCCAGCGGATAGGAAAGTCCGTCAATGCTGATCGTTGGCATCGGCAGTCTTGCTTCTACCATGATGATGGTTTTGACATGATGCTTTTCTTCGAGGACAAAGCGTCCATAGATACCGTCATGGTTTACATAGTCAAAGGCAGTATCATCCGAATAGTCCCCCGCTTCTTCCTTGACCGCGAAGTGATATTTCAGCTCGCTTAGGATATGGTCCTCTGTGGTTTTCATTTCCTTGAGGTAGTAACGTCCCTGTGGCAGCTTGGTATTTACCAGAATGCTGCCATTTTCCTCGTAGGTGATGGTGAATACGTCAAGCAGCGTATCCTTTTTGATTTTCTTTGTGAAAACCTGCAGGATGCCGCTATGCGCTGCCTTGATCTCCTCTGCCGCATACAGTCCGAATTTTACGACCTGTCCCGGCTGCGGCGGTTTATACTGGCTCGACTGGAATCCCGTTTCGAGGATTTTCGACAGATCAAGCTGCGCCGTAAAGTATTGGTTCTCAAAGGTGTTCAGATTCCACACCAGCGGCGTGAACTGATTCTTGTATTTCAGCTCTACGAGCTGCTCTTTGCTGTCATTTAAGTATTTTTCCTCAGCCGCCAGCTCTCTGATGATGTATTTTCCAAGCGGCAGCAGCTTTGAGGTCGCTTTTCCGTTTGCATCTGTGGTGATGGTTTCAATCAGATGAGACTGGGTGTATCTTGTCGTCTTATAGACATTCGCAAGATCCAGTACGCCAACGCCGCTGCCGGATGCAGTTTCTGCACAGTAGATATCCATGGTATAGCCGTCCGCAAAGGTCAGCTCTAACGGGGTATCTTCGCCTTGATTGGTAACGATCTCGATTGCGTACATCGTCTCGCCGCCTGCCTCTAGGGACTCGATACGTTTTGCGACGACTGTAATGCCGTCAGAAAGTCCGTCTCTACTGGTAAACTCGACACGCGGCTTTGTCGGGGAAAGCGTGGAGTACCAGTCGAGTTTCAGCGGCACTTTGTTCCCCTCGGAGTCGTAGTGCATGAAGTTTAAGGTCGGTACGATATCCTCGTACAGATGATCGACTGCGGAGGCTGGCATCTTGATCGTCGCGTAGCACACCCCGCCTTTATAGTACATATCGGCTTTTGTGCCGTCCTGCCATGAAAAGTATACCGGTGCGCTGATCGGTACGGTGCGGAACGTAATCACGCCCGGCGCGTTTTCCTGTTCATAGCCGATTCCCACATCAACGGTTTCCGCGACACCGACATTCTGCTTGGTGATGACGGTCGTTGCAACGCCTGCCTCCGGATCTGCTTTCGCATCGACAAGCAGACCGTCAAAGTCTATGGTCACGCCGTCCGGATCGTCCTTTTCCTGCTTGTAGGTTGCTTCATAGACCTGTACCCGCATCTGCTCAAAGTTCCCATCTGCGGTACACGCCTGCCAGCTGACCAGATCGTTTAAGAGTACGCGGTAAATGGTGCTTCCGGTTTCTGCATCAAGCTTTGATATGATGACATACTGCGGATCGTTTTTCGCATCGCCTGTAAAAGGAACCCGCGACCAGCCTTCTTCGGTCGGAATCGTATACGGCGGCAGTTCTTTTCCCGCAGCGTCTGTTTCGATGAAAGCATAGGATGCACCTTGCGCAAGATCTGTCTTTTCGCCTTTGGTATAGTAGCCGGTGACAGCGGTTTTGTATCTTGTCTCGCCATCTATGGTTTGTTTTAAGATCGCGCGATCTCCTGCCGCCGGATTTCCGGAAAGCTCCCAGCCTTCATTATCCCACTCGAACTTGGTCTTTGTGACCTTCACCGTTTCGTCTTTATAGGTTGGCGGGGTATCGTCCGGACCATCATAGCTTCCGTCACCGTTTGCGTCAATGCCAGGCTGGTCGATGACCGTTTTTGTCACATCGCGTTCTTCGGTTTTCAGATCGTCTGCCGTCAGCTTATAGTAAAGATAATCTTTGACAAGGTAGCGTTTTGCGCTATACTTGGCAAGGTCGGTATCCACGCCGTCAATAAAGACATCGTTTTCCCCGTCTGCTTCAAAGACGTACAGCTTCTTATACACATCCAGTTCGGATACGACGGTCCAGTCGAACTCGTCAATCTTATCTTTTTCATAGCTTTGGATTTCGCCCTTCGCATCATCGACTGATTCGGTACCGACCATACCATGCATATAGGTCATCGGGATTTCCGGTACGCTTCCGTCAAGCGGACTTGTGGTCTTAATGACATTCACCTTCGTGACGTTTCTTCCGCCCGCCTGGTTTTTTAAGATGACTTCCACATCATAGCGATAGCGGTATGCTTCATCCTGCGTTTCATAGACGTAGGTATAGGTCGTATCCTTTTGCTCCGGGGATACATAGATGGTGCGTTTCACGTTGCCCTCGGAGGCTTCACGCTCTAGCATATACCAAAGCTCTGCGCCGGAATCATGCGAATAGGACCCTGTTTCATAGTTTGTCTTATTCGGATATTCCTTTGGATTTAGCAGCTTCCAGGCAAAGGCTTTGACCGTCTCTGCGGCATTTGATAAATGCGTGGAGAGCTTCTTTGGAATGGTGATTTTTTCGTCTGTTTTCGCATCATAGATATCCGGTCCTTCGCCGCCGTCGTTTAGGTTTTCATCGACTGCCGCAAAGATGCCAAAGACTGCGTTTTTGAGTTTGGCGACCTTTTCAAACACCGGGGTGAGGATGGTATGCCCGTCTTTTTCTTCTTTACGGAAGCCGACCAGCGCCTCTCCCTCCTTGGTGATTTCGATTTTCCCTTTGACGCTGTTATTTAACACGCCCATGAGACGGTAATACTTCTTATATGGGAAGTTACTGTTATCATAGGCAGGGTCTGCATCGATCGCTTCCGCGCCTTCGGGAATGCCAGTGGACGGCACCATCTGCGAATAGTTTCCGTCTATGTGCATATCCTGCTCGGTGACGGTAAAGGTATAGCGGTTTGTGACCATTTGATCCAGCTCTGCAAAGCTATACTGGTCTTTGTCTTTATATACCACTTTGTTTCCGTCTGCATCATAGATGGCAACCACATCTTCATACTTATGTCCGTCTCCGGTGTAGTGGTCTCCGTACTTTCCGGTATCGCCGAATTTTAATACGCCGTCTTCGATATACCCGAAGTTATGGTTTTTTCCTTGTCCGTCTACGCCATACTGCCCGACAAAGTATCCATCCGGCAGCAGCCATTCATAGACTTCATATTTTCCGTAAGGGAGTTCATACGGGATGATGGTTTCGCCGTTTTCATCGAGTTCAAAGGTATAGTTGGTACTCTTGGAATTGATACTTTCCGCGTTCGGCAGAAAGCGATTCAAGATATCCTTGGAGACAGTACCGCCCGGTCCAAAGGCTTTTTCGTTTTCTTCACCTGTTAAATCCGGATTTCCTTTATACCGGATGAAAATCTTCGTGCCTTTCAGCGGAATCTGTTTTCCGGTTTCGGAATCTACTTTCACGATCTTGATCACATTTTCTTTGATCTTATCGCGGATATTCAGCTGATAGCGGTTATTAAAGAAGTCTCCGGTTCCGTTTGCGTTTGCGCCGATGGCATTTGTTCCATTTGCAGCGTAGCCAGCATACGCGCCGTTTGCCGGTACGCTTCCTTGCGTGCCGTATGGGATTCGTTTCGCGGCTCCGTTATCATGCTCAGACACGACAACAATGGTACGTTCCAGTACGAATTTTGGATTATCGGCTTTCACTTCTGTGAGTTCATAGGTGCCGTAAGGAAGATCCCGCAGCAGAATCTGTCCGTTGGTGCCGACCTTCATACCAAGCCCGCCGTTTAGCGTGTTATTTGCGACCCCCACCCCGCGTGATGCGGTAAAGATATGGGTGCCTTCCAGTGACACCGCCGGAGTCTCACTTGTAAGATGCACATACGGTGCGCCCTCAAAGCCGTCCAGCAGTTTGATCGTCCAGTAGGAGGCTCTTGAGATATTACTTTTATCCGCGCCGAGTGCGGAATCCTTGAACGGATTTTCCTGTTCATTGGATTTGATGATCAGAAGCTCGCCTCTAAATTCGTCGTTGACGAAGGTTTCCATGCCATAATCCAGATCTTCCGGCTGCGGGTCTTCGGTTGGTCCAATCGTCACATTGGTGCCGCTGTCTCCCCTTGTGGTCTGATACATGATCGTATACATGAGAGGAGACCAAGGCTCACCTTCGTGTCCGTAGTTACAAGCATCGGTTGATTCTGCATGGTAGCTGAATGTATATTCTCTGACACCTGCGTACCGATCCGGGTCGATATATCGTCCGTCCGGTCTGGTTTCGGTGATGCGGTAATTGACCGTCACATCCCATGTTCTTGATTTTTCTTTTCCCTTACAGTGCAGTACGGTCTTTGGCGGATCGCCGACCGTCTCGTAGTGATCCGGAATATATGTCTTTGTCAGATACGGCGCAAGATCTGCCGCAGTCTTGAACGGCTGGTCACTAAAGGTATATGCTGTGCCGAAATCATCCAGCGTTCTTACGTCAATGGTTTCCCATGCGCCGCCTGCAATCTGTCTTTCTAAGGTATATGTTGCATCCAGTCCTGCGCCGCCCATCGGGGTATGGTTATTGCCATCCCAGCCCTCATTTGCATCGACTTTTTCAATCGGCATGGAAAGGGTCGGAAAGTATTCGACTTCCGGCGGGATGCAGTTTTCCTCCAGCGGCACCGGACCATCTTCCGGCGTAATCATCAGCCAGCCGGAGGTCGGGTCGTTCAGACCGGAAATGAAGCCCTGGGTATGTCCGCTTTTGGTTGCGTGTTCCCAGACGTAGCGGTTATATTTACTTCCATACTGCTTGATATATTTTTCCGCACGTTCGGAAACTGCGTCCACATGCTTGATCTCTAATTTTTTACCTAAAAGCGATTTATCGGTGATGGTAATGGTATATTTTTTGTTTGCCTCATCATAGGCGATCTTGACACCTTTTAATTCTTTTCCCTTACTATCCACCACCTTGTATTCGCCTCGATAGGAGCCTGCGGTGATGGTCTTGGTGATGACATCCTTTTTGCTTTCCTCCTCGGTGAGCGGAATTTTGGTCGGTTTTGCAAGACCTCCCGCAATCTTTCTATCAAAGTTCTCACGCTTTTTGATGGTCGATGCCATGAAGTTGTAGATGTCCTTGGCGTTTGTGCCTGCAAGGTTATTTAAGTAGTGGTCTGCCGGAATCTTGCTGGTATATACCCCTGTGCGGTGTCCGGTTTCATAGCGGTTGCCGTTTGCTTTTCGCACAAAGTCCTTATCGCGCATCATCTGCTGGCATTCCCAGACGAGCATCTGCGATGCCACATACCAGTCGGTGATGGTGTAGTTTTTGCCCGGATCATAGTCATGGTAGTTCTTAAAACCAAGGTCATTCACTAGCTCGCCGATGCTGCTTTCCTTCACCGGCGCCATCATCAGCACCTTGTAGACGTTTTCGAGTTGATAAGGTTTAGGATCATTCTCTCGATTGCTGTACGCATAGTAGACGGCCGATTCCAAGTAGTTTCTCTTGTACAGCGTGTTTTCCTTGTGAATGACCCCATGTTCGAGGCAGTAGAGCAGGTAGTTTTCTTTGCCGCTTGCCGTATACATTTTGATCGGCTCATGGGCTTCGGTCGCGCTGCCGTTTCTTTCGATATATGCTTCTTCTTTTTTCATCCCGGAATTGTACCGCACGACATAGATCTGCATGAACTTGCCGGATTTGAAGCGATAGGCATCGCCATCGCCGCCGCTGGCGTTTGCTTCGTGCAGCGTGTAGGCGGAAGCCGCCTCTGCGGTATCCACCATGCCGAGGTTTGGCACCGCAGGCAGCAGCATCGCAAGCGCAAGCAGCACCGCCAGCAGCTTCTCTTTCAGTCTTCTTCTTGTTTTCATAATTCCTCCTATGGTTTTTCTTTTTTTATCTCAAAGAAAAAAGCGCAAGAACGATGTCTTACGCTTCTTTCGTAAAAGGGTTGTTGGGACGGGCGATGCCCGTCCATGTCTGGCTGCCAAGGCTTATTCCGGCAGCCATGTGCCAGTCTGATATTTTTTCTAGCAATGAAAAAGGCAGCATCCTTTGATACTGCCCTCTCATTTTGTCTACTTCCTACCACAAGAAGAAGCCCTTGTAGTAGGTATATGGTCGTTCGCTCTTATTGAACGCATCTTCTTGTTCTCCCGGCGCGACGCGGAAAAGATAGATATATCCTGCCTCGCTGCCGCCCTGCTCGACCACCTGTGAAAGATAGACTTCGATACTCTTTTTGTATCCGGCAATCACTTCCTCCTGCTTCGAGTAGATGGAAAAGCCCGGCCACTCGCCGTCGGAATAGTAGTTAGCTTCCCATGGCGCTTCGGTGCGGCTGTCGTCGTAATGCCAGCGCGGTTCGTTTTTGGCTGCGTAGTCAATCATATATTGCCGCAGCTCCTTGAAAATTTCATCGAGATTCAGCGTTTCTTTCAGCGTGTATGGCTCGGACCAGCTGCCGTAGACCTTCCTGCCGTTTACCTTGCGGTAAGCGCGGACGCGGAACTCATAGATGCTGTCGTCCTGCACCAGTTCGATTTTTACTTGATTCTTTGCAATCATCGTCGCAGCCAGTTCTGCAACGGTTACTTTTTTGGAAACATATTTTCCGTTTTCCTTAACTTCCATTGTCGCATAGCCGGACGGATATTGTTTTTTCAGCATCGTAAGCCGCTGTTTGTATGTACCAAAGGTGTCTTTTTTGCCTTCGGCGTTGTATGTGTAGCTTCTGAATCCGGTTTCCTTGCCGTTCTTAATCTGATTGATCTGCGCCTCATAGTCGGTCGCGCCGCGCACCGTTGTAAAGCTGACGGCAATCGTTTCGACAGAATTACTTGACGCGTAGGCATCGGTGACTTTCACCTTGGCAGGCTTTGCGTAGGCGGACAGGACGGCGCTATACTTACCGTATACCGTTTTTCCGCCGATCTTTTTATATGCGCGGAGTTTGTAATAATACCTTGTGCCGCAGGTGCGTCCGGTGTCGGTGTAGGTCGCGCTGGATGCGCCTTTCACCGTCGCAATCTTCGCATACTTTCCGGACTTTGACGTTGCCCGATAGATCTGATAGCCGTCCACGCCACTCATCGGCTCCCACGAAAGCCGCAGCTTATCATAGCTTGCGGAGGCTACCTTCGTAAAGTCCACCTTCGCCGCTTTCAGCCTGCTGCTCGTCCAAGCTGCAGACGAAGCCGGATCTGCACTGATGAGCATGATCTCATCTTCCCCATTCTGATTTACGCTTTCTGTCTGTGCCATGGCGGGCATCGCCGAAGCGATCATTGCACTTGTCAGCACCGCCGCCAAAAGCAGCCTAAAGTTTTTCTTCTTCATATGTTTTCTTCCCCTTTTCGTTTTTTCGCGGTTTCCTGATCCGCTAGTTTGACATTTTCGTAATGGTAATTGTTTCATCCGGCTTGTTCGGATGATGTCCGGTTCTTCACTTATCTAACTCCGGGTGAAATTCTTTTTCCTGCTCATCATCCCGAAAAGATGGACCCGCTGCAGACACAACATCAGTTAAAATATCCATGACCTGATCAGATTCCATGCTCTTCCCTCTCGGCGGTATCTTTGCATCCCGGTCGAACAGATAATTCTGACTATGGGAACGCCCGATATTGGTGACGACACAATCCCGCATGCAAACATTCGTCCATGGATACGTCTGTATCATAGCTTTAATAACAGCGTATGTTTCGTATAGTGTCATTCCTTTTTCTGATGTATATACGGAACCTTGTTGCCAGCTGAAATGATTTTGCAGCATAAACCTTTTGATGTCCGCATATGCACTTTGCCAATGATCCTTCGGATAATACCTCTTAAGATTAACGGTATCTAAATCAAACGCAATCTGTTTTCTGCTGTTTGCCATGGAATACTCCTTAAATTACCACCGGATAAGCTAATGACTGTAGAATGTCACAGTTCTCGCTCGGTTCCTCGTCTTCCCAAAGCCATGACTTAATATTTGTTGTGAATTTTTTGCTGTCATTTAAGTTAAGGTTTGCAAGGGTTAAGCAACCATAATCTTTTTCCTCGCCCTCAAAAATAAAGGTGCGGTCGCTAATCGGCTTCATCTTCACTTCCCCTGCGCGGTTTTTATGCGCTGCAATGCAAAGCGCTTTGATCTCCGCAAGGGTTTCCTTTGGCGTATCTTCTTTCATTTCAATAATAGTTCTATACATGGTTTCCCTCCTTTACCTGCTGTGCTTCGGATTGCGTTCGGTTCTTCACCTATCTTCTGCTTTCAGACATCCGGATCACCTCTACGCAAAAATAGGTTTTGAAAACTCTTTCAAAATATCACAGTTTTCTTCCGGTTCCTCGTCTTCCCAAGCCCACGATTTCACTTTTTGCTTAAAAAAATCACTTTTATCTAAGATCAGATTCGCCAGCATAAGACATCCGTATTTTTCCTCTTCGCCTTCAAAAATAAAGGTACGATCGTTAATCGGCTTCATCTTCACTTCCCCTGCGCGGTTTTTATGTGCTGCGATGCAAAGCGCTTTGATTTCTGCAAGAGTTTCCTGTGGCGTATCTTCTTTCATTTCAATGATGGTTCTGTACATATTTGCCCTCCTTTTCCTGTAGGTCTACCGATTGACTGTATCTAAGTCAAACGATACCTGCTTACGCCCCCTTGCCATAAGCACCGTCCTTTATTCTGATATGTTTATTAAAAATCTCCATCAAGTCGCAGCTCTCATCCGGATCTTCGTCTTCCCAACGACATTGCTTCGCATTTTTACGAAATGCAAGCTGTTCACCTAAAGATAAATACCCCAGCTGCAAGCAACCATAATCTTTTTCCTCGCCCTCAAAAATAAAGGTGCGGTCGTTGATCGGCTTCATCTTCACTTCCCCTGCGCGGTTTTTATGCGCTGCGATGCAAAGCGCTTTGATCTCCGCAAGGGTTTCCTTTGGCGTATCTTCTTTCATTTCAATGATGGTTCTATACATATTTACTTTGCCCTCCTTGCCTTGCATGGCTACCGATTGACTGTATCCTTCAGCACTTTTCCGGCTTTGAACACCGGCTGCTTTGATGCCGGTATTTCGATTGTCTCATCCGGCTTTCGAGGATTGCGTCCGGTTCTGGCCGCGCGTTCTCTGACCTCAAATGTACCAAAACCGACAAACTGTAGTTTGTCGCCGGACGCCAGCGTCTCGCTGATCGTCTCGAAAACCGCATTCAGCGTTGTTTCCGTATCTTTCTTGGTGAAACCGGTTTTTTCTGCTACTGCTGCAATAAAGTCTTGTTTTGTCATGTTCTCGTTCTCCTTTGTTTATCTTTCAAGTTCTTCTACTTTTTTTAGCTCTGGTTCTTCATGTGTGACCGCATTCTCATGTAAATCCAAGAGAGCTGGCATTGTAAGATCCATGTCTTTTTCCAGCTCTGGATCCAAAATCTTGTGCTCTTTACGGTATTTCTTGAGGAAATCATAGTTTTCTTCAAGGACTGCAATATCGACTTTGTTAAGGCAGGCTTCCATCCATGGATACTTCTGAAACATTTCATCTATTACCCATTCACATTTCTGTGAAGTCATGGTTACAATACTTTTGTAACCTGAACATTGTCGATGTTCAAATCCATTCGCAGTTAAAAATCGTTGCACATCATCGTATGCCTGGTTGTAATACTTGTTCGGGTAAATTTCTTTCAATTTGTTTGTATCGAAATCAAAGTGAATCGTGCGAAGTTTTTTATCTCCTATATTTCTTTCCACTACATCACACCCATTTCTTTGTAGCCTGCGATTAAATCATCATATGCAAAGACCTCTGGATTTCCGGTGTAGTCATTTGTGAAATACTCCCATTCTTTCACAAAGACGCGGAACCACTCTTTTTTTCTAAAATACGCGATGCCTGCCCAGACGCTGCTCCAGCTGCCTATGTATTCGTCGCCTTCTTTTCGCAGCTTTAGCTGCCGCACCAGAACATCATCAATAACCGCTTGTGCTGTTTCTGGTTTCTTCCCGTATTGTATGATTTTTTCGTCATCCATAACGATGCGTACTTTATGCATCTTGTCTCACTCCTTCCTGCCTTGATAGATAAAGCCCTCTTCCTGCAGAAGTGTTTTCTTTTCGTCTGCCTGCATCTGCATCGTATAGAGCGGTTCCTGCTTGTCCATAAACAGAAACGGCGGGATCTGTTTATCCCTGGCTATCTTTTTCAGATAAATGTTGATTGCTGTTGTCAGCGTCATGCCTACCTCATTGCAGACAGCTTCTACTTGTTTCTTGATGTCGTCATCGACGCGTAAATTGATTTGTGCCATATCATCGCCTCACTTTCTATAGATATATCTTATCATAAAAAGATGGCTTTGTAAAGTATTTTGCTATGCATTGTATATTTATTTTATATACAATGCATGTGCCTTATGGCACGTTACCGTTCCATTTCCTTTGAGGCACGATTCATTTCGTCCAAAGGACTTTTTTCCGGCCTGTTTTGCGCAGCGTTTTCGATGATAGACAGCATGCCGGATTCCTTTTGCTCTAAATACCTGTTATATCGCTCTCTAAGCGATTTTTTGAGTTCATCCGGGGTGATACTCCATTTTTGCGTTTCCCACGCCTTATCGGGCGATTTGATTCGTTTAGAGAGCACAAGATCCTTGCTGCTTGACAGCCGAATGCTGCAAAAGCCGGACGGCGATGCGCCGGAGATCTCTTTTGGGTGGAATTGATATCCGCTAAGATCCTTGCCGGAAACGAAGGTTCCTTTTGGCAGCGTGACGGTATTGAACTTGCCATATGGTCCGTCGATGTCTTTTTTAATGAACGCCTCATGCAGTTTGATGTCTGTGACGTTTTCCGTATGTCCCCTTTCATTATTTTCCATTTTTTGCCATTCATATTGAAGATTTTCCCGCTCTGCTGCAACCAAAATGTCCTCACTCGAAAAAACTTCGCTTTTTTGGTCTTCTATAAAGCTGCCGCGCTCTGTGCTGATAATACCGTAATACTTATTTGTCCCGCTGCCGACCACAATGTGGTCAAGCACCTTGACGCGCAGCAGATTTCCGGCCTCCTCCACCATTTTGGTAGTCTTAAAATCTTCCGGGCTTGGCGTCGGATCCCCCGAAGGGTGATTGTGAAAAAAAATGACCCCAGCCGCGTTAGAAAGTATCGAACCCTTAAACACTTCTCGTGGGTGTACAAGGGTCGATGTCAGCTCACCGATGCTGACAATGTTCATGTTGATCGGCTGTCCTTTCGCGTTCAGATTCAGTGCGCAAAATACTTCTCTGTCAAATCCGGACAGATACTTTGCTACCAGCTTTGTCGCATCCTTTGGACTGCCGATCGCTGTGTCGCTTAGTAGCTGCTGATCTGTAACAAGTTTCACTCTGACCACATCCAGTTTATTGTTCATCGCAGCCTCCCTCATCACTTGATGCAAACTCCACGATGATGCGGGTACCTTTCTTTAAGTGCCGGTTGACAAAATCGTTCAGCTCATTTTCCCTGATGATGATGATCTGCTCACCGCTTGTTTGCTGTAGATTCTGACTGACAGCTTGGGTCTCTTTCATGCCTATTTCTCCTTTCCTTTTTCCATTGGTTCCAGTGGGACCAATTTTCTATTCGTACAAAAAAAGAGACTGCAGCATCCTTCGGTAGATGCAAATCCGTCTCTATGACTTCTGTTTTGGACAACTTGTCCAAAATGGAGAGAGAGGCTGCCTTGCGGACAGCCTCCCCGAATGAAAAAACTATTGCAGCTCATGCCGCATCCATGATACAGCATAACATAGGTAAATTTGGGCTGCAGTACAAGAATGCATTTATTTTTCTATCTTCACAACCACGTCATTACCATTTTGGTATATGGTAATTCGTTCAGTATCATCGTTTTGGTATATGATAGTTCGTACAGTATCATCGTTCTGATCCAAGTATTTCATAATTAAACGGCCAGCAGTATGCTGAACACTGATAAGATCATTGATTTTATATTCTTCAAATTCTCCGGCAGTCATTGTTACCTTGCAATGTATTACCGTAGCCGTCATGAGTTCTTCTTTTATCCAGATATTGCGTGTATGAATTCCGTCGTTTACTGCCAGCCTGCTTTTTAAGTCTGTAATCTTCCAAAATTGATATTCTTCTTTATATGCTTGGGCCGGAGCATAAACCGGATAGCCTTCTCTTTTGCTTAATGGTTCGTCTTGCACATAACCGGTGGGGAAGATCTTGTCTATCACGCGCCATGCTTCTTCTCTGCTTTCCACTCTCATATTGATTCTCCTAATATCCACAATTTTTTTATCATGCCCATTTTGGACAACTTGTCCAAAATGGAGAGAGAGGCTGCCTTGCGGTCAGCCTCCCCGAATGAAAAAACTATTGCAGCTCATGCTGCATCCATGATACAGCATAACATAGGTAATTTTGGGCTGCAGTACAGTCTTTTCTTTTAATCTGCATCGGCGCTATATTGCTTCCTGTAAAATCTCCCGCGCCAGATTTGTAAATGCCTGTCGCTCTTCCACCGGATCAGCTTTCCCTTTGTACTCGAAAATGCTGCAGCCTGCGCTGGTCGCCTCGGTGTACGCGCAGCGCAGCGGAATCGACGTTTCAAAGATGCGCGGGTGTGAGCTAAAGTTTGCGCAGAAGTCCTGCACTGTCGCTTTAATCATTTTGGTGTTGTTCAACTGATGCCGATCCTTATTGTATAAAACGCCTTCGATGGCGGTCGGGTTATCGTTGTTTTTGGCGAGCGTGTTTAAGGTATTCATCAGCTCGATGAATCCGTCAACTGCATAGTATTCCGGATTCATTACGACAATCACACTGTCTGCAGCGTTCAGCGCATTGGTCGTGATTGATCCTAATGACGGCATGCAGTCGATGAGAATGTAGTCGTATTCATCGCGATACGGTTCCAGTGCTGTCGCAATCACCTTCGATCCGTCAACATCCACAGACTGCAATATGACGTAATCCATTCCGGCCAGCATTTTATTGGAACATATCAGGCTCCGTTTTGGCTCTGAATTAAGCGGAACGAGAAACTCATCCTTGTGTGCCGCAACATCCATTTCCATAATCGTGCAGCGCATTAAGTTCTCAAGCGTCTGCTGCATGCGCTGTTTATTTTCGCCAAGGCCGACTGTTAAATGTCCCTGCGGATCGGCGTCCACATACAAAACAGAATATCCCTGCTGGTTCAACGCTGCGCCTAAGTTAATTGTGATTGTGGTCTTGCCCACGCCGCCTTTTTGGTTACAAACTGCAATAATCTTTCCCATGTTTTCTTTCTCCTTAATTCTGCTTCTAGTCCAACTTGGACTAATTTCTGTTTTTGGACCAACTTGGACTAATTCTTGACTCTGGTCCAACTTGGACTAATTTCCGGTTCTGGTCCAACTTGGACTAATTTCCGGTTCTGGTCCAACTTGGACTAATTTCTGCTTCTGGTCCAACTTGGACTAATTCTTTGCTTCTGGTCCAACTTGGACTAATTTCTGATTCTGGTCCAACTTGGACTAATTTCCGGTTCTGGTCCAACTTGGACTAATTTCTG